>Ga0181464_1000021_pt1 | contig 33419 bp, 27 predicted proteins | sample InSIn2gowninarea_FD_119074 | JGI IMG/M metagenome (GOLD analysis project Ga0181464, IMG submission 119074) | Clean room microbial communities from NASA Spacecraft Assembly Facility at Jet Propulsion Laboratory, Pasadena, California, USA -... ...
AAGAAATTCATAAATTTAAGTGATATTTATGATGAAGGTATGAATTCCCTGTTTGCTTTGTATTGTCATGTTGATGACCCTGTTCATTTCGAAGATGCAATTAAAGATAAGAAATGGATAGAAGCTATGGATGAGGAGATGAATGCCATAAAAAGAAACAAGACATGCGATTTAGTTGAGTTACCAAAAGGTAAAGAAGTCATTGGAGTTAAATGGGTCTACAAGAGTAAGAGTAATGCTGAAGGTAAGATAGAAAGGCACAAATCAAGACTTGTTGTTAATGGATATAAGCAGCAGTATGGGAGAGATTATGAGGAGACTTCTGCACCGGTTGCAAGAATGGAAACCGTGAGCAGTGTTGTCCATAGCAGCACAAAAAAATGTAAATTTTACCAAATGGACATAAAGTCAACATTCTTGAATGGAGTATTAATGGAAGAGGTTTATGTTGAGCAACCTCTATGCTTTGAGAAGAAAGGCCAAGAGAACAAAGTTTCCAAATTGAAGAAAGATCTTTATGGGCTAAAGCAAGTGCCAAGAGTGTGGTACAGTAGGATAGATTCCTATCTACTGGAGAACAGATTTGAGAAGTGTGAGGGAGAACCCACCGTTTCCATAAAAGAAAAGGACAGTAAAATTTTAATTGTTGTGATATATGTTGATGATGTGATTTTTACAGGTAATGATGACTACCTTATTGAAATTTCAAATCAGTCATGAAAGAAGAATTTGAGATGACTGACATGGGTTTGCTGAGATACTTCTTAGGAATAGAAGTAGATCAAAATAAAAATGGAATTTTTGTTTCATGGGAAAAATATGTAAATGAAGTGTTGAGCAGATTTAACATGCAGGACAGCAAGGAAACAATCACGCCCATGGTGATGGGATTAAAAATCAACAAAGAGGACAACACCAAGGATTTTGACCCTAGCAAATACAAGAGCATAGTTGTAAACCTTATTTATTTAACTGCAACTAGGTCGGACATAATGCATGCTGTTAGTTTAATTTCCAAATTCATGGAGAGGCCAAAAGAAACACATTGGTAGAAAACAAAGAGAATTCTGAGTTATGTTAAAGGTACAAAAAGGTATGGCATGTTTTATATTCTTTCAGAATGTTCAGATTTAGTTGGATACATAGACAGTGATTGGGTTGGAAGTATAGATGACCGGAATAGCACATCTGGTTATGTTTTTCACATAGGTTGAGGAGCCATTTCATGGGCTTCCAAGAAACAACCAATTGTGGAATTGTCTACAGTAGAAGAAAAGTATTTGGAAACTACAATAGCAACGTTTCAACAAGTTTAGATGAGTAGAATGTTAAGAAGCCTATGCCGGGAGCAGGCAATAGAAATGATTATTTTTTGTGACAATAGCTCAGCTATTGCATTATCCAAGAATTTTGTGTTCCACAAGAGAACGAAACACGTAGACACAAAGTTTCACTACATCAAAGAATTGGTAAACAATGGAGAAATCATATTACAACATTGCAGGAATTAGGAACAGGTTGCGGATATTTTGACTAAGCCATTGGACCAGAAAAGTTTTGAGTTTTTAAGGAAGCGTCTAGGTATGATTGATAACCCAACAGTTGAAATTAAAGGGGAGTGTTGAAATTATAATTTCAACTGCAGTGAATAGTTGAATAGTAGTAGCTACTTTACTTATTTTTCCTAATCCAGCGGTCCATATTTGTTTCTGTTCTTGTAAGCCACCACCATTACCATCTTTTCACTCTTTAATTTTTTTTGTGTTCCAAAATGAGGAAGATCAGATCCAGCGCTATGCCATTACTTTTCAATAACTCTATTAAAGAACAGAATGGCCAAAAATGAAAAGAACCGACCTCGATCTGTTGCAGCATTTATTAGCCATGGGTTTCAACACCATCAACTCAAGAAATACAACAAAAGATGAGATTTGTTCATCATGAGAAATAGAGACTTCATCGGCAAGTTAAAGTGGTGATGGATAAGTTATGACCCTTTCCCACACTATAAAACGTAGACACAGCAGTGTAGAAAACATAGAAACATATTAAGAGCCTTTTTTGTAGCACACAACAGTGTAGAATTACAAGAGAGATTTTTTTTTTGTAAATGCACAACAGTGCTAAAACTGTAATTTTCTGAGACAATGAAAAAATTGGTTTGTGGAACTGAAGCGTTCCTGTTGTAATCCCTCTGTCAAGAGGAAGATTCTCTTCAGCATAATATTTTGTGAAAATCCCTCTATGTGAGGAAGACGAATTTGTATCAGATCGTTTATTGTTTATAAATAGAAGTTTTTTTTGCTTGTTGCTGAAACACGTAAGCTGAAAATAGTCTTGACATCAAAACAGAGTGTTGCTGAAACACCGTAAGTCGAAAATAGTCTTGACGTCAAAACACCATTGCTGAAACACTGCGATCAACAATTGACTAAATTACATTGCTGAAACACTGCGATCAACAACTAACGAAACTACGTTACTGAAACACCAGTTTTAGCAAAGCAAATTTTTTTATTTTTATTTTTTCGTTGTGTTAAAACAGAGCATTATTCTATTCAGTTTTTGATCCTGTGGCAAAACAAAGTATCACTTTAAGCTCTGTTATTTTGTTTGGAATTATCAAAAATTCCCAAAACAGAGTATTACTCTTTGTTCATTTTTTTTTGTTGTTTCACGAAAATTTCCAACAATGGTAAAAGAGGATTTTTCCATTGTATTTTGTTTGGAATAACTATAAATTCCTGACACATTTCTGTAACTATCTTCACTCACATAGACCATAATGACTTTTGAGACAAACTAGAAAAGATAAATGAACAAGAAAAATAGAATATTACATGATTTGAAAATGATAAAAAATTTCAGAATGGAACCGAATAGATTTCAGAATGGAGTTTTGGATGTAAAAAAAACACACTACATTTCACTCAACTTAGCCATAGAATATTTGGGGTATCCTGCACGAGAACACTTCGTTGTCTTGTAACTTGCCAAGCGCACCCACCAAAAACCATAAAACTTCGTTGTCTTGTTACTTGCCAAGCACACCCACTAAAAACAATAGAATAGAAAGCACTGTGTTGTGTTTGAAATCTGCAACATCCACTTAAAACAATGGAAAAGAAACTCAAATCATGGACATGAAAGGGATCTTCCACAGTTTAGCTTCTTTCTGTTGAAGATTTATCATTGCTTTGAAAATTCAAGTATGCCCCATGAGCTTCCTCGTTTAGCAATATATATCATCTTAGTATGGTCTTGACCCCATAATTAAACTGATAAAAAGGATCCTAACTGAATAAAATTACAATGTAAAGATATGATATTAAACCATATAAAACATAAAATATGACTGTCAAACATACAACCACACAATTAAACTAAAAAACTTTATATCCCAATTAAACTAAAAAACTTTGATCCCATTATAATAGCAGGGTTCAATGGCAGACGGTATACCTACCTACAAGACTGGAATTGAACGATTGCGTATGGTGGCATCTCAACGTTTTAATGAAGTTGCTAAATTTGCTTATGTGCAAACAATTGGATCAGGTAGACCTACTATATATGTTTTTGTGCAACCAATTGGACTTGTAGTTTCCCACAAATGGAATTTTTCTCCAACACATTGGACTATAAATTTGATGGTGTAGAAGCATGTTGTATTTTTTTCTTCTCAAAATGACATTTTTCTCCGATATACTGGATTGTATTAATGACGTGGAACTATTTTTCTCCAACAACTTGGACTGTAAATTCCACGATGTGGAAGTATGTTGTATTTTCTATAAATTAAATTCATTTTTTTTGGGTCCAAAATGGCATTCTTCTCCAAGATGTTGAGCTATATTGATGGTGTGCAAACATGTTATATTTTTAAAAATAATATTTTTGATTTTAAATTTCCCAAAATGACATTTCTCACTATATTAATGGTGTGGAAGCATGTTATATTTTTTATAAATAATATTTTTGGTTTTAAATTTTCCAAAATGACATTTTTCTGAGACATGAGAAGCATGTTGTATTTGTTATAAATAATTCTTCTACTTTTGATTAATTCCGATGTATTTTTCTATAAATAATAATTCTACTTTTCTACTATTGATTAATTTTATTTTAGTAATGCAACTATGACTAGCTTCAAAAATGTCTCCCATTTTCAATTGTGAATGGGAGTAGTTTGTGAATGAAGTAGTTTAAGGAGCACACTAAAATTATGGGCATCCTATATCTTAATTTGTATCTTGGTGTTATTTTTCCATAACATTCAATCCATGCACAAAATTTCCAAGGATGTCTAATCTAATATGTGCTATGTTGATTATAATAAGGCATGAACAATGAAAATTATTGGCGTTGTTGATAATGATGCATGATCAATGGAAATTACTCTGAGAGTGTTAATTGCATACAAAAGTACAATATATGTTGTCATGGTGCATCAATTTGTTGTGTATATCCATAAGAAAAGAAATATACATGCATCATATTTGCTAATTAAAAGTATGACAAAGCAACAAAATTATACATAGATATGCCTTAGATTTTTTAATTATTAGCATATCAAATTTATTTTCAATATATAAAAACACAATGTGTTATCCACCAATAACAAATATGTTCCTCTTCCTAGATGTATCCACATGCTTAGTTTTGATCCATCTTTATATATGTATTGGTAGCTAAAACTAAATAAGATAACCAGAGAGTTTCAATCATTGTTCACTTCAACTAAATATTTGAACATAGGAAAGATAATCTATGAACACTTTACCCCATACTTGAAAATAAGAGTTTAGTGCATTGGTTGCTTTCTCGAATTCCTTGGTGTGTTGAACAGATATCTGAAATGCATGCAGAGATGATATGTATATATATTATTGATTAAACATTGTATAGTCCTTCTCCATGTGATTTATAATTTCTAGGGGTTTGTTTGAGAGGTTGGAAAGGAAGTATGCATGGAAAATATTACCAGTCAATCATAAATAGTAAGGGACAATTTATCAATTTTATTTGCTGGGAATAGTAAGGAACAATTTATCAATCTTATTTATTGGATTTCTTACCCAATTTGTGGGGGAGTGTTGAATCCGTAAGCCATCACTTCTACATCTCAAATTGATATATGAAAGCTATGCTCACTTGGGGTGGTAGATTTGCATAAATAAATACACCTCAACTTAAGCCAAACAAACTAAAAATGAAAAGTGGAATCAAACAAACAAAGGGTTAATGGGATGGAAAGTTATAGTTTCCAATATCTTCATGCTGGAATATCCTCCACTTTCAAAGGCTAAAATGCAGGGGTCACCCAAGTTTTGCCTCTATCACCAGAATTGGTAGGTGTCAAATATATGTGGGAAAAACCTTGATCAATTTAAATAATATTTGTGGATAGACACATTTTTTCTATACAACCAAATACTTAATTGATATTTTCCCCTACCCCTTACTTAGCGGTCTCAAGTTACATATGTTATTTTCTTTACGTCATCAGCAGTGATAAGTAATGAATCCATTTACATATTTACAAAACCTAGATGAAAGAAGACGAGGACTTACAAAGTATGAATCCATTGCCATACTTACAAACCTAGATGAAAGAAGGCAAGAACTCACAAAGTCCATTGTCATTAACACTTGGGCACCTATTCTTACTTGCAATTGCCCAAACTACATAGTTATTTTTCCACATTTCTTTTCCCACATTTCTTTTATAGAATGGAAAGTGCCTAAATTGGTTTTACAAATTCATTGTTCTAATATTTGAGTTGTTTTTTATAGGGTTTTATGTTTAAATACAAGATTTTGTGAAGGTTTTTTTGCAAATTGACAAAAGTGATTGAGTCGAAACAGGTCAAAACCATGCTCTAGATTTCATTATTGGAAGGAATCATAAAGAGTGTCACAAAAATGTAATAATCAATAATCCAACTAGTAATATATGATGCACTATGGTGCAAGTTCTACCTCTACTCCTTACTCTTGTTGTTAAAGAATCCTCTTCCTTTACTTCTCACTCCCGTTGCTATCGAAGAATCTTATGCCTTTTCATGATAAAAGAGAGTGCACATAAGGATCAAGTACTAGAAGGGAGTGTACACATGAAGATCGAGTACAAAATCACATTGATCTGACACCAAAAGCGAAGATACAGAGAAAATCCAAGTATGAAGTTTGAAAACAATAACCCGCATGACTCATTCTGATTTTAGTAGGAAACCCTGACAACCAGTGTGTGGGAAGGGTTACAAATAGCTCACGTGGCAACAATATGTTCCACGACATTGTTCAACTAACCTAAAAATAAAAACCTAGTATATGGTATTTAGAAGTTTGTGCTCAAAATAAAACTTATGAATGTTGTAAAGGAAGCTAATACACTGCCAAAAAAAAATCAGGATATGTCGTAAAGTTAATGTAGTGCTCAAAATTAAACTTAGGATATGTTGTAAAATTAATGCATTGTTCCAATTAATAGAGAGAAAAGTTGCAATAAGAGTTTCATTTGGTTGCCCAATCAAACAGAAGAAAAAATTTGGCTAAGAATTATCATCCGAGCCTCCACTACTTAGTTGCACTAAAACTTTGCCTAAAAGAAAAATATTAAAAATAAGTTAACACAATTAATATATAGTTAGTGGCATAGTGATCGCTATATAGCTACCTCAATAGATATAATAATGATGGAATAGAATTACAATGTAAGGCTATGCAAAGTCTTTTTAGATCCCAATGAAATAATAAAGTTACAATGTAAGCCTACATTAAGTATTTTTTAGTTGTATGTGTGCATATTTTATCCTTAAATATGAAAGATTATAAGATTAAAATTTTACTTTCAATTGAAACTTTAGTTAGTGAGAGGTGTATTTTAAAGCCCATAATGAGGGTTATGTGTGATGCCACATGATTTCATTTGTGCTCAAAGTGGAGTTGACACCTCTCTTTTCTAAAATATAAATACAATATTCATTCAATTCAATAAATCATGATGATGATGATGTTGATGATGATTAACCTCCACTAAGACCAATGTAGTAGGCATCTTTATCAGAAATTATAACAGCTCCCAATCATCATAATGATGATTGGGAGCTGTTATAATTGCTGACAAAAAAACTAATTATAGCTTCCTCTTTCCAGATGAGATGGGTCAGATGATTATTTATTAATTTCAAATCCAATATATCATCAAGTGAACAAAAAATTATCTCATGACTTCTTATATCAATTCACTTCCTTTTCTTCCCCTATATTGTATATACTCCTTCTATATAAAAAAATTGTGAAGCCTTACCATATCCCAGACATTATTGATGTCATTCCTTATTCTCAAAGTTTCCAAAATAGTTAATGTTGCTCCAATTTTCAAGTTGTAATATCCTTCAATTCAATTTTTGCTTCTAGCTCCTTCTGAAGTTAACATTACTTCCTTCTTAACAATATTCAAGAAATTATTTTGAATAAATACCAATGGTAGTATCAAAACGTTCTTCCAAGGATGTGTGTTTGTTACCATATGTAAAATGTCCATCTAGAAGTATCTGGACCCCCCTTTTAAACTCTTTGACCAAGACATATCATGTCTTTTCTATTAATTTCATGTCCAACTATATTTCATGCATTAAATTTTTCCTTCAATTCTTTTCAAGATATGAGTCACTTTCTAGATGTCTAATGAAGAACATTTTTTAAGACACACATAATTCTTTCTCTCATGCTTTCTTTCGGTTGACTACTTTTGAATTGCTACATTAACATTCTTTGAATATGATGTCCATAAATGATGAGGTTCCTTCTTTTATGCTTCCATATTACTTTTAGACTATTTTCATACTTTTATACTTCTAGACTGCTTCAATGTTGTTTCCATGTTCTTCTAGTAGAATATATTTATGATAAATTCTTTTAATTCTTCCATTCAAATGTTAAACTTTGAAACTTCTATATTGTTGCAAAAAAACCTTGATTCTATTATACTTTTTCTTCTATTGTAAATCTTTCACTCCTTACTTGTTATACGATTGGTTTAATATATTCATGATGAGAATAATTTCTTTGGTGACTATAGAATGCTTGTGACTCCAAAATGATGTGAACACTATTTTTTATGACCCAAACTCTTCTATTTTGGCTAATTGGATGATGTGGTGATTGATTTCAACTCCTTTGTGAAGATATGAAATGGAGTATATCCCTTCTATAACTTCATCTATAATTTACTTCTTCCAATGCTACATGCTTCTTCATGATACTATAATTTGTGAATCTCAAAGCTCTTCCACACAAATACAACTGTAATTTCTACTCTAACTCCCATACAAATAAATTGTATGCAAACATAGTATTAGTCAAATCCTTTAATAGTAGAGGTCCTTGTTGTCTTCAATCTTTGATTTCCTAGCTTCTTCATATTTTGAAATGTAATATTCACTTATTTCTTTCCTTTTTGTGTTCTTCTTGCTCTTAGGATCTTTGGGACAATCTCTTTTATAATCTCCAAATACATTGCAATCAAAGCATTGCAATTTAGACATGTCTCGATTTCCACATGATTGATTGTAGTTGTTGGTATTGTACCTATGACAAGGTTCAAAATTTTCCAAATCTTCCAAAATTCTTCTTTGATCTAGTAGCAAAATTTTGGGCATTTTCACTATTAGGTTTGGTTTCATTCTTGGACCTTGTCATTGCTTCTTCTAGAACACATTGTGCCTAAATTTTTTGAATATTGAAATTTATTTTCTTACATATTTGTTACTTACAAAACCCCTCCAATCTGGAGGTAGGGAATTGAGTACGAAAGTGATTAATTCCGAATTAGATATGACTTTTACAATTCCTTGCAATTGATCCTTCAATTTCGAAACCTTCATAAGATATGAGGCCATATCCTCATATTTTGATATCCTTGTTCTATAAAGTTTATTTCTTGGTGATATTTTATAACAAATACTATTGATAGAATATAGTATCACCAATTTCCCATAGACTTCTTCAAATGTGGACAAATCTGAAACAAAGGAGATGAGATCATCTTTGATAGACAAAAAGAGGATTGTTTGAGCCATGGCTTCTCCCTTATTTTATTTTTACACTGTTTGAGCATTGTTCTTATCTAGTTCTGGAACTTTACCAAGAACAAAATCCATGACTTCATTTTCTATGAGAACCAAATCAATTCTTTTCTTCCAAGCCTTGAAATTAGAGGCTCCATAGAGCTTGTTTCCTTCCTTACAAAATGTCTCATTTGACTAGAGGATTGAGACATATAATTTAGTAAAGTACTTGTCAAAGAAGAGTAGGTTAGCATAGAATCACTTCAATAATGTTGATGATGCTTCCAAGATTCTTCAAATATGTTATTGAATTTTTGTAGTGATGTCTTCAAGGATGGCTACTAGAATAATGAACAATTTCTATGATGATGAACTTGACAATGTTTAAAAAGCATTCAATGATATAGAGAGAAAGATAGTTGCTACAGTGGCCTTCTTCTACTACAAATATGATGGTCTTTAGATATTCTTCTTATTAACCTTGATAAAAGAATTTCTTCAATTATAATTATTACAAATGATGTCATCCAGTGTAGTTGATGATTATTGTAGAACTATCTTCAAATGTTCCAACAAGAGTGATATTTAAGTTGCCCTTCCTTCACCCTAACTCTAATACCATGTTGAGAAATCAATATGTTTGTAAAATAGGGTGATTTATGTTATTTGATGGGTTACACTTTTGGGCCAAATGTGGCGATGAAATTTCAATCTTTTCCTCTTTCATCGAATTGCAACCCTCAAAATTCATATAATCATTATGAATTTTGATTCTGAGTCAAAAAAACATGTGGAGAATTATGTTGTTGTCCTAATGACATTTTCTGTAAAACAAATTAGTGTCGTATAATCTCTCAATATTCAATTAAATGTGATATATGTCCTTTCAAATTTTCGCAAAGCTTAAGAGGTATGTGTGTGTTCACCTAGCATAACTTAGTCTAAAATGTGTAATTGTAAAAATATATATCTAAACATGATATGCACAGAAAGAACTAATTTTTTCACATTAAAATTTTGTTTATTTATGCAAAATTATATTTTTTTATTATTTTTCAAAGTTGGTGAAGTAATATTTCAATTGCATTTTGGAGACATATGTCCACGGAAGATTTTTTTCAACTCTTATAATAAATTGGAAAACAAAGTGTACCTTTTGCAGAGGACTCATTAGTGAGGACAACGGTATTTTTTGAAATTTTTTCTTTGTGTATATTTTATGTTATTGATTTTTTATTCATCCCCTTTGAAACTGACCAAAAAAATTTCAAGTGTTATGTTTAAAAGAAATTAGATGAAAAATATCATATGAATTCAAAAGTTTCAAATTCATATGCCATTGAATAGAGGATTATTTCATGAATCTAACATGATCAACTCCACTACTTAAGGAGTAATCCTTCAATAAATCAACTAGGGTGCAAAATTGGGTTGCAGAGAAATTTGCAGAAGGGGCACTGAAATAGTAATTTTTAGGACTTCAAGAGCTCAATCGAGTGCTTAAAATAAAAATAAAAATTATTCGATCAATCATTAAAGTAGCCCTCAATTGAGTTGCATATGTCGTTAGCCAGTGGCTCGATTGAGCCATAGTCTCAATTGAGCCATTAAAAATCATAACATGTCATCCCCCTCACCAAAATTTATTAGTGTTATTAATGGTAAAATATAGCTTGATAAAAAATATAGCTCGATTGAGCCATAACTCTCGATCAAGTCATTAACTCAAGTTAGAAAATGTCTTGATTGAGGGTTTGTTTAAACGCTTGATCGAGCACTTAAAAATTGCTTGATTGAGCATACAATTTTCACTAAAACGTGCCCTCATTTCGCTAAAATGTGTAATTTAGCTCCATGCTATGACCCTTACTTATAATTCTTTTCCTTGTCAAGAAATTACCAAAAATATACAAACATGAAGATCACAGGTGACTAAAGAACATAAAGATGTAGGCTCCAAGCTAGAGAAAAACCCCACAAGGGGAAAAACCCAATAAACCCTCTTCTTATAGAATGATATCAAACTGAGATTTCCAAGACCTAAAAACCAAGACTAACATTGCCATAAGACCCAAGACAAGTCAAATATCTGAAACTTTTTATCAAACCACGGAATTTTCAAACTTGCAATAAATGGCTAAATTTCGGCCCTGTACTAATGTTGAAATACCACAAAAAGTCTTGCACATGTGAATATATTAGGGCAAAAAATATAACTTTTCTCTTTTTTGACTTTGCTTTCTTTATCTTTTGACTTTCACTAAAATTCTTCATTTTTATTGCACAAAAATTGAAGTTGTGAGTGAGTGATGAAATGAGGTCGAACTTGTCTTATTTATAAACTTCCAAGAGGGTTGAATATTGAATAGTTGCCTCTTCTAGGTCGACTTGTCTAGGAGGCTGACTTGGGCTTGCGGTGACATTTTTGGCTATTTTCACTCAAAATAAAATATTTTTCTTTTTTCTTACAATAGTCCAAATGTGACTTTGACTCAAGTACTCTTCTTTTACCCATGACAAATTTCTTTTGACTCAATAAACCCTAAAATCATGAAGAACATGCTTTAACTAGAAAATAAAATAATAAATATAATAAATATTTCAGTAATACATTTGGATTACATTATGATTTAATGCCCCATAATATTAATAATAATAAATGAAACAATATTAATATATAATGAAATAAAACAATAAATAATAGAATAAGAAAAAAAATTAAGAAAAAATTGTTGAATTAAGTAAATCTTATAATAAATAAATAAAAGTTGGCATGTTGACACATGGATTGTGTGCATGTGGATATCTTTCCAATCCCTTTCCATTTTTGCAACCAGCTTTTCTATTTAATGGGAAAAAAGGGAGATGAGAAGCATTATTCATACCTTTGAGAGGAGAGTGTTGTGAGATAAAGGATTCCCTAGTAGTAGTAGTTGATTTAGTTCTTGGGGTGGCCAATTGTAGAAATATTATGTGCAACTGAGCCTATGGTTGGGTGGAGAATCATTCCCAAACCTTTGTTGTGGTCAACAAGATCTATGTAGCATTACAACTCAAAATCATAGGTAAGGTATATCATCACTACTAGTAAGTCTTCTCTTCTAATGGTTTCAAAAATTCTATGCCATTTAGTTGAACAGTTTGTGTGTCGATTATTAATAAATTTAGTTGTATATTTTAAATATGGATTGTTACATATGGTATCAAAGCAAGGTTATAATTTGTGAGGACTATTAATTCTGATCACTCTCTCCATAATGTTATAGATTTTTAAATTTAGTTGAATTAAAACATTAAAAGATCCCACCAAATAGAAATTCATCTATTAATAATTAAATATTTTTATTGCCAAGAGGAAAAAGTAATATATATTTGAAAATTAATTTTAATATATTTTAATTAAAAAAATGAGATTTATTTATAGCAAAGAAATAAAAATATCCTTGTTGTGTGATACATGTCCTCGTCATCGTTGTTTTCATCATCATTATCATTGTTGTCATAGACTGAAGTATTTCCAACCTTTTTGTTTTAGGATTAAGAGTCAAAAATCACATTGTTTCAAAGAAACTAGTAGTTTCTTTATGGTGTTTTCTCATAAATTTTTGCATTGTTCTCCAAATTATCTGGATTACTAATCCTAGTAAATCTATTGATGTGAAAACCTTCTTACTACATAAGCTTCCCTTTTTGGCATGAATTGACATTTTGATTTTTCTTGCTCCATCAACTTCTCTTTCTTGCATGAATTGACATTTGGATCTTTAAGTTGGAATGCCATAGTTGTGTCTTTGTTTACCTCATTTGCTTGATATAATGAATCCTCCCCTTTCTCAGCATGACTACCTAGTTGCTCCCTTTCTAAATGCATGATACGGTCATTTTTTTTTTGTCATGCCCTTTGTTGGAATTTATTCAAAACTTCTTCTGTTGAGTTCCTTGTGCTTCACCTTTTCACCGAAAACTCTGCTCCTCGGATGTGAGTTGGAAGATTCGGTCAAATTCAGTTTTAGAGTTACCTTGGTGTTTTTTTTCTCCTAGATTTTTATGTTTAAACATAAAATGCATAAGAATATTGATTCTTAAAACAGTTGTATCCTATGTTCCTTAGAAAATTCTTTTTATAAGATTTAACATAGCTCTTTCTTTTTGGGGTATTCGTATGTAATCCTCCAACAAATTATTTCTTCTTCTCAGTGATGATAAGGAATATTTGTGTGTGTGCAAAGTAAAGTTGAATTCATAGTCATTTCACATGATGTTGATCCAATTGAGTTGGTAGTATCGCTTCTTACACTTGGTGGAAAAATAAACATCCCATATGCAATTTTCAAGGGAAAACATGTCTTGGAGGGGTATGTATATTTATAATCTTTGTTAACTATTTTTTTCAAATTGTATGTAATATGTGATTACTTTTCATGGGAAACTAATATGTAGAACTTTTGCACTAACAATTTTTTTGTTGCAGATTGTGCACAAAAAATAACAACAACCTTATGCCTGAATTTTGTTAAGAACGAGGACAAGAAGGAATTTAGCAATATTGCCAAGGGAATAAAGGTGTGCATATGCTATTATAAGTCACTATTCTTTATTTTTCCAAGCTAGAAAGGAAAATCTAAATCACATGCATTCGCACGAACCTACTATAGAATAGTATAGGGAGCATAGTGGATGGGCTCAATTTTATGATGTCATTTCCCCTAGATAAAATCAATCTCAATCACCTCTGTAAAACTATAAAAACACTTCAGTAACAACAACTATTGTACAAGAAACTATTGTGTAAACATCCTTTAAAACTAAAATATAGGATTAAAAGAAAACCAAAAATTATTAACAACAACTAATTTAATTTTTGTAGTTGTTTGGCCATAATTAGAAAGCTTCAATGATGAGGGAATGTGAGCCTAACTTCTTGTTGTTGAATTTGACTATTTGTGAGCTTGATTCATATTAAAAAAATATGAATTATGAATATGTTAAAATGGCCCATCATCAAATCCAAACAGAGTTTGACTGAAGGTTAAGATTTCAAGATATTTTCATACTCATAATAACAAAGGAAAAGTTAAAACACATGGAAATAGATCCTTTCAGTTCATATTTATTATGTAGAGTATCACAATCAATTCTATATTTTTTTGACTTAATTGGGTAACGTATGAATATGGTTTTATTGATGATTACCATATAATTTTCTTTTCACCAATGTTTGACAAATATGAGAAATAATTATTGTGCATGTTTTTTATCATTGTGCTTAAATATAGATCATTGTATAGCAACAATATATTTTGCCAAGACCACCTTGAAGTAAAAATTTTCTGCTTTTAAGTATTTTTGGCATTTTAGTTATGAATGAATTATTATTTTTTCGCTTATTATTTTGAAATGATATTTAAAGGACTGATGTACATTTTTAGAGTAGATAGAGTAGTTGTATCTTTTATTTTCTACTGTCTATGGTTGTTTTTTTACATTGTGTATTGTTGAGCCCTTTGACTTATACCTTTTTTTTTAATGTAGTTGTCAACTTTTTCAAGATGATTAAAAAATGTAGGCCAGAAGATAAAGTTGCAGAGAAGGAAAGGCTTCTGAAAAAATCCTAGGATTAGGCAAAAGGGAAAATTGTTGTGTTGAAAATAGAAACAAGAAATGCTAAATATAGAAATGCTAAAAATAGCATTGCCATAAATAGAATTTCAAGATACATTCCAATTTTAATTAGTCCTTGAACTAAAATTGAGAATCAAAATTTGAATTTGATCTTAGCAGCTATTTGAAAAATAATTAATTAATTCATCTTCAGTTAACTAGTCAGAGAAAATCAAACATGAAGTCTATGTTAAGACATGCAATAGTTATCCCTTTGATTGAGGAAGTTATCCATTAATTAAGGAGATCAAGATGTGTTGTACTTTGAGTTGTAATTAGTTAGCTTAGTTAACTAAATTAAGTCAAGTTAGATTAGTTCGAATAGTTTGTGGAATTGATTGTGAGTTCAATTAGTTAATGCATGCATGCATGTAACTAGTGTGCTTCAGATAACTAAATAGTTTGTCATAAATATCTCATGCATGTCAGTTTAGTTAGAGACCTAGTTGAGATCAAAGGATGGGATAAAGTACTATCAGTTGCGGGAATATTTCCTTGAGGATATCTCTTGCATGCAGAAGGAATTCACTCCTTTAGGATTGTGCAGTGATTTTTGAGCTTGGAGAGTTGTGTGAGAGGTGGTGAATTCACACAGGTGGTGGCCAGAGTACCCATCAGAAACTGCACAAGGAAATAGGAGGCTTGGAGGACAAAAGGAAGGCATACCTTGTGTTTATCCTGTCTATGATCAACATTGAGGGATTGTACTAAGATTTGGATAGCTTGTGAGCTAAAGCTTTGTGTAATATAGAGATATTTCCACTTGTATGATATTACATATAATCGGGTTCTTAGTTGAGGCTTTCCCTATAGTATTCTTCTGTGTTCATGTGTGATTGATTTATCATTATCTGCTAAATGTGTTCTATTTGATCTTGCTCAAAATCGATTAAGCTTCCGCAAGTTTGTTAGTAGAAGTAGATCAAGTATTTTTCTTTAGTATATTGCATTATCAGGTGATCTACAATGAGAAATTCCACATGGTTTCAAAGCAAAGGCATCCAAAATAGAGAAAAATATCCAAAGAAGGGAGAAGTTTGAACTTTGAAGCTCCTAGTTATAGAAATTGTATTCTTATCACGTCTCAAATTTCACCAATGGCGTTCAACAGTTTGAGACTCAAGTATGCCCTGGATGGTAGCTCAAATTATATAGCCTGGAAGGATCACATCGAAACGGTATTAGAGAAAAAATGTTTGAAGGACTTCATTGATCAAGAAGTCCCCAAGCTAGCAGTAACTAATACCCAAGAATTGGTGGAACAGAAGAAATGTGTGGCTAGAGTAAGGAGGATTCTTCTAGGGGGAGTTCGAGATCACATTATCTCGAGTCTCCATTGGAAGAAAACACCATTTTCAATGTGGAAAACATAGAAGGATCTATATCAGAACAGTAGAAATCAGAGGAAGTTGGCACTGAAAGACATCTTTGGATAATAAAGTGTGAAAAGGGTGAAACAGCCTCTACATATCTAAACAAGCTCACCACCTGTAGGGATGAGCTTGGAAGTGTAGGAATCATGATAGCCACTAATGACATGGCGAGCCTTGCTCTCCTTAGTCTTCCTAAGAGCTGGCATAGCTACCAAGACTCAGTAAATGGAAGAGAGAAACTACCAGATCGGAAACAAATGTGGTTGGATCTTATGTAAGAGGAGATAAGGAGAAACACTAGAGATGGTTATTCATCAATGCATGAAGATGAAGAAAATATAGCCTTAGAGAATAAGGTGAGGAAAGGGAAAGGGAAGGCTTCCCATTCCAAGTCGAGTTCTTCCCATCGTGGGAAGAAGATTGACAAATCGAAAGTATGATGCTTTCATTATCATGAGGTGGGCCATTATGCTATGAATTGTTCATAAAAGAAATCCAATAAGCGATCCTCGAAAGGATTATATGGTGAGCCATTGATCTCACAGTTCAAATTGGATTTCACCCTCATCAAATGCATGGTTTCATAGATGGTGGGATGTGTTTTCTACTTGGATAGTGGAGCCTCATTCGACATCACTGACGACAAGAGTTTGTTCATTAGCTTGGATGAGAAAGACCTCCAAATGCGCAGAGAGATGGGTGATAATGGAAAGTACCGTGTTTTAGGTGAAGGCACGATTATGTTTCAGAGGGAGCATGGAGCTCCTCTCACCATGACTAGTGTAAAGTATGTGCCTTGTCTAAAGAAGAACCTATTATTTGTTGCTATGTTGGAAGACAAAGGCTATGATGTAGTCACTAATAAAGGAAAGGCATTATTGAGGCACATTAGCATGGGACAAACCAAGAGGATCGGGATTCAAGTAAAGAATCTCTACAAGCTGGAGGTAGATGATTGTGCTGCATTGAGTTCCAAAGAAGAGTTGGTGCAAAGCCAAGATATTGGCGAGCTATGGCATAGAAGATTGGGCCACTTGCACCATGGGGCCTTCAAGATCATGTAGCAGATTTCTACCAGATGTCCCAAGGGTAAACTGGAGCAAGTGGATAAATGCAAAGGTTGTACCTTGGGTAAGTATGAAAAATATTCCTTCCAATATCAAGATAGTCGAGTTGGAGCAATACTAGAGTGAGTTCATACAGATGTGTGTGGACCATTCTCGAAAGCCTCCACTGCTAAAAGAAGGTAATATGTTATTTTTAATGATGATTTTTCTCGTAGATGTTGGATCTACTCCATGCAGAATATTGATCAAACCTTCTCAAGGTTTTATGAGTTCAAAGCCTTCGTTGAGAAGGAATATGGAAAGAAAATAAGGGCCTTTTGAAAGGACAATGGTGGAGAGTATGTATCTCAATAGTTTAAGCACTTATGTGTAGCATAAGGAATTAAACAGGAGTTGATGACACCCCATAACCCATAGCAGAACGAGGTGGCCGAAAGGAAGAACAAAACAATTGTGGGAGCAGCTCGATCAATGATGTATGACGAAGGCCTACCACTTCATTTCTTGGTTAATGCATGCAATACAACAATATACTTGCAGAATAGAAGCTCGCATCATATACTAGGAATGAATAGACCATAGGAGGATTTCTCTAAGAAGAGACTAGATGTGAGTCACCTCAGGATCTTTGGCTCATTGATATTTTTCCATGGGATGAAAGATGTCTGGGAGAAGCTAGAGTCAACAGCTGAGTTCGGGATACTTGTGTGGTACACTGATACACCCCACAACTATCAAGTGTTCTTGCCTACCAGTCAGAGGATAGTGGTACGCAGAGATCTAAAGTTCGATGATCATAATTCTATGTGAGTATCCCTTGAGAGGGAGCTCAAGTTGCATGTAGAGGATGAACATTTGATTCCTAAGGAGGAGGAGCCTCAGATTGATGTGGAGTAGCCGCGTGTAGAGAATCCAGGAGTGGAGACATCCACTCATGCAGAGTCTTCTAGAGATGGGTGAAAACACTCAAGGGAAGTTGAAAGATTGGTGATGGATGTGAGAGAGAATGTGGGACAACCATCTTCTCAACGCAAATAGAGGAGGCCACCCGAGTGGTACATTGGTTACATGGCCCTAATTGGTAAATATATAGAGACTGAACCATCTTCCTTCAAGGAACTAGTGCAGAATCTAGTTTGGGTTGATGCTATGGTGGAGGAGTACGTCTCCATAGTTTGGAACAGTGTTTGGGATGTTGTTCCAAGACTGGAGAACAAGTCAATGGTGAGTTCTCGATTGATTTACAAGCTAAAGAAAGTAGTTGATGGTAGTGTTGAGAAATAAAAGGCAAGGTTTGTTGCCCTTGGTTTCTCACAGGTCGAGGGGATCGAATATGATGAGACCTTTTCTCTTGTGGAAAGGTACTCATCTATCAGATCGATGTTGGCACTATTAGCACAGATGGGTTGGAAGACCTATTAGATGGATGTGAAGACTACATTGCTCAATGGTAAGACTAAGGACGAGGTGTACATAGAGTAGTTGGAAGGTTTTGAGACCTCTGATTGTGAGTCGCATGTGTGTCGACTCAAGATAGATTTGTATGAGCTGAAGTAAGCAGCTTGTGCTTGGTACACCAGAATCAAAAACTATTTCATTGGGTTGGGCTTCATAAAGAGTGAAGCAGATGTCAACCTATACCAGATCATGCTAGAAGGTAAACCATTGACCATTTTTATTTATGTTGATAATCTGATATTGATAGGTGATGATCATTTGATCATATCTTGCAAGGAGGACCTTGAAAGAGAGTTCGAGATGAAAGACATGGGTCTTATGCACTACTTTATAGGCATGGAAGTGTGGCAAAAGGATGGGGAAGTGTTTGTGTCTCAAGGAAAGTATTCCAGTGAGATAATTAGGAGATTCCACATGGAGAAGTGCAAGCCAATGCAGACTCCTCTAGCAGGTAATTGGAGGAAGGAGGATGGTACTCCAGGTCAGGTAGTAACTGCTACTATTTATCAGCAACTTGTGGGTTCGTTGATATATTTATTAAACACATGACCATACTTGTGCTTTGCAGTGAACCAACTGAGTCAAGATATGGTTCAGCCTACTAAGTTATTTTCGAAGGCAGCGAAGAATGTGCTGAGATACCTCAGAGGCACATCTCAGTATGTATTATGGTACAAATGGACAAAGGGAGTTAAGCTTCAGGGCTTCACAGATGTAGATTGGGAAAGGAGTCCATCAAATCAGAAGAGCACTTCAGGAGGAATTTTCAACCTTGGTTCAACTTCAGTTTCTTGGTATACTACGAAATAGAGGTCAGTTGCACTTAGCTTAGTAGAGGTTGAATACATGTCTACCAGTCAGGCAGCATGTGAGGCCATTTGGATGCGGAAAATTCTAGTTAGATTATTTGATCACAGGATGGATCCAATTATGATATATTGCAATACTCATAGTTGTATCAAACTCTCTGAGAATCCATTATTTCATGACAGGTCCAAGCACATCGATATCCGGTATCATCATCTTCGAGACTGTGTGGTCAAGAGGATCATGTTGTTGCTATATGTTTCGACTGAGGAGCAGGATGAAAATATTTTGACCAAGTTCCATTGATACAAGGTCGGGGTGACAGATAATCCCTTTCTTGTTGAGAGGTAGTGTTGGAAATAGAAACAAGAAATGTTAAATATAGAAATGCTATAAATAGCATTTCAGGATACATTCCAATTTTATTTAGTCCGTGAACTAAACATGAGAATTAAAATTAAAATTTGATTTTAGAAACTATTTGAAAAATAATTAATTAATTCATCTTGATTTAATTAGTTGGAGAAAATCAAACATGAAGTCTATGTGAAGACATGCAGCAATTATCCCTTTGATTGAGGAAGGTATTCCTTAACTAAGGAGATCAGGATGAGTAATAATTTGAGTTATAATTAGTTAGCTTAGTTAACTGAGTTAAGTCCAGTTAGAGTAGTTCCAATAGTTTTTGGAACTGATTGTGAGTTCAGTTAGCTAATGCATGCATGCATGTAATTAGTGTACATCAGATAACTGAATATTCTCTCATAAATATCTCATGAATGTCAGTTCAATTACAGACCCAATTTAGAACAGAGGATGGGAAATTGTACTATTAGTTCCAATAATATTCCCTTGAGGATACCTCTTGCATGCAGAAGGAATTCATTCCTTGAGGATTGCACAGTTATTTCTCAGTTTGGTGAGTTCTGTGAGAGGTTAATTCACATAGGTGGCAGCCAGAGGACCTAGGAGAAAATGTGCAATGAAATAGGAGGCTTGGAGGAGTGAAGGAAGGCATATGTGGTGTCTATTCTTTCTATGAGCAACATTAAGGGATTGTACTGAGAGTTGGATAGCGTGTGAAACAAAGCTTTGTGTAATACAGAGATATTTCCACTTGTATGATATTAAACATAGCGGGGTTTTTAGCTGAGGCTTTCCCCACAGTATTCTTCTATGTTCATGTGTCATTGATTTCTCATTCTCTATTATATGTGTTCTATTAGATCTTGCTCAAAATCGATTAAGCTTCCTCAAGTTTGTTTGTAGAAGTAGATCAAGTATTTTGCTTTAGTATATTGCATTATAAGGTGATCAAAAATGAGAAATTCTACATGTTGAAGTGAAGAAACCTATTGTTATGAAATATGTAATTAATCAAGTTTCCTACCTAATTGAGAAAGTATTGCAATTGTAATTGTAATTGTTTCTCCAATATGCATTTTAAGAGAGCTCTTTGTTTTTGGGGTATTTTTTATGTATTCCTCCAAAAAATTATTTCTTCTTCTTAGTCATGATAAGGAATATTTGTATGCATGCAGATTAAAGCTAAATTGGTAGTCATTGCACATGATATTGATCCAATTGAGTTGGTAGTATGGCTTCCTTCACTTTGTAGAAAAATAAACATCCCATATGCAATTACCAAGGGTAAACATCTCGTTAAGGGGTATACATATTTATAACCTTTATTAACTATTTTTTAGCATGACAGAGTTCACAAAAGCTTAAATTGTAAGTAATATGTGATTAATTTTCATGGGAAACTAATATGCCTTCTGCAGTATGCAATTTTTTGTTGTAAGTAATATGTGAATACTTTTCATGGAAAACTTATATGTAGAACTTCTGCACTAAGCATCTTTTTTTTACAGATTGTACACAAAAGAAACAAAAACCTTGTGCTTGACTTATGTGAAGAATGAGGACAAGAAGGAATTTAGCAATATTATTGAGGAAATAAAGTTGTGCATAAGTTATTATAAGTCACTTTTTTTTACTCATCAAACAATGCCACATAAAAACAAATTATAAACTAACTCTTCCTGCAGGCTAACTACAATGAAAAGTTTGACGAGTATCGGTCACAATGGGGTGGTGGCATTATGGGAACCAAATCTCAGGCAAAGACAAATGCCAAGGAAAAAAATTTGGCCAAGGAAGTAGAAAAGAGGCTCGCTTAAGAATAAATCCTCGGAATATTTGTTGAATGTTGAATTTTTTATTGGATTTCCTTATGTAGTTTGTTGCAATTTGATTTATAGTTATATTTACATAATAAAGTTTGTACTAAGGAATTCTCTAAAGTCAATTTTAGCTTAAGGCTTAGAAGACCATTTTTCAACTAGATAAACTGTTGATTAAACAATATATCATACACATTCATTGGCCTTATGCATTCTCTACAACCTTTTGTATGTTGTGATGATTATATCTTCATTTTGTCTTTTGTTATGTTATTGTTGTTGATATATATTGCTATATACTTTTAAGTGTGTACAATGTTTAAATATGCATGTAGCTATCTATTTTTGGTTTTGTGTGGCTTACTTTGACGTGCTAAGAACTATATACACAAATCTTGTAGCATGGATTTATATGAACTTTCATATATTTTAATTTTTTCACTATGGTAAAAGTATCTAAATAGAATGACATTTTCCTTTCTAATGTTTTAGAATTTCTTAGTCCTTGATTAGAAGATGGTTTACCCTAGAATGAAATTACTTGAAGGCTCTATGTTTGGTTACAAGACATTTTCTCTTTCTTGAGATGGTCTTATTTTTATTAAATTATATATTTTTATTGTTGAAGGTGTTTTGTCTTCATTTTGAATAATAATTAATTTAATAATGTTTGCAAGTCTTCTAGACCTACTTCCAACTTGTTGAATGAGAATCTAGCCTAACATTGAGCTGTAATTTGTTAATTCAGCGATCTTTCCACTCATTTCTCCATTGTGAGATGTCGTTACTACAACAACCTTTCTTTATCTTTTGACTTTAACTAAAATTCTTCCTTTTTCTTGCACAAAAATCAAATTTGTGAGTGAGTGATAAAATGAGGTCGAACTTGTCTTATTTATACACATCTAGGAGGGTAGAATATCGAATAGTTGCATTTTCTAGGTTGACTTGTCTAGGAGGCTGACTTGTGCTTACAGTGACATTTTTGGCTATTTTCACTCAAACTAAATTTTTTTCTTTTTTCTTTCAATAGTCCAAATGTGACTTTGACTCAAGTACTTTTTTCCTACTCATGAAAAATTTCTTTTGACTCAATAAACCCTAAAAGCATGAAAAACATGCTTTAACTAGAAAATAAAATAATAAATATAATAAATATTTTAGTAATACATTTCGATTACATTATGATGTAATGCCCCATAATATTAATAATAATAGATGAAACAATATTAATATTTAATGAAATAAAACAATAAATAATAGAATAAGAAAAATAAATTAAGAAAAAAGGTTGAATTAAGTAAATATTATAATAAATAAATAAAAGTTGGCATGATGACACATGGATTGTGCGCATGTGGATATCCTTCCCATCCCTTTCCATTTTTGCAACCAGATTTTCTATTTAATGGGTGAAAAGGGAGATGAGAAGCTTTATTCATATCTTTGGAAGGAGACTGTTGTGAGACAAAGGATTCCCTAGTAGTAGTAGTTGATTTAGGGCTTGGGGTGACCAATTGTAGAAATATTATGTGCAACTGAGCCTACGGTTGGGTGGAGAGTCATCCCCAAACCTTTGTTGTGGTCAAAAAGATATATGTAGCATTACAACTCAGAATCATAGGTAAGGTATATCATCACTACTAGTAAGGCTTCTCTGCTAATGGTTTGAAAAGTTCTATGTCATTTGTTTGAGCAGTTTGTGTGTTGATTATTAATAAATTTAGTTGTAGATTTTAAATATGGATTGTTACATATGGTATCAAAGCAAGGTTATAATTTGTGATGCCTATTAACTCTCATCACTCTCTCCATAATAGTATATATTTTTAAATTTAGTTGAATAAAAACATAAAAAAAACCCCACCGAATATAAATTCATCTATTAATAATTAAATATTTTTATTGCCAAGAGGAAAAGTAATATATATTTGAAAATTAATTTTAATATATTTTAATTAAAAAAATGAGATTTATTTATAGAAAAGAAATAAAAATATCCTTGTTGTGTGATACATGTCCTCCTCCTCGTTGTCATTGTCTCCATCATTGTATTCGTCATCGTCATCATTATTGTGATGGATTGAAGTATTTCCAACCTTTTTGTTTTAGGATTAAGAGTCCAAAATCACATTGTTTGAATGAAACTAGTAGTTTCTTTCTAGTGTTTGCTCATAAATTTCTACATTGTTCTCCAAATTATCTGCATTAGGAATCCTAATAGATCTATTGATGTGAATACCTTCTTTTCTGCATATGCTTCCCTTTTTGGCATGAATTGAAATTTGGATCTTTCTTTCTCCCTAAGCTTCTCTTTCTGGCATGAATTGACATTTGGATATTTATGTTGGAATGACATAGTTGTGTCTTTGTTTACCTCATCTATGTGATATAATGAATCCTCCCCTTTTTGAGCATGACTACCCAATTTCTCCCTTTCTAAATGCATGATACGCTCATTTTTTTCTTGTCATGCCCTTTGTTGGAATTTACTCAAAACTTCTTCTGTTGAGTTCCTTGTGCTTCACTTTTTCTCCAAAAACTCTGCTCCTTGGATGTGAGCTGGAAGATTCGGTCAAATTCAATTTTAGAGTTACCTTGGTGTTTTTCTCTCCTAAATTGGGGTATTCCTATGTAATCCTCCAACAAATTATTTCTTATTCTTAGTCATGAGAAGGAATATTTGTGTGTGTGCAGAGTAAAGTTGAATTAGTAGTCATTTCACATGATGTTGATCCAATTGAGTTGGTAGTATAGCTTCTTGCACTTTGTAGAAAAATAAACATCCCATATGTAATTTTCAAGGGAAAACATGTCTTGGAGGGGTATTTATATTTATAATATTTGTTAATTAGTTTTGTTAAACTGTAAGTAATATGTGATTACTTTTCCTGGGAAACTGATATGTAAAACATTTGCATTAAGAATTTTTTTTTTTGTAGATTCTGCAAAAAAAACAACAACAAACCTGTGCCTAACTTTTGTAAAGAACGAGGACAAGAAGGAATTTGATTTTTGTAGTTGTTTAGACATAATTAGAAACCTTCAATGATGAGGGAATGTGAGCCTAACTTATTGTTAATCAATTTGACTATTTGTGAGCTTGATTCATATTCAGAAGATATGACTTATGAATATGTTAACGAGACCCATCAGCAAAGTCGAACAGAGTTTGACTCAAGGGTAAGCTTTCAAGATATTTTCATACTCACAATAACAAAGAAAAAAGATAAAACACCTAGAAATAGATCCTTTCAGTTCATATTTATTATGTAGAGTATCTCAATCAATTCTATATTTTGTTGACTTAATTGGGTAACATATGAATATGGTTTTATTGATGATTACCATATAATTTTATTTTCACCAATGTTTGACAAATATGATTAATTATTGTTGTGCATGTTTTTTTGTCATTGTGCTCAAATATAGATCATTGTGTAGCAACATTATTTTTTGCCAAGACCACCTTGAAGTAGAATTTTTATGTTTCTAAGTATTTTTGGTATTTTTGTTATCAATGAATTATGCTTTTTTTTCTTCTTATTTTGAAATGATCTTTAAAGGACCGATGTATATTGTTAGAGTAGATAGAGTAGTTGTATCTTTTATTTTCTACTGTCTATGGTTGTTTTCTTACATTGTGTATTGGTTGAGCCCTTTGGCTTATACCTTTTGTTTTAATGTAGTTATCAACCTTTTCAAGATGATTAAAAAATATAGGCTAGAAGATAAAGTTGCAGAGAAGGAGAGGCTTCTGAAAAAATCCTAGGGTTAGGCAGAAGGGAAAATTGTTGTTTTCAAAATAGCGATAAGAAATGCTAAATATAGAAATGCTAAAAATAGCATTTCTATAAATATCATTTCATGATACATTACAATTTTATTTAGTCCCTGAACTAAAATTGAGAATTAAACTTTGAATTTGATCTTAGCAGTTGTTTGAAAAATAACAAATTAATTCATCTTGAGTTAATTAGTTGGATAGAATCAAACATGAAGTCTATGTTAAGACATGCAATAGTTATCCCTTTGATTGAGGAAGTTATCCCTTAACTAAGGAGATCAGGATGAGTTGTACTTTGAGTTGTAATTAGTTAGCTTAGTTAACTAAATTACGTCCAGTTAGATTACTTCCAAGAGTTTGTGGAACTTATTGTGATTTCAGTTAGTTAATGCATGCATGCATGTAACTAGTGTACTTCAGCTAACTGAATAGTCTCTCATAAATAGCTCATGCATGTCAGTTTAGTCAGAGACCTAGTGGAGATCAAAGGATGGGACAATGTACTATCGATTGCAGGAATATTCTCTTGAGGATATCTCTTCCATGCAAAAGGAATTCACTCATTTAGGATTTCGCAGTGATTTTTTAGTTTGGTGAGTTGTGAATTCACACAGGTGGCAGCCAGAGGACCCTGGAAAAACTGCGCAAGGAAATAAGAGGCTTGGAGGACTAAAGGAATGCATATCTTGTGTCTATTCTATCTATGATCAACATTGAGGGATTGTACTGAGATATGGATAGCCTGTGAGCTAAAGCTTTGTGTAATCCAAAGATATTTCCACTCCTATGATATTACAAATAGTGGGGTTTTTAGCTGAGGCTTTCCCTATAGTATTCTTTTGTGTTCATGTGTGATTGATTTCTCATTCTCTATTATATGTGTTCTATTTGATCGTGCTCAAAATAGATTAAGCTTTCCCAAGTTTGTTTGTAGAAGAGATCAAGTATTTTCTTTACTATATTGCATTATCAGGTGATCTACAATGAGAAATTCTACATGGTTTCAGAGAAAAGGTGTTCAAAATAGAGAACAATATAAAAAGAAGGGAGAAGTTCGAACTTTGAAGTTCCTAGTTATAGAAATTGAATTCTTATCACGTCTCAAATTTCACCAATGGTGTTCAACAGTTTAAGACACAACTATGCCCTAGAAGGAAGCTCGAATTATATAGCTAGAAGGGTCGCATGGAAGTGGTATTCGAGGACAACTGTTTGAAGGACTTCATTGATCAAGAAGTCCTCAATCTATAAGCAGCTAATACCTAAGAATTGGTGAAATGGAAGAAATGTATTTCTAGAGCAAGGAGGATTCTTCTGGAGGGAGTTCGAGACCACATTATCTTGAGTCTCCATGGGAAGAAAGCATCGTTTTCAATGTGGAAAACATTGAAGGATCTATATCAGAATAGTGGTGATTACAGGAAGCTAGTGCTGAAACATAAGCTTTGGATAATCAAGTATGAAAAGGGTGACACAGTCTCTACATATCTAAACAAGCTCACCTACTATAGGGATGAGCCTGGAACTGTAGGAATCATGATATCCATTGATGACATGGTGAGTCTTGCTCTCCTTGGTCTTCCTAAGAGCTGGCATAACTACCAAGACTCAGTAAATGGAAGAGGGAAACTACCAGATTTGGAACAAATGTAGTTGGATCTTATGCAAGAAGAGATAAGGAGAAGCACTAGAGATGGTTATTCATCAAAGCATGATGATGAAGAAAATCTAGCCTTAGCGAGTAAGGGGAGGAAAGGGAAAGGGAAGGCTTCCCATTCCAAGTCGAGTTCTTCCCATCATGGGAAGAAAATTGACAAATCAAAAGTGTGATGCTTTCATTATCATGAGGTGGGCCATTATGCTACGAATTGTCCACAAAAGAAATCCAATAAGGGATCCTCGAAAGGATTATATGGTGAGGCATTGACCTCACAGTTGAAATTTGATTTCACCCTCATCAAATGCATAATTTCATCGATGATCGATGGTGGGATGTGTTTGGTACTTGGATAGTGGAACCTCATTCCACATGACCGACGATAAGATTTTGTTCAGTAGCTTGGATGGGAAGGACCTCTAGATGCGCAGAGAGATGGGCGATAATGTAAAGTACCATGTTTCAGGTGAAGGCACGATTGTGTTTAAGAGGAAGCATGGAACTCCTCTCACCATGATTGATGTAAAGTATGTGTCTGGTCCGAAGAAGAACCTAGTATTCATTGCTATGTTGGAAGACAAAGGCTATGATGTAGACTTTAATAAAGGAAACGCATTCCTGAGGCACATCAGCACAGGATAGACCAAGAGGATTGGGATTCATGTAAAGAATCTCTACAAGCTGGAGGTTGATGATTGTGCTGCATTGAGTTCCAAAGCAGAGTTATTGAAAATCCAAGATATTAGCAAGTTATGGCATAGAAGATTGGGCCACTTGCACCATGGGGCCTTCAAGTTCATACAATAGATTTCTATTGGACTTCCCAAGGGTAAACTGGAGCAAGTGGATAGATGAACATGTTGTAACTTAGGTAAGTATGAAAAATCTTCCTTCCAAGATTGAGACAGTCGAGCTGGAGCAATACTGGAGTTCATACAAATGTGTGTGGACCATTCTCGAAAGCTTCCACTACTAAAAAAGGTACTATGTTATTTTTATTGATGATTTTTCTCGTAGATGTTGAATCTACGTCCTGCAGAATAATGATCAAACCTTCTGAAGGTTTTCTGAGTTCAAAGCCTTGGTTGAGAAAGAATCTAGAAAGAAAATAAGGGCCTTGCGAAATGACAATGGTGGAGAATATGTCTCTCAATAGTTTAAGGACTTATGTGTAGCAGAAGGAATTAAACTAGATTTCACGGCACCCCATAACCCATAGCAAAATGGGGTGGCCAAAAGGAAGAACAGAACAATTGTGGGAGTAGCACCAAATAGAAATTCATTTATTAATAATTAAATATTTTTATTGCCAAGAGGAAAAGGTAATATATATTTGAAAATTAATTTTAATATATTTTTATTAAAAAAATGAGATTTATTTATAGAAAAGAAATAAAAATATCCTTGTTTTTTGATACATGTCCTCATCATTGTCATTGTTGTCATCATCATCATCATCATCATCATCATCATCATCATCATCATCTTCTTCTTCATCAACTTTTATATAAGTAATAACTTAACATCTAATTTGATGTAAATACAACTTAATTTATAGGAATCGAAATAATAGAAAACAATCCTCTATTTAATTGCTTGTTGGAGAATGGAGGATAGGTCCTCCAAACATATGTTTAAGAAGTTATTTCAAAACCTAGTTATTTAAACATGTGAAGGGAGAGGAGAATCCAATGACTCTCGTCATTATTTATTGCACTATGTATACTACTGATATATCTTTCATTGTATATGTCGTTGAGAGAAAATAACGATATGATTTCAAACTAAAATTCAACATTGAACAGTTTGACAATGAAATTCAACACTGATCCTAGTAAAAATGTAAAATAATGATTGAATGAGAACTAAATACTTCATGGAAAAAAATGATCCACAAGAAGATCAAATAAAATAAAATACTAATTTATGATCGTTTCCATGCCATGATAATCTGCGATGATTAGCTATCCTTTATAGTCATATCTAACCTTCCTCGTGTTTAGTTGATGGTTATTTATTACATAAATGTATAGAAAGTAAAAAAAATATTTTAATGTCCACGAGGCTAAAGATAGCCTATGGGACAAATTGCTTCTTCATCTACTTGATGTATTTGGTCCCTTTTCTATGAAGCCTCATAATAAATGCTCCCACCTTCTCAACAAACCCCTCACTAAATAGATTATCCTAAGAGCTAGCTGCTAGCATATCTGCATAAGTTTCCCTATTTTCTTTGAAGGCCTCACATTTTAAAATGAAATTCTTTTCTATTTCCACTTTTCTAGAAGAACAAAAACTGTATACTCTTTCCTCCCACACTTCTTTTATCCTTTTCCAACAACATGTTTCATAACGGAGTTGATGAGAATTATTCCTTAATTGAGCAATAAGAATGTTGGATCTCCAAGATATATTGCCCTTTATGTATGCTTTTGGATGGTAACTATGAGTGGGATTAAACACTTCAATATATTACTTTTTCTTTCTTCCTAGCTCCTTATTCCAAGTACACTTTTCAAACTTATCCATAAAAAAAGCTTTTATCTCTTTTTTGTTCATGGGACACATGTTCAAGCAAATACACCATTTACTAAACCATTTGTTATTTTGTTGCATCCAAGTCTTTTTTCTATTTCACAATATGTAATTAAAGACAACTTTAGGTCACCTACCCTCTTCCATTTGTTCAATTTTTTTAAATACCTTATGACTCGCACCATGGTAATTTCTTCAATAGGAGAAACCTCTATTTCACTTAACAAGATAACATGTAGAACTACACTTTTAATCTTGAATTTGTTTGTAATCAAATGCTTCTAAATTTTCTCAATTTGTTTCCACTGCATGTTGCATGTACTACTAGCCCATAGTTCACAACCATAGAGAACCACTGGAATCACTAGAAGCCCAAAAAGAGTTTGAGTGGTTTTCCAATCCTGTAACTTTTCCTCTCTACCCCTATTTTCAAAAGCATAAAATGCTTTCCAACCCCCCCAAAGTTATTTTCTTTCTACAACCATCCCAGTTAGATTTTTGTTGAAGTCAATTCTGAGGTATTTGTAATTTGCAACTTCTTCCAGAATGTTTCCTTCAAAGTAGAACTTATGCTGGTTATGTTTTATGTTTTCAGATAAAACCACTACTTTCATTTTTCTGATATTGACTTGCATCCCCACACTTCTACAAAAATTATCAAGGGATAGTAAGTTCTCTTGCAAACCAAGAGCTAATTTAGCAATCAGAATAAGGTCATCTACATATAAAAGAAGCCTTATAACAAACTTCCCAAGTAGATACCATCACCCCCTTGCGAATTTAATCGCTCCTCAAACCTGTCGATATATAAACCAAAAAGGTAGGAGAAAGTGGGAAACCTTTCTTGACCCTCATATCACTTCTAAAGCTTTCAAAAATGCCTACTGAAGTTCTAATTTTGACTTTCACCTCTTCATACATCCTATGCATAAATGCTCTCAAATGTTTAGGAACCCCAAGTTCCTCCCTTCTGTGCCAAAGCTTAATATCCTTAGGAACCATTTCATATGGTTTTCTGAAATCACAAAGCAACAAAAGACTTCTTCCTTTTTCTCCCAAACATTTTCAATGATGTGCCTTAAATCTATACAATGATCAAATGTGGAATGTTTAGGTCTAAAACATGCTTTCCCTTTAGCACGCGTATCTCTTTCTTCTAGCCATTTGAAAATTATATTTTCTAGCATGCTTCCAAATAGCTTTGCAAACAAAGGGTTTATCATGATGGTCCTATAATTGGATGGATTATTGACGTCACCACTCTTGAAAAGAGGTATTTGCAGACTAGTTATCCAATCTGTGAGGAGCCGCTATTGCATGATGTTAAAAAAATTTGTAATGTGAGGTGTAAGAATCTTTGAGCCCCACTTTAGATATTCTACTTGGAGTTCAACTAAGTCTTTTGCTTTTCCAACACCCAACTTCTTGATACCCATCTCTACCTCTTGCACCATGAAGATTTCAATATCAGTGTTGACCAGGGGGGGTTGGGGGGTGTAAACATTGGGATCTTGTTCATAGAGTTGTCTTACATAATCAAATCATTTAGAACTTGTAATACTATTTCTAGTTTGTATCTTTCTCAGTTGGAGCTCCTTCCAAAATAAATTTGGGATTATGTTTCCTAAGGAATATTAGTTCTTCCTCCTTGAAACCATGAAATCAACCTCTCTATTTCTTCATAATTGTTTGTAAGCTTTGAGCTTTATGTTATCCTTGTTTGACTCTTTCCACTTTCTCCTTGCCTTTTTGCATTTCTCGTCAAACCAAGCACTAGTCGGAAATCAATTTGTTTCAGACTTCATAGTTTTTTCTCTTTTGCACTCTGCAAGTGCACATTGAATTAAATGTTTTAATTCATGACTATGAAGGTGCTGATTTGTGATTTTCACCATCTTGAAGAGCCTCTCTAGTGTCATTTTGAAGGTATTACAATTTTCTGGAGTCAAAAGAATTCTAGCCTTTGGGAGATTTTGTTGGACATGCTGAATTTTTTACTCTAATCGTTTCTTTCCAATCTAGGAGAAACTTAAATAAATTGTCTTGTGATTTGATTTTAAGTCCCAAAGCTAATCTCCAGTCAAAACTTCCTCCATTTTCTCACACAAACTAGGTGAAAATTACATAATCTACTACATTTTCTCCATTGTACGTATTAAATGTGAAATTACTGAAGTTTTCCCATCTAGTCAAGGCATTACAAATGACTAAATCAAAGGCCCCACATAGAGGAAGCAATTTTTCACCAAAGAGATTGTAACCCTCATCCTCTAAAATTTTTTCCCACTGATGATTACTCTCTTTTGTAATCCAAATAGTGTTGCAATATTTTTTATAGAAAAGAATGCTAACTTGTTCACTTGGATTCCTAGCATTGAAATCACCCACTATAAGGACTTCAATTAGCGAAGAATACATTGCACTATCTACTTTTGAGGTTGAAAATGGATCTTTGTGGTCAAGCCCTCTACCTTTGTAGATTTTTGAAATTTGTGGTGCAAAATAGCATATTGCAATTCCAATTGTTGGCATTATGATACAGATGTTGTCCTTGATGGAAACTCACATAGATGAAATTTCATAGTGCAACAAGTTGAAAATAAAGGATTACAGATCAGACTCTAGAAATTGAAGTAAGAGAGGTATATGTTGGTTCATTTTGTCCAAGTAGCATATACACAGGAGTTAACAGAACAAAAGGAGTGTATATGCAAGCATTCACTTTCACAAAAAGAAAAGCATGTATGGGATGGAAAATCAAGGTTTCGGTCTGAGGTATTGGTCCAAGGTATTTGGTCAGAGGTATTGGTCCTAAGTGGTTTTGGTCTGAGGTATTAGTCCTAAGTGGTTTTGGTCTGAGGTATTGAGAAACGACTAAAACTATATAAGGAAAGAGCAACAAAGGGATATGAGTGCAAGTAATGAATATTTTATGAAGAGTGAGATCAAAAGCAAATATGCATGTTATGGGTTTCTATCACTTTGCTTGTTCTGAACTAAGGATGAACCTTAGTGATTGATGAGGGATGAAATCTAATGATGGATCCGGATCATAAGACCTAAAATGAATTATCTTTATGTGCTTTGATCATGGAGTCTAGATTTGAATACTAACTCGTGATTTACATTATAAATGTTTTGATCTGGGTATGACTGAAGTCTAGAATAGTTGTGATGCTTTAAGTTAGTATTTGTAGATCTGTACACTGGTTCGCTTTGGTAAAATCATGTATACACGCTGGTTCGTCACATTGAAGTAGCGTACACATTATGAAGTATGATGTTTGAAGTTGTAGTTAGTTTTGGTTATTGATGCAGAGTTCTGGGTTTTTCTTTATGTCTGGTGACTATGTTATGGTGATAGTGTTCTGATTGTTTAAATTGATTGATTGTGATTTTCTTCAATGATGATGGGTTTTAAGTGATTCGCTATATTGCATTGGTGATTAATTTTGATATTTAATGTTGTTGATGTGTCTAGTATTAAAATTTGATGAAACGAGGCCTTCAGATTGTGGTGTTGTGTTCCAGGAGTATCCAGTCTGAAAATTTATGAAATGTGGTCCCTAGAGGAAGAGAGAAGATTGTATCCTTCTATAGTTCGGCACCTACGTACTAGTAAATGGATCAACTAGTACAAGAGCTAGGGGGTTGGAGCTCCCTTCCAATAGCCGCTAGAAAATGAGCGAAGGTTGTAGCCTTTTGTAGGACGACGCCTACATACTAGTAAACGAATCGGCTAGTACAAGAGCTTGGGGGTTGTAGAAAGAAAATAACTTTGGGGGGGTTGGAAAGCATTTTATGCTTTTGAAAA
>Ga0181464_1000026_pt1 | contig 32373 bp, 28 predicted proteins | sample InSIn2gowninarea_FD_119074 | JGI IMG/M metagenome (GOLD analysis project Ga0181464, IMG submission 119074) | Clean room microbial communities from NASA Spacecraft Assembly Facility at Jet Propulsion Laboratory, Pasadena, California, USA -... ...
TCAAAAAGGCGAGCGTGAAGCTAGCCTTGCTAAAAAAGAAATGGTTGAGGCTAATTTGCGCTTAGTTATATCTATTGCATCTATGATAAGCTGGATTTTAATTTTGTTTGCACAATTCTTTATGCGTTTAAAATTGAATAATAGCGAAATCAAATTTAAAATGCCTTTATGGCCTTATAGTGGAATTTTAACAATATCATTCATGTTGTTTGTAATATCAATCATGTCTTATTACAACGAAATAGCTTTTGCATGCGGGGCAATATGGATTATTTTTTTAGCACTTACATATAATGCTTTTAAATATTTTGATAAGAAAAGTCGCTTTGTACGAAAAATATAATAGGGTAGGAAATCCAAACAAATTGGATGGTGAGCCCGGAGGGACTCGAACCCCCAACCAAGCGGTTATGAGCCGCTGGCTCTAACCAATTGAGCTACAGGCCCTACCCTCATCTATGCTTTTTACCCTAATTTGAAAAAATATACAAGAATTAATTGTAATTTTATATAAGTTTTTTATATAATTTAAAAAACAAGGAGTTAAAAATGAAGTTTTTATATATTCTACCAATGCTAATATTATATTTTTACGTAGCAACAGCAAATGCCGCTGAATTAAAAGTTACAGCAACCGGCACGGTCAAAGCAAAGCCAAACATGGCTACTTTTGAATTTGGCGTTGTAAGCCACGATCCAAGTGCAGAAAAGGCTTTAGATATAAGCAGCAAGGCCACATCTAAAATTTTAAATGTATTGCATAATGATAATTTAAATTCCAGCGATATTCAAACATCTAGCCTGCTAGTTTATCCAGAACAAAATAAAAATGACAAAACCACCTATGGTGCTGAAAATAATATAGTAGTTCGTATTAAAAATTTAAATATGCTTAGTAAAATATATAAAGACATTATCGTTAACGGCGCTAACCAAACTTCAAATCTTACCTATACAAACCAAGATACAACTGAACTTTTCAATGAAGCTCGTATAAGAGCTGTGCATAACGCCATAGCAAAAGCTAAACTGCTATCAAAAGCTGCAAATCTTAAATTAGGCGATATTACAAAAATTGAATCTTATGTTAACCGAGGTGGACCATCCGGCATAAGGGTGCAAGCTATGGCTATTGGTGCAGATTCAGCTACTCCAATGGAGCAAGGCGTAATAACCTATACAGCTGATGTAACAATAACATTTAATTTAGAAAAATACTAAGAATCTAAGAAACTGCGCAGCTTACGCGACCTGCTAGGGTGCTTAAGTTTGCGCAGTGCTTTTGCCTCTATCTGTCTGATACGCTCACGTGTAACAGAAAATTGCTGACCAACCTCTTCTAATGTATGGTCGCTATCCATACCAATACCAAAACGCATGCGCAATACCCGTTCTTCTCGAGGCGTAAGCGATGCTAAAACTCTAGTAGTAGTATCACGCAAATTTGTTTGTACAGCCATATCAATTGGTAATAATGCATTTTTATCTTCAATAAAATCGCCTAAATTAGAATCATCTTCATCACCCAATGGAGTTTCAAGAGAAATAGGTTCTTTAGCAATTTTTAGCACCTTGTGGACCTTAGCAATAGGCATAGATAATTTAGCCGCCAACTCTTCTGGGGTTGGCTCGCGTCCAATATCATTAAGAATTTGTCTTGATGTACGAATTATCTTATTTATAGTCTCAATCATATGCACTGGTATACGAATAGTACGTGCTTGATCAGCAATTGATCTTGTTATCGCTTGTCTTACCCACCAAGTGGCATAAGTAGAAAATTTGTAACCACGGCGATATTCAAACTTATCTACTGCTTTCATCAATCCAATATTACCTTCTTGGATAAGATCTAAAAATTGTAGCCCTCTATTGGTATATTTTTTGGCAATAGATATAACTAAGCGCAAATTAGCCTCAACCATTTCTTTTTTAGCAAGGCTAGCTTCACGCTCGCCTTTTTGAACCTGCATAACTAATTGACGAAATTCTGGTAGCGGTAATGCTGTTATTTCAGCAATATCTTGTATTTCATTTCGTAAGGCAGTTATTTTTACAGATTCATTATCAAAAAATTTCGTCCATTTCTCACTATTTAACGCTCTTATATTTTGTTCCCAACTACTATCCGTTTCATAATTTTGATAGTGTGCCATAAACTCTTCGTGATTAATACCATATTTATCTGCCAAACGTTTTAAATTACCTTCAGCATATACTAAATCTTTATTTACACTATATAATTGATTTATTAAAGCATCAATTCTAGATTGATTAAGAGATAAAGATGTTACCGCCTTTATAAGCTCTTCTTTAAGGCCGTTATACTTTTTTTTCTGCTTACTATCGAGATTACAATTGGGTGATATTGCTTCAGTTAATGGTGCTATTTTTACCATTTTTTGATAGGTATGTGTAATAAAGTTTAATTTTTCTATAACTGATGGCAATAAAGCAGATTCCATAACAGCATAAGACATATTGGTATCATCTTCTATATCATCTTCTTCATCATTTACTTTAAAATCTTTGCTGCCGCTAGATTTTTCATCTGCATCAATTTCTGAATTATTAGCATCTGGTGAACCGTATGAACTTTCTAAATCTATGATATCGCGAAGAAAAATTTCTTCCCTATTTAACTCTTCTGCCCAAAGAATAAGCGATTGAAAAGTAAGCGGACTCTCACATAGCCCAGCTAACATAGTTTCTCTACCAGCTTCAATACGCCGCGCTATAGCTATTTCGCCTTCCCTTGATAATAGCGACATATGGCCCATTTCGCGTAAATACATACGAACGGGGTCATCTGTTCGATCCAAAGAAGAAGATTTTTTTGCTAAAGCAAGCTCACCACCAGTTATTTCAACAATTTCTGTATTAGTAGATAGTTGTTCAGCCTCGGCTTCATCCTTTACTACCTTAATACCTTGATCAGAAAAAATACTATAAACTTCATCAATGCTGTCGGCGCTTAAATCACCTGGCAAGATATTATTAAGCTCGTCTATAGTTACATAGCCTCTTTTTTTAGAAATTTTTAATAAAAACTTTAAATCATCTTGTGTTAAATCAGGAGAAACCTGTGTTGTTTCATTATCCTTATTAGATTTCAAATTTTTACTCAACTTATTTTTGCTCGCCATACATTTACCCCAAGAGCGTTATTTTGCCTATATAATACATATAATGTAAAAACATATTTTGTAAACAAAACAAAATAGCATTGATTCGCTTTCAAAAAGTAAATCTAGCAAAATCATAAAATTTTACCAATATGATTTAATCTTTAACTACAAAAGATGTTTCTAATGCTTTTAAAGTTTTTTTTATATTTACTAACATTGAAAAAAAACTTTCATCATCACGAATTTGCTTTTCTGTATGTGCTAACTCTTCTTTTAAAATATGCATTTTATTATACAAATACAAGATTTGTTCTAAGATTTTTTTACCACCTTCTCCACAATCCTTAGTATTAAGACCAATATATTTAACTCTTTCTTCTATTTTACCTAAACTTACATTTTGCGCACGTTGTTGCACCAAATTACGAAACTTTTCTACATCCAGTTCACCTACTTCTTCACGTACAATTTCTATCATAGCTTTATGTATGCTATTTAGCTGTATATTTGTAAATTCAATATTCGCTATTTCCTCAAATTTTTCATACAATATTGTAGGATTTTGTAACAAAATAGCGATAACTATATCTTCTCTTATACCTAAATTAGCCTGCAAGCTTTTTTCTAAATCTACAGCCAATGAACGTGGTGCATTATTTTTTTTTCTAAAAACTTCGTTACGCCGCGCTTCGAAAAAAAATTGCTTTAGTCTTGCTTTTAAAATTTGCGCATAATGCTGTCTTAAACTTGGCTGCACAATTGTTTGCACGGCATTTAATATTTTTTTTTCTGTATAAGCAGATTTTTCAGGCGAACTAGTATCTATATTTTCTATTTCTTTTTGCCATAAAATATCTATTAAAGATTTTGCTTTATACAAACGATCCAAAAACAATTGCTTACCTTCAGTCTTAATAATATCATCAGGGTCCTTGCCTTTGGGCAATAGAGCAAAGCGAAGAGATACATCTAACTCTAAAATAGGCATCATTCTTTCTACCGTTCTATAAGCCGCACGCAAACCTGCATCATCGCCATCAAAACATAAAATTGGATGAGCGGAGCTTTGCCAAATCAAACGAACTTGTTCTTCAGTTAGCGCGGTTCCAAGTGGAGCTACAGCATTTTTTAAACCAGCCTGATATAAGCTTATAACATCCATATACCCTTCAACTACTATAAGCTCTGTTAAAACATCTTTTTGGTCTAATTTTTGGTAATTGCCAGATTTTCTATTTTGATAGCAATATTCTCTTGCTGTTTTTAAATTATAAAGCGTTTTACCCTTAAAAAATATGGCTGTTTCTGCTGTATTTATATATTTAGCTTTAGCTCTGTCTTGTAAACTTCTTCCGCCAAAAGCTATAATTCTGCCTTGACTATCTTTAATGGGAAACATGATGCGTCCGGAAAACCTCTCATATAAGCTTCCGTCTTCCACATTACGAGCTAACAAACCAGCGCTAAGCATTTGCTCATCACTTATATTCATTTTATTTAAAAAATTTTTTAATAAAAATTTATGAGTGCTAGAATAACCTAAACGAAATTCTTGTATTGTAGATATTGTTAAATTACGTTTTTCAAGATAAATACGCGCTTCTTTACCTTCATCTTTTTGTAATAATTGCTCAAAAAAGCTACACGCTTTTTCTAATATTTGATAAATATCTGCTTTATTAGCCTGCCGTAATTTTTCCTCTTCATTATGCTGTGGAAGTGCCAAGCCCGCCATATTAGCTAATTTTTCAACAGCTTGAAAAAAAGTTAGGCCTTCTATTTTCATTAAAAAACTAAAAACATCTCCCGATTCTTGGCAGCCAAAACAATGATAAGTTCCCCTATTATCGTTACACGAAAAACTAGGGTTTTTTTCCACATGAAAAGGACAACACGCCCAATAATTTCCTCTGAGATTATTGCTTTTTTTAGGATTAAAATTTACCTTAGTGCCAATTATACGTGAAATAGGAATGCGTGTTTTTATTTCATGAATAAAGGATTCGGTAAAACGCATCTTGTATTTTGATCTTAATTATACTGTAGTTAGAATATGCTTGCTAAATAAAACGAGTGCTTTATATATTCATTATACTACACTATATGCAGGAGAACAACAACATGGACGATAAAAGTATTGGCTGGATAGCAGCTATAATTATAGGTGGACTAGCAGGCTGGATAGCACAACGCTTAATGCATACTAATACCGGCATATTTTTAAATATCATATTAGGTATTGTAGGCGCCTCTGTTGCTAGCTTTATTTTAAGCATTATAGGCGTACATTTTGCCGGTTGGTTTGGCTATCTTATAGCTGGATTAATAGGAGCTTGTTTGCTTATTTTTCTTGGAAGACAACTAGGATTATAATTTATACATAGCCCTACAAGATGAACTTTGTGGGGCTATTTTTATCTTAAAATTTATTTTTGTAAAATAGCTTCTTGACGTTTTGGTAAAAAGAAGTAATAATAATATCTTAGCCACACATTATTATTTTATATAATTCCCTAGCCAAAGCGGGGTTGTATTTGTTTATAAAATATGGGAGATATTTTTGACTGATGTAACTAATTTTTGGGAAGAAAAAAAACCTAATGCTTGTGTTATATTGCCAGATAACACAATAATTAAAGCTTTTGGACTAGGCGCTCAAGGCACTAAAGTTGGTGAATTATGCTTTAATACATCTATTACCGGATATCAGGAAATTTTAACAGACCCCTCCTATCTCAACCAAATTATTACTTTTACCTTTCCACATATAGGTAATGTAGGTACAAACTCCCTAGATATTGAAAATTATAATATTGAAACGAAAGTAGGCGCCATTGGCGCCATTTTTAAAGGCAAAATAACAGAGCCTGCAAATTATAGATCTTCGCAACACTTAAATAATTGGCTTGTAGAGCGTAACATAACCGCTATTTACGGAGTTGATACACGCGCCCTTACCCATTATATCCGTAAAAATAATGCCCCGAATGTTGTAATAGCATATAATGAAACCGGAGTTTTCAATTATAAACAATTACAAGAACAGGCAAAAAATTGGTGCGGGCTAAATGGTTTAGATTTAGCTAAAGAAGCTGCTACAAAAAAAACTTCAAAATGGAGCGAACCATCTTGGTGCTGGGAGCAACATAAATATGCTAAACTAGCATCCCAGAATACTAAACTACATATAGTAGTAATTGATTATGGTGTTAAACGAAATATTTTGCGTCTTTTATGCAGTTTAAACGCAGATATTACAGTTGTAAATGCTCAAACCCCAGCCGAAACTATATTAGAATTAAATCCAGACGGCATTTTTCTTTCAAATGGGCCTGGCGATCCGGCAGCTACAGGTAAATATGCTGTTCCTATTTTAAAAAAGCTTTTCGAATATGATATTCCCATTTTTGGCATATGTTTAGGTCACCAACTTTTGGCATTAGCCTGCGGGGCAAAAACTATAAAAATGCAACAAGGACACAGAGGGGCAAACCATCCGGTAAAGAATCTACATAATGGTAATGTAGAAATTGTATCTATGAATCATGGTTTTGCAGTTGATAGTTTAACCCTACCTTCATGCGTGAAAGAAACCCATATATCATTATTTGATAAAAGCAATTGTGGGTTAAGCTTTGTGAATAAAAATATATTCTCAGTACAACATCATCCAGAAGCTTCACCTGGACCGCAAGATAGTTTTTATTTATTTAATAAATTTAAAAATGATATGTTAAAATACAAACAATCGAAAGCGCTATAAAATGCCTAAACGCACCGACATTGAATCCATTTTGATTATAGGTGCTGGTCCTATTATAATTGGACAGGCCTGTGAATTTGATTATGCTGGCGTACAAGCTTGTAAAGCATTACGCGAAGAAGGCTACCGTATTATATTAGTAAATTCTAACCCAGCTACTATAATGACAGATCCAGATGTAGCTGATGCCACCTATATAGAGCCCATAACACCAGAATTTGTAGCAAAGATTATAGCTAAAGAAAAACCAGATGCCTTACTACCCACAATGGGCGGTCAAACAGCACTAAATACAGCTTTATCTTTAAAGAAAATGGGCATTTTAGATCGTTATAATGTAGAGATGATAGGCGCCAATGCGCAAGCTATAGATAAGGCAGAGGATAGAGCTTTATTTAGAGCCGCTATGGAAAAAATAGGGCTAGCTACTCCAAAATCTAGGTTAGCCAATGCTACCCAAATAAAAGAACAAGATAGAAAAGAACACGAAGAAAAGCGCGAAGATCTCAAAAAAAACCTGTCTGGAGCTTCATTAGATGAGGCTTTAGAAAATTTAGAAATAGAATGGCAAAATGAAGAAATAAATCGTAAAAAACGTTATATGGCTTATGCTATGGCACAGGCCATGGAAGCTTTAGATATTATTGGACTACCGGTTATTATTCGCCCATCCTTTACCTTAGGCGGCACAGGCGGAGGCATCGCCTATAGCCGAAGTGATTTTTTTGAAATAGTCGAAAGCGGATTAGAAGCCTCCCCAACTACTGAAATATTAATTGAAGAAAGTGTACTAGGTTGGAAAGAATATGAAATGGAGGTTGTACGAGATAAAAATAACAACACCATTATTGTATGTTCTATTGAAAATGTTGACCCGGTGGGAGTGCATACAGGTGATTCTATCACTGTTGCTCCTGCTTTAACCCTTACAGATAAAGAATACCAGCGTATGCGCAATGCCTCTATCGCTGTTTTACAAGAAATAGGTGTTGAAACGGGCGGTTCTAATGTACAATTTGCTGTGAATCCTGAAAATGGCGAGCTTATTGTTATAGAAATGAATCCTCGAGTTTCTCGTTCTTCTGCTTTGGCCTCCAAAGCTACAGGGTTTCCTATTGCTAAAATAGCCGCAAAATTGGCTGTAGGTTTTACCCTTGATGAATTAAAAAACGATATTACAGAAGGGCGGACACCAGCAGCTTTTGAGCCTACGATTGATTATGTTGTTACAAAAATACCACGCTTTGCTTTTGAAAAATTTCCTGAAAGCTCAAATATATTAGGTACTTCAATGAAAGCCGTTGGCGAAGTCATGGCAATTGGTCGAAGCTTTTGTGAATCATTACAAAAAGCCTTATGCAGCTTAGAAACCAACCTTACAGGCTTAGATGAAATAGAAATACCGCCCCACAATGAAGGGGAGGAGCATAACGCTATTTTAGTAGCATTAGCAACCCCCACCCCAGATCGCTTGAGGTATATAGCTCAAGCTATGAGAATGAATTTATCGATTGAGGAAATTTATAATATTACCAAAATCGATAAATGGTTTTTAGGACAAATAGAAGAAATTATAAAAACGGAAAAACGTTTATTAAACTACGGTTTGCCTAACGATGCTAGAAACTTACGTGGCTTGAAAGCTATGGGCTTTAGCGACCAACGCTTAAGTATTTTAACCAATAACAATGTTGAAAAAATTTACGAAAAGCGCAAGGAGCTTGGCGTTTTACCAGTATTTAAACGTATAGATAGCTGTGCAGGTGAGTTTGATACAAATACAGCTTATATGTATTCTAGCTATGAGGAACGATTCTGCGATAAAAACAATTGTGAGGCACAGGTAAGCGAAAAACAAAAAGTAATAATATTGGGTAGTGGCCCTAATCGCATTGGTCAAGGTATAGAGTTTGACTATTGTTGTTGTCATGCCTCTTTTGCATTAAAAGATGCAGGCATTGAATCTATTATGATTAATTGTAATCCTGAAACTGTTTCTACTGATTATGATACATCTGATAGGCTTTATTTTGAGCCATTAACTGTAGAATATGTTTTAAACATTATTGAAAAAGAACGTGAAAATGGTACAGTTTTGGGGGTTATTGTGCAATTTGGAGGTCAAACTCCACTTAAATTAGCAAAATCACTTGAAAAGGCCGGCATCAATATTTTAGGCACCTCACATGATATTATAGATTTAACTGAAGATAGAGATAGGTTTCAAAATCTATTGACTAAATTAAATTTAACTCAACCTGAGCATGGAATAGTTTTTTCTATAAGCGAGATTGAAGATTTAGTTCACCAATTAGGATATCCTATCGTTATACGCCCATCTTATGTTTTAGGCGGTAGAGCTATGCAGATTATCGATAATTCTGTGCAGCTTGAAAAATATATATCTAATACTTTACCTATGCTAGTTCCTGAAAAACTTAAAATTAAATATAAACTAGATCAGCAAAAACAAATAGATGAGTTATTATCAAAAACGCCTTTATTGCTTGATAGATATTTAAACAAAGCGGTAGAAGTGGATGTTGATTGTTTAGCAGACGGTAAAACAGCTGTGGTGTTGGGAGTTCTTCAACATATTGAAGAAGCTGGAATACATTCTGGCGATTCAGCCTGTTCTATACCACCCTACAGCCTTAGTCAAAATGTTATCGATGATATTAAAAAACAGGCTAAAAATCTGGCAAAAGCACTAAACATAGTTGGTTTTATGAACATACAATTTGCCATTAAAGATGGTATTGTATATGTTTTAGAAGTTAATCCACGTGCCTCACGCACTGTACCTTTTGTAGCTAAAACTAACGGATATCCTATTGTTAAGATAGCTACACATATAATGTTGGGTAATAATATTGCTGATTCATTTGCTTTTTATAATACGCCTATTTCTTTTGGGAACTTAAATTATGTAACCGTAAAAGAGGCTGTTTTTCCATTTATGCGATTTAATAAAGCGGATACATTACTGGGGCCTGAAATGCGTTCAACAGGCGAGGTTATGGGCATAGATGACACATTTGCTCTAGCATTTGCAAAAGCGCAATCAAGCGCTGGTTTTGAATTACCACGCAAAGGAACTGCTTTTGTTTCTGCCACAGATGAAGATAAACCTCTGATGCTTAAAGCTGTAAAAAAACTTGTTAACCTTGGATTTACTATTTATTCTACTACAAATACATATAAATATTTAACCGAACAAGGTTTAAAAATTCATCATATAAACAAAGTATTTGAGGGACATCCACACATTGAAGATGCAATGCGAAACTATCAAATAAATCTTGTATTCAACACTAGCAATGACGACTACACTATTAGCGATGCAAAACTTGTACGACGTACTGCTATGTTACAAAAAATTCCCTACTATACTACAGTTGCAGGCGCAAATGCTGCAGCCTTAGCAATAGAGGCTATTATAAAAAATAAATTGCAAGTAAAAAGCATTCAAGATTTTTTTAAAGCTAGGAATTAATCTAAGCTTATTATTTCTTTTTTTCCAGTTTGATATTGCTCCCACATTTTATTATATATTCGCTCTAAATTTTTTGTAAATAATTCACTATTATATAATGGCGCGGTTTTTAAATTATTAGCTATTTCAACTTTAACTGCCGCTAATAAATCTTTGTTTGTTGCTAATGTATAAGCTATATTATATGCCTGTTCTATGTTGTATGCTACAAGCTGCGAGCAATTATTGGCGGTAAGTACACTTGCTGAAACTCGCGACCAAAATGTATTTCCTATTTGCGCTACAAGAGGAACCCCGGCCGCCATAAGATCGCTAGCTGTAGTATGAGATGTGCAAGGAAAAGAATCTAGCCCTATATCAGCTAAATGTAAACGTTTACGATGTTCTGCTATAGGTACATGTTCAGCAAATATAATACGAGAAGCATTTACACCTCTTTTTTCTGCTTCTTTTAAAAGATTTTTTATAGCCATTTTATTAGAGGGCCGTAAAATCCATAATACAGATTTTTCTATATTTTGTAATAATCTACACCAAAAATCAAATTGTTGTGGATTTAATTTTAAAATATTATTAAAGCTACAAAAAACAACCGCATCCCCAGGCAACCCCACATCTTTTCTAGTTATTGAGCTAGAATATTCTAAACTATTATCATTTGGCTGATAGCAATCTGGCATATAGGCAAGTGTTTCACTAAAACATGAAGCCTGTTCAGGTGGTGTCACAATTTTATCAGTGATAATATAATCGGCCATAAGCTCCAACCCCATAGTAGCTGGAAAGCCTAGCCAATTAACAATAATAGGAGCTGGACGATAAGCAGAAACATAACTAACTGTATTTTTCGTGAATCCTTTAAGATCAACTAATATATCTATATTTTGTTCATTTATTAGTTCAGCTATTTCGCTATTTTCTTTTTTATACAGATAATGTTTATGCACTGACATATTTTCAATGCGTTTACTATAGCTATCTTTCATCTTTTTATTAACAATAAAGAGATGGATATCAAAATTATTTAAATCGTGAAGCTCTAATATTCTGGCCAGCAATAGCATAGTAGCATGATCATAAAAATCCGTGGAAATGTACCCTATCCTCAACTTTGATACACTTGCACGTGGCTTTTTACGGTCAAACCCCTCAACCATAGGTGCTATATTAGTAAGATTAAAATCTTCTAGACTTTTTAAGATAGTTCTCCTTATTAAATTATATGAATCACCTTGGTTAATTCTAGGAATAAGTATAGAAGTCCACGGTAAAGCCAAATTATCATTAATTAAAATATTATCACGTAAATCTGTAACAAATAATTCATCTATTTTATCTAAATTATCCCAAAAAACTAAAGAGCGACAAAAATGCGCCAACATCCCCCAATTTTGCGTATTTGTTAAATGATACATAGCTTTAGTGTCGTTTCCCTGCAGCATTGAAAGTTTTGCTAAGGATTCTAGTATGATGGTATCGTCGGGATAATATTTCAGCATATCTTCAAAACATTTTATTAAATTCGGCCAATGCTTACGTTCTTCATAATATTCAATAAAAGGTGCATAAAAATCTCTAATAGAAAGATGTGACCTTGCTTTGCGTAAATTTTCTATTGCTTGGTCGTGGTCGTCCATTTCTAGTAAAGCAAGTCCTATATAATTATATAAAACACGTTTAGCACTGCGATTTTTTTCTTTTTCTAAGAGCTCTTGCCCCTCTATTATTACTTGAGAAAAGGCTTGTTCTTGATATAACTCTTTAATTTTATCAATTTTTTTATCTTTCTTAGACATAAGCAGCACCTTAAATTAATAGAGTTTATTGCACTATATTTTATCTAGCTTTCTTCACACTGTCTATGATAATCTAAATATGACTATAAAAGTCTTATTCTTTTATTGCGATTTATAGGGAAATATGATATTACCAAAACATGATAGTAAAAATCATATTTAAATAATAAAGAAGGAGTATAATTTTGTCTAAAATAAAAAATATTTTACATGTTACAGCATGCATAACCACTGCAACTATATTTACTAGCAGCGCATATGCTGCAGAAACTCCGATAGGTAAACCTGTTAAATATGCAGGTATGGAAATTGGCGCAGTGTATCTACAACCAGTAGAAATGATGCCAAAAGGTATGATGAACCCAGTTGATAAATCTGATGTTCATTTGGAAGCAGATATTCACGCTACAGAAGATAATGTTAATGGTTTTCAAGAAGGCTGGTGGATACCTTATTTAGGAGTAAACTACACATTAACTAAAGCAGGAGAGTCTAAAGTACTAAAAGGCACTTTAATGCCAATGACTGCTAATGATGGTCCTCATTATGGAGATAATGTTAAATTAATGGGTCCAGGTAAATATCATTTACGTTTTGATATCACCCCACCAGACTACAAAGGCGAATTTGGTTATCATGTAGATAAAGAGACTGGAGTTAAGCCTTTTTTCAAAAAATGTGTAACTGAGTATGACTTTGTTTACGCTGGCACTGGTAAAAAAGGCGGCTATTAATAATAGCATTAAGTTATAGGGGGGTTCTTTTATATGTTTTTTATATTACTGGTAAATTTATTATTATTTACGCCTTATTATGCTTATGCAAGTGCTCCTATTGAATATAATGTTACCATAAAAGATGGTGTTTTTACTCCATCTTTTATTGATGTTCCCACAAAAAAAAGAATTAAAATAAAGATTAAAAATATAGGCACCTCCCCTGCTGAATTTGAGAATCTTTCTTTAATAGTAGAAAAAACTTTGGGTTCGGGCGTAGAATCTTCTGCTATGATTCCGCCTTTACGTCCCGGCACATATAAATTTATTGATGAATTCCACATTAATATGTCTGGTTTTATAATTAGAGCTAAATAAGGTTTAAAAATGCAATCTTCTTTATTTATAGTATGGCGCGAAAGTGTTGAAGCCCTTTTGGTTATAGGTATCTTATATAATTGGATATGTCGTGAAAATATAAAGTCCTATACAAAATTTTTATGGTATGGCACAGCTGCTGGGTTATTAATTTCATCATTGCTAGCGATTTTATTTTGGGTTGCCAGTAATTGGTATGCAGGGGCCGGTGGAGAGTGGTTATTTACCAGTATGATGGCAGCATCAGCTTTATTAATTTTGCATATGGTCGTATGGATGCATCATAATGGTCGCAATATGAAAAAAAATATTGAATCTAAGGCACAACAAAGTATACAAAGCCAACCTCACGGATGGGGAATTATGATTATAGCTATGCTTGCTGTAGCGCGTGAGGGTAGCGAAACAGTAGTGTTTTTATCTGGCATAGGGGCGCAACAAGCAGGTATAAGCTTATTCTACTTTATTTTAGGTGGGATTATTGGATTTATTTTAGCTTTAATTTCATTCGCCTTATTGCAAAAATTTGCTAACGCTATTTCTTGGAAGTATTTTTTTCTTGTAAGCGAATTTGTTTTATTGCTTATAGGAGGGGCTTTATTTGTAAATGCGTTTGATAAAGGCTCTGGGCAATTAGCCAATTACGATATCCCTGATTGGTTTTATAATTTTATGGCAAATCCTATTTGGAATAGTTCTAATTTTATACCAGACAGTAGTACCTTAACTTCACTCACAGGATATCACGCCACGCCCTCTATTATGCAGGCTGTTGCTCTGGCTTGTTACTGGCTTCTTGCTATATGGTTATGCAATAAGAATAATTTACGTAATTTATAAGAGTTTAACTATTTGTGCTCCACTATCTTAAAATAGCTCTTTTACAATTTGCCCTTTTTTTAAAAAATCATCAAAAAGCAATTTGTAGATTTCAATGGGCTATTATAGCTTTTTATCTTATTTTAGTAATAGTTCCTGCTTTTTTACCAATACCACCTTTTGATGCTAGTTTATTTAGCAGCTTTGTATTATTTAGTAAATTTATTTTTTGGGGTATATGGTGGCCTTTTACTATATTATCTATGGTGTGTTTTGGACGCCTTTGGTGTGGTATTTTTTGCCCTGAAGGTTCATTAGCTGAGCGCACAAGCGAAAAATTTGGACGCAATAAAACTATACCGCGATGGATAAAATGGCGAGGATGGCCGCTTATTGCTTTTAGTATAACTACGATATATGGGCAATTAACCAGCGTTTATGATTATGCAAAACCTGCCTTACTTATACTTGGAGGCTCTACTATTTTTGCAATAATTATAAGTTATTTTTATGGGGCAAGAGGCACTCGTGTGTGGTGCAGATGTTTGTGCCCCGTTAACGGTGTGTTTAATTTATTGTCACGTCTTTCACCCATAAGCTACAAAGTTGATTATTGGAAATGGAATGCTTACGAAGGCGAATTACCACAAAACCCTCACTGTGCGCCAATGGTTAAGCTGAGTAAATTAAATGGCGTAGCTGATTGTCATATGTGCGGACGCTGCACAAATTTTCGCAACGCCATAACGCTAAAACCTCGTTCCGTTAATGAAGAAATTGTAAAATATGGTTCATTCCAAACAACAAATTGGGACAGATATTTACTTTTATTTTGTATGATTGCGCTTGCTATAGGAGCCTTTACTTGGACAAAAAACCCCTATTTTATAATATACAGGCAAAGCCTGGCTACATTTTTTATAAATAATAATATATATTGGATTTTTAACGAAAATGCGCCATGGTGGATATTAACAAACTACCCTAGTATAAGAGATAGTTTTAACTGGTTAGATGGCTTTTGCATTATTAGCTATATTTTAGCATATACCGCAATTTTGGGGGCGTTTTTAAATTTTATAATTTATTTATGTTACAGAATAAGCAACAACATTATAAATAAAAATCAATTTTCTATGTCTTTGCTTCCCTTAGCTTTTGCTGGTTTATTTTTAGGGCTTAGTGCTACAACAGTAAAAATATTAAATAATGCCAATATAAATATAGGGTGTGTTAATATTATAAGAGCTACTATATTAAACATTTCTTTATATTGGAGTTTTATACTTGCTTATAAAATATTAAAATATGAAAACCTCAATAGATTAAATATTATAAAAATACTTCTTATTTTTAGCTTAGCCCCGCTCTCTATTATTGTTCTTTGGCTATATATGTTTTGGCTTTGGTAAATACTATATTCTTGTAATTTACCTAAAATATAAGTAAAATCTCAAATAAAATATATAGAGGAACGAATATGGCTTTTATCGCTGACAAACTTTCACATACGAAGCCTTCGGCTACTATAGCTGTAGCAGAAAAAGCAAGAGAACTTAAAGCAAATGGCATAGATGTTATTGGCTTAGGTACTGGTGAACCAGATTTTGATACACCTGATAACATCAAAAAAGCTGCTATAAAAGCTATTGAGTCAGGAAAAACTAAATACACACCTATATCCGGAATTGCTGAGTTACGCGCAGCAATCTGCCATAAATTTAAAACTGAAAATGATCTGGAATATACACCAGAACAAGTTATTGTAAGCACTGGCGGTAAACAAGTACTATTTAATGCTTTTATGGCTACATTAAATAGCGGCGATGAAGTTATTATACCAACACCTTATTGGGTTAGCTATCCTGAAATGGTTTCACTTAATGGTGGTATTTCTATCTTTGTAGAAGCTAAACAAGAGCACGCTTATAAACTACAGCCTAGCGACTTAGAAAAAGCTATTACACCGCGAACTAAATGGTTTATTTTTAACTCACCATCAAACCCCTCTGGCGTGGCTTATAGTTATGAAGAAATAAAAGCTTTTACTGAAATTTTAAAACGTTATCCTCATGTTCATATCTTATGTGATGATATTTATGAACACTTAGTATATGATGATTTTAAATTTTATAGTCTTGCACAGGTAGAGCCTGAATTATACAATCGTGTACTCACCATGAACGGTGTTTCTAAGTCTTACGCCATGACTGGATGGCGTATAGGATATGCTGGGGGGTCTAAAGATTTAATAAAGGCTATGACCACCATACAAGGCCAGCAAACTTCAGGCACCTGTTCTATAGCGCAATATGCTGCAGTTGAGGCTCTTAGCGGTGATCAATCTTTTATAAATTATTCGCAAAAGCTTTTTGAGCAAAGACGTAATCTTGTTGTTTCAATGCTGCAGAAAGCTAAAGGGCTAAATTGTCCTACGCCAAACGGAGCTTTTTATGTTTTTCCTGATTGTAAGCAACTTATGGGTAAAAAAACTCCTAGAGGTGCTTTAATTACAGATGACAAAATTTTTGTAAAAGAGCTTTTAGTAGAGGAGAATGTTGCTGCCGTTCCCGGTAGCGCTTTTGGCTTTTCTCCTGCTTTTAGAATTAGTTACGCAACCTCGCCTGAAATTTTAACCGAGGCCTGTACTAGAATACAAAATTTTTGTAATAAATTGATTTAATGTAAACATTTTAAGAAAGGAACTACCATGCAGCTAGTACCTATGACCCCGCAAGGCTTTGAAGAATTAAAAAAAGAATTAAGTTGGCGGCAAAAAACTGAACGACCTAGAATAATTCAAGCTATATCTGAAGCCAGAGCACATGGGGATTTATCAGAAAATGCTGAATATCATGCCGCAAAAGAAGCCCAGAGTTTAAATGAAGGACGTATAAATTTATTGGAAGATACTATCGCTCACGCAGATATTATTGATATTTCTAAGCTTTCGGGTGATACCATAAAATTTGGTGCAACTGTTACTTTACTTGATGAAGAAACAGAGCAAAACATAACCTACCAAATTGTAGGGGCACATGAAACAGACGCGAAAAATGGAAAAATCTCGATTTCTTCACCTATGTCACGTGCACTTATTGGAAAATCGGTAGGCGATACTATCGAAGTCATTTTACCTAATGGTAAAAAAGATTATGAAATTTTAGGTATACGTTATATATGAAATATAATTTAGACGATACAGAAATTATCGCGCCTAATTTTAAAAAACGCCTTTCCGGTGTTACCTCTTCTATTATTCAGCTTTTACCACAAATGCGTAAACATAATATAAAAGTAAGTGCCTTGGGTTTTGGGTTACCTATGTACTTGCCTTTTATATCATTTTTTGCTTTAAAGAATCTATGGACACCCCCTAAAAATAGAGATTTTTATATTTTTCATGCACGGCGCCATACTGAAATGATATTTGGTATAATATTACGTGATATTCTTAAAGCTAGGCTAAAGTTAGTTTTTACAGCAGCAGCTCAAAGAAGGCAAAAAAGATTTACCTACTATCTTATGTCTAAAATGGACAGGTTAATAGCGGCAAATGATAAAATATCTCGGTTTTTAAAGTCACCTAATATTTCTATAATGCATGGCATAGACACCGAACGCTTTAAACCAGGAAGAAGCACTCTAACTATACCCAATAGTACTAAATATATAATAGGTTGTTGCGGTCGCGTTCGCTTTAGTAAAGGCACCGATATTTTTGTTGATAGTATGATAGAACTTTTGCCTCAATTCAAAGACTGGATAGCAGTTTTTTCTGGCAGAATAACTCCTGAAAACAAGCTATATGCCGACAAAATTTTTACTAAAATAAAACAAGCTAATTTACAGCATAGAATTTTATATTTAGGTGAGCTTAGCAATCAAGGCATTGATAATGACATAAATTTTTTATATAAAAAGTTAGACCTCTATATAGCTCCCCCCCGAAATGAAGGTTTTGGCTTAACGCCACTAGAAGCTATGTCAAGCGGGGTTCCATGTATAACAAGTGATACAGGATCTTATGCAGAAATAATAACATCAAATTGCGGGCGAATAGTAAAAAATATTAATGCTAAAAATTTAAGTATTGAGATAAAATATTTTTTTCAGCATCCAGAAAAATTAAAACAAATGGGAATAGAAGCGCGTAAACATATAATGTCAAATTATTCTTTAAGCAAGGAAATTGCTCAGCTACAAAAACTTTATGAAGAATTATTTGCTAATGGTTAATTATTAACTTATTTTTTCCAAAAGTCTGGCAATAGCACAATAATAAGAGTTATAATTTCTAGCCTACCCGCTATCATAATAATACTAAATATCCATAATTCAGTATTACTGAGTGTGGCATAATTGCCAGCCGGTCCTATTTTATCTCCTAAACCTAAACCTATGTTACTCAAAGCGCCTATAGCACCAGTAAAAGAGCTAACCAAATCTAAGCCTGTACACATTAAAGCTATAAAACCTACTATGATAGTAATCAAATATAGACAAACAAATAATAATACAGATAAAGCGACATCAGATGAAATTTCTATCGCTCCATAGCGGCATTTCGCAATACTATGAGGTGAAATTAATTTATTAAGATGGGCCTTTGTTATTTGCCATAACATTATCAAACGATTTATTTTTATACCGCCAGCTGTTGAGCCAGAACACCCTCCTATAAGGCCAGCACCTAATAATAGGGCTACAGGCAATGGGCCCCACAAGCTATAATCTTCACACGTATAGCCTGAAGTGCTGATAAGAGAAATAAAATTAAAGTAAGCTGCATAAAAAGCATCTTTTAAACCTAAATGTAATTTTACCTTTAGATACCAGGTTATAATAGATATTGATATAACTATTATTGTTAAAAATGTTATAATTTGTAAATCTTTAACACTTTTGCGAAATCCTATAGTTGTAAGCTTCAGATAAAAAGTTATAGGAAGCGACCCTAAAACCATAAAAAAGCCACTTACCAATAATAATGATTTACTATTAAAATAAGCAAAAGATGCATCATGAGTAGAAACTCCTGAGGTTGCTACTGTTGTCATAGCATGGTTTATAGCATCGAATAAATTCATACCAGCAAAAAAATACGTAAACATACATAATAACGTTATTGTAAAATAAATTACCACAATAGAACTAATAACCTGATTAACACGAGGCAGTAATTTTTCATTTTTGTAGCTGTCTTCCATATTAAAAAACTGCACACCATCATTTCTTAAATTCGGCAATAGTAACAAAGTAAGCCCCATAACTCCTACCCCGCCTAGCCAACATAATAACGATCGCCATACTAAGATGCCTGGAGGCAAATTATCAAGGCCTCGTAAAACTGTACTACCTGTAGTGGTTATTGTAGAAGTAGCCTCAAATATAGAGGCTGAAAAAGATAAATGTAAATGCGAAAAATAAAAAGGTAAAGCACCTATAAATATGCCCAAAAACCATAAATATATAGTAAGTAAAAACCCAAATTTTATCGAAAATTTCCACTTTTCATCTTTTGTAGCTACAAGCAATAAGCAAGATATCATAACAATTAAAACAAAACAGCGAAAAAATATCATCCAATGTTTATCTCCCGCATATAAATCGCATATTGCGGGTATAAGCATCATAATTCCCATAATAAGTGAAGCTTTAGCGCAGATATTTATAATTAAACGATACATATTGCTATCTTTATTGCCTTCTGAAAATTAGTTTTATATTATACTAATTATATTACAATAAATATAATTAGTTTTTAATTATAAAAAGCTAGTAACATTGAGGGTAGAATGGCTTTAAAACATACAGAAATTATAATTCTGGGCTCTGGTCCAGCTGGCTCTACCGCAGCTATATATTGCTCAAGAGCAATGCACCAAACTTTGCTTTTTACAGGACCTTACTATGGCGGACAGCTTACCCTCACAGCAGAAGTAGAAAACTATCCTGGTTTTGTTGAAACTATAAACGGTACAACCCTTATACAACAATTGCTTGAACAAGCAAAAAAAAACGGGGCGATAATAGTACCTGAAACCATAACAAAAGTAGATTTATCGCGAAGACCATTTTTACTTAACAATGAAGTTGGTGATACCTATAGCTGCGATGCTCTTATAATAGCAACAGGTTCAAAAGCAAAATGGCTGGGGCTTGCAAGCGAAGAAAAATATCGTATGGGCGGTGTTTCTGCTTGTGCTACTTGCGATGGTTTTTTATATAGAAATAAAGAAGTTGTAGTTGTGGGGGGCGGTAATACAGCTGTTGAAGAAGCTTTATATCTTTCAAATTTAGTTAGTAAAGTTACCATTATTCATAGAAGGGCTTATTTAACTGCTGAAGCGATTATGCAACAACGTATCAAAACAAAAAATAATATTGACATAATTTTTTCTTGTGTAGTTGAAGAAATATTAGGAACAAAAAATGAATTGAATAAAGATATCGTTACAGGTATAAAATTAAAAAATATAAATACAAATAGCGAGAAAATTATTAAAACTGATGGTATTTTTATTGCTATAGGACATAAACCCCAAACAGAGCTTTTTACAGGGCAGTTAAATATGTTTAATAATAATTACATAAAAACAGAGCCTGATTCTACTGTTACTAATATTCCTGGGGTTTTTGCAGCAGGTGATGTAGCAGACGCAAAATTTAAACAAGCAATAACAGCTGCAGGCAAAGGATGTATGGCTGCAATAGAAGCCAATGATTTTTTACATAATAATAAAATTAAATAGGACTAAAATATGGCATATCCACTAGATTGGGATAAATTACGAGTTTTTCATGCATGTGCAGAAGCTGGCTCGTTTACCAAAGCTGCATATCATTTAAAAATTACACAATCTGCTATTTCGCGACAAATAAGTTCTTTAGAATATAATTTAAAACTGCAATTATTTACCCGTCATGCTAGGGGGTTAATTTTAACTGAACAAGGTGAAGCCTTGTATAAAATGGCACATAATATAATTGTACAATTACAAGATGTGCAACAAATTTTATTTGATATCAAAAACCAACCAAAAGGAGGTTTACGAATTACTGCTCCGGTCGGTTTTGGTACACATTGGATTATAAATCATCTTGCAGATTTTCAAAAATTATATACAGATATTAATTTAGATTTATTACTAGACGATACTGAAATAGATTTAGCTAGACGCGAAGCCGATGCCGCTATAAGATTATATAAACCATACCAGCCTGATATTATTCATAGATGGCTTTTTGACATAAAGCTACATATTTATGCTTCGGTAAATTATATTAAACAATCTGGAATACCTGATAGCCTAGAAAATTTAAAAAATCATTCTATAATTTCATATGGCGAAAAAGTTCCAGCTATTATTAAAAATTTAAACTGGCTAGAAAATAATTTTAAAGAAATCGCTCCAAGGTTAAAAGTCAATAATATATGGGCTATTAAAACCGCTGTAAAAAAAGGACTTGGAGTAGCTGTTTTACCTGATTACCTAGTTGATGATAGCGATGACCTAGTAGCTATACTGCCTGATAAAACAAATATTCCATGCTTTCCTACATATTTTTGTTACCACGAATCTTTAAAAAATTCTGCTCGTGTTAGAGTTTTTAGCGATTTTATTTTTGCGAAAGCAAAAGAGAAGAACAACATATCCTAGCTATGTTTTTTTGCATAACTATCTTGTATAATATAGTATTGTTATGTTATATTTATGAGGTTATTATATGATTATACTTAAGTTTCTCTTATATATTCTTAAGTGGTCCTCTAATAACGTATATCTCCTTGAGCCGCACTATGTGCGGCTTTTTTTTATATGAAACGGAACTTTAATAGCATATAATTCATTGAGCAATATCACTTTTTAGAAAAAGTATGGAGTAATTTATTTATGAAAAAGTTAAATACACAATCGCTAAAGTTGATAGCCGTAGCGTTGGGTAGTTTATATTATATTGGTGTAGCTAACGCCGAATATGCTACTACAACACATTATGTTAATATGCGTACAGGCCCTAGCATTCACTATCCACCAATAAAAGTGGTGCCTGAAGGAACGGATGTAAAAGTGAAAAAATGTTATAAATATTGGTGTGACATTAAATATGGACCCTGGACCGGGTGGACAAACATTAATTTTTTACAATTTAATGAGCAGCCAGCTGTTATAGAAATTCATGAGCATGAATCTATTTGGCCAGATTTTTTCTTTGGTGGACATCGACACCATCATCATTATTATTATTACCGGGATGAGAGAAGATACCACAGACCTTCGCGTGAACTGCATTATACAAAACCTGTTCCAGAACCGGTTCCTATTAAACCTTTAGGTTACTCACCAAAAACCGACCCCATTTATCCTTAGTGTTTTGCATGGAGTGATCTTGACATAGTTTAATATGACTAATACTTTATGTGTTTAAAATGCTAAAGAATAAAGATAATAATAAAAAGCTGCAAAGTAGTGATACTATTGTAACACCAACTGTTGCAGCTTTAACTGCTTTAATAGATTCTGGCAATCCACTTTTTAAAAACGGCAAGTTATGGAAACCTCATAGACCAAAGCGCCCAGAAAAAACAGCAAATTCTGTCCCTATAAAGCTTAAAACTTCTTTTAGGCCTAGCGGTGACCAACCGCAAGCTATTGCTCAACTCATAAATGGTATACGAAATAATAATAAAACCCAAGTACTTTTAGGGGTAACGGGTTCCGGCAAAACCTTTACGATGGCGCATATAATTGAAAATATGCAAAGGCCTGCGCTTATTCTAGCACCAAATAAAATATTGGCAGCACAGCTTTATAGTGAATTTAAGAGCTTTTTTCCTGATAATTCTGTTGAATATTTTGTTTCATATTACGATTACTACCAGCCAGAAGCTTACGTTCCGCGTTCAGATACCTACATTGAAAAAGAATCTATGGTAAATGAACAGATAGATAGAATGCGCCACTCGGCAACCCGTGCCTTATTGGAACGAGATGATGTAATTATTGTTTCTTCAGTTTCTTGTATTTACGGTATAGGTTCAGTTGAAACCTATAGCTCTATGAGTTTTGAACTTAATATTGGTGATATTATTGATCAACGTAGCTTAATAAAAAATTTAATTTCACAACAATATAAGAGGCAAGACCTTAACTTTATTCGTGGCAGCTTTCGCGTGCGGGGCGATACTATAGATTTATTTCCAGCTCACTTAGAAAGTAGAGCGTGGCGTATTTCTTTATTTGGAGATGAAATTGATAATATTTACGAGTTTGATCCTTTAACAGGAGAAAAAACAGTTGATCTTAAAACTTTAAAAATTTATGCAAATTCACATTATGTAACCCCTCGACCAACACTTAACCAAGCCATTAAATCTATAAAAACTGAATTAAAAAATAGGTTAGAAGAATTATATAATTCAAATAGATTATTAGAGGCACAAAGGTTGGAACAACGAACTATATTTGATATAGAAATGATGGAAACTACTGGCTCTTGCCCTGGTATTGAAAATTATTCACGTTACCTTACAGGAAGGGCACCTGGCGAGCCTCCTCCTACTTTATTTGAATATTTACCTGAAAATGCAATTTTATTTGTTGATGAAAGTCATGTAACTATACCCCAAATTGGCGCTATGTATAAAGGTGATTTTCGACGTAAGGCAACTTTAGCTGAATATGGTTTTAGGCTACCTTCTTGCCTAGATAACCGGCCTTTACGTTTTGAGGAGTGGGACGTTATGCGCCCACAAACAATAGCAGTATCAGCTACGCCAAAAGAATGGGAATTAGAGCAATCGGGTGGTATTGTAGCAGAACAAGTTATTCGACCAACAGGTTTGGTAGACCCTATTGTAGAGGTACGGCCTGCAAAAACGCAAGTTGATGATTTAATGCACGAGATTCGTAAGACAACAGCAAAAAACTACCGAACTATGGTAACCGTATTAACTAAACGAATGGCAGAAGATTTAACCGAATATTTATATAGCAACAATATTAAAGTGCGTTACATGCATTCAGACATAGAAACTTTAGAACGTATTGAGATTATAAAAGATTTACGCTTAGGCGTTTTCGATGTTCTAATAGGAATTAACTTATTACGTGAGGGACTTGATATACCTGAATGTGGTTTAATGGCAATATTAGATGCCGATAAAGAAGGATTCTTACGCTCTGATCGCTCTCTTATTCAAACCATAGGTAGAGCTGCACGTAATAAAGATGGATATGTTATAGTTTATGGCGACAATATAACAGGATCAATGCAAAGAGCTATGAATGAAACAGCAAGAAGGCGCCAAAAACAGCTAGATTATAATAAAGAACACAATATCACGCCAAAATCTGTAAGCAGAATTATTGATGAAAGCGCAAATTATAAAAAGCTAGTTGAGCGCGAAGAAATACCCAATAAAAATATAGCTATCTTAACTAAAGAAATGCACCAAGCTGCTGAAGAACTTGATTTTGAAAAAGCGGCCTTTTTACGTGACCAAATTAAAATACTAGAACGAGTTATTTCTCCCTAGTCCATTTTACCAAAAATGCATTTCTATTGCGGACCTCACCTAAGGTAAAATCTTGCCCATGCCCCGATAGCACCAATGTATCATCTGGTAAAGGCAATATTTTTTCTAATATTGTACGTTTTAATGTATTTTGACAAGAACCGTATAAATCTGTACGTCCTACTGATTCATAAAAAAGAACATCACCGCTAATTAAACATTTAGCTTTTTCACTATGATAGGCTACGTGACCAGGAGAGTGGCCAGGGCAATATAAAACTGTAAATTCTAAACCATCTATCTCTAATTTATCACCTTCTTCAAGCCATTTTGAAGGAGTGCAATTTTTAGTATTAATAAAATATTGATAAATAGGAAATTTATCTTTCATATTTTCAACATGTTCGCGCATATTTTCCAATAATTCTTTATCTTTTATATGCGGACCTATTATTTTAACATTTAATTTTTCTGCCGCATCCAGCGCTTCACCCGCGTGGTCTATATGACCATGTGTTATCCATATCTCTTTTATTTTAATATTATGCTGCTGTATTTTCTCAAAAATATGGGTTAAATCTGTTCCTGGATCTATAAGAACACCTATCTTACTTAACTTATTCCATATAACTCTGCAATTTTGTTCAAAAGGCGAAACCTCTATAGTACAACAAGCATAATCTGGAGTAATTTCACTAACATGATATTGCATAGTTGGCTTTCCTTAAATATAATATCCTCTTAAATATGATATAATTGTTGTAACATAAACACAAGAGGTTAGATATGGAAAACACGCAATATAGCATATTGGTAGTTGATGATGACACAAGAATTAGGCAATTATTATCAAAATATTTAAGAAAATATGACTTTACGATATTTGAAGCTATAGATAGCGAAACTGCTTTGGAGCAAATTAAAAACAATAAATTTGACCTGTTAATTTTAGACGTTATGATGCCAGGGCTAAACGGAATCGAGCTTACTAAAAAAATACGCAACCAATATAATATACCTATATTAATGCTTACAGCTTTGTCTGAAACTATAGACCGCATTAAGGGTCTACAGGCTGGAGTTGATGATTATTTACCTAAGCCTTTTGACCCGCAAGAATTACTTTTACGCGTTAATGCTATTTTACGGCGCCAATCAAATAATGAGACTGAAAAATTTAAAGTTTTACATTTTGGTCCGTTTACTATGCATCCAACAAAACGTTTTTTATCTAAAAATGGTAAAGTTATAGCGCTTACACGAAAAGAAGTGGCTTTAATACAGCTTTTTTATGCTAAAAAAAATAAAATAGTAACACGAGATGAGCTTTCCGAAATCGATGGCATGGTAAATGCACGAACTATAGATGTACAGATAACTAGATTACGAAAGAAATTAGAAGATGATGCTAGCAATCCTATATGGCTAAAAACGATACGCGGCAACGGTTATTGTTTAACCGCAAATTAATATGAAATTAATAGCTTTACGACGAAAATTAACAAAATATTTACCTAAAAAACTATATAGCCGTACTCTTATTATAATAATAACACCTATGATTGTGTTACAATCGGTTATTGCATATATATTTATAGAACGCCATTGGCAAACAATAAACGAGCATCTATCTTCTGCTGTAGCTAATGATATTGCAGCTATTATTGATATAATTGATAATTATCCCGGAACTGCAAATTATGAAAAAATAGCGCATATAGCTTCACAAAAGATGCAACTACACATAGATTTATTACCTAAAGAAGCTTTACCCATAGCAAGTTCAAAGCCTTTTTTTTCTACATTAGACTATTTTTTAGATAAAAAAATAAGTTGCAAAATACAAAAACCATTTTGGATAGATACTGTGGGCAACTCAGATTTAATAGAAATAAGAGTTGCGTTAAAAAATAATATTTTAAGAGTTTTTGCAAACAGAGCGCAAACTTACACTTCTAATACCCTTATATTTTTAATGTGGATGGCTGGTACATCTTTTGTATTATTAGTTATTGCTACATATTTTTTACGATTGCAAATACGACCCATTCAACAATTGGCCTTAGTGGCAGAAAAATTTGGTCGCGGTGAACATTTGCGAGGATATTACCCAAAGGGGGCAGAAGAAGTACGCCGAGCTGGTATCGCTTTTTTGCGCATGCGCCAACGCGTAGAAAGACAAATGGAACAAAAATCTATGATGCTCTCAGGAGTTAGCCACGATTTAAGAACCATTTTAACTCGATTCAGACTAGAACTTTCACTTTTAGATAATAAAATAGATATTAGCGAACTACAGCAAGATGTTATAGACATGACTAAAATGATTGATGCTTATCTAGCTTTTGTGCGCGGTGAAGGCGAAGAACAAATTATATTATTTAACTTACATGAATTATGCGCAAAAATAAAAAAAGATGCCATGCTTTATAATTGCGAGTTTTATAGCTTTATAAATTGCGACCCTATGATACCAGTACGACCTCGCGATTTTACCAGGCTTATTACAAATTTAACAACAAATGCCTTTAAATATGCCAACAAAATAGAGCTAACAGCACGGAGAGTTGGAAATAGATTAATTATTTATATAGATGATAACGGGCCTGGAATAGATAGCAATATGTATACCCAAGTATTTAAACCATTTTTCCGTTTGAACGAGGCTAGAACACAAGACAGCGCCGGCACCGGCTTAGGGCTTTCTATTGCCTTAGATGTTGCACGTAGCCATGGGGGTAATTTAAGCTTAAGCAAAAGCCCACTTGGCGGGCTTAGAGCCGCTATATATTTACCCTTGTAAATCTTGCTACATGTAAAAACAAATCTTAAATTCTTATTTTTACTGAGCTAAAACTACTATATAAAAAATTAGGCACTGCCTTTAGTTTCAAACAAACAACATTTTAAAGCGGCTTCGGCGCTTAAACCAACAATAGATACTAGTCGAAAAGCTTGGTAGTGACTTTCACAAATTTCTACGGCTTTAAGTAAAGTATCTATTTGGGAGGCTGAGGGCCGAACATTTCCTGCCAATGTTAATGCTTGGCGAAAAACGATTATGTGAGTATCTGACCAATAATCGAAATGTCCCATAATCATTCTACTATTAATTTGTAGCAACAGACTTTGCATCGCGGGCTGTCTTATTGAGGGAGTATGATTATCAAACGCACACACAACATGCAGTATTTCTTGCTCTTCCAGCCACACAAAGGTTAGTTCATAATTAGTATTTTCGGTGCTAATATTAATAGCAATTTCGCTATAAGTTGACCTATCGAACAACCAGCCACGATTTATAGCTATATTCTCTACCATATCCACAGGATGTATAAATTCATTTTTGTATAAACGGGGTAAACCCATATCTTCACCAAATATTGTAATGCTTAACTAAGCAAATTTCTAACTTCAGAATCAAACTAATTTACAGTTTAGGCATTCAAATTTAGAAAACTAGACTTCTTTTAAACTAAAATGAAGTTTTCCTTGTGGAAATATAAAATTATACAGTATGAAATTCTTCTAATTTTGATACACGCTTCTTGAGATCATCATTTTCTTGCGATAATTTAGAAACCATTTCTCTTAAAATCTCAAATTCTTCACTTTTTACTAGATCTAGTTTTGATAAAGCTTTTTCGACCTGCCCATTTATTACATTTTGCACTTCTTTACCCAATCCTTTGGCTGTGCTTGTTGCCTCATTCATAATAGAGGCAATGTTATCAAAAATTACGTTTTTTTCCATTTTAATTAACTCCCATTTTGCTATAGTATAAAATATAACACATAAATAAAATTTATCTATATAAGAGAGAACGCTTTATGCAGGATTTAGAGCCAATAAAAATAAAATTTTTATCGTTTCCAAATATAAACCCTGTGGCTTTTTCTATTGGGCCTTTTCATATTCATTGGTACGGACTTGGCTATCTTTTGGGCATAAGCCTGGCTTTTCTATATTCTAAACGTTTAGTAAATAATTATTCTTTATGGGCAAATAAAAGACCCCCGCTTAATTATCAGCAATTAAGCGACTTTATATTATGGGCAACATTAGGCATCATTATTGGCGGTCGTTTAGGTGATGTTTTATTATGGGAGCCATGTTATTACCTGCAACATCCAAGTGAAATAATTGCTATATGGCACGGTGGAATGGCTTTTCATGGCGGGTTAATTGGGGTAATTTTGGCTTGTATATTATATGCTTACTTAAATAACATAAATTGCTTCAGCCTATTAGACATTACCTGTGCAGGCGCCCCAATAGGTTTAGGTATTGTACGATTATGTAATTTTATCAATGGTGAATTATGGGGCAAAGCTTCAACTTTACCTTGGGCTATGATTTTTCCAAAAGCTGATTCCATGCCACGCCATCCAAGTCAAATTTACGAGGCTATTATGGAGGGTGCTATTTTATTTATTATTTTATTTATTGCTATTTATAAATTTAAAACCTTAAAACGTTCTGGCTTAACAGCTGGTTTATTTTGTGTTTTATACTCTATCGCACGCATTGTTGCTGAATTTTTTCGTGAAAAAGATGTTGCTCCTTTATGGTTTGAAAATATATTTAATAACACTATTTTTTCATATGGAATGTTTTTATGCTTACCTATGTTGGGCGTGGGGTTAATATTAATAATTTATGCATCTAAAAAGAAACATGCCAATTAAAGCAAAAATTAGAAAAAAAATAAAAGAAGAAGGGGCTATAAATATTGCCGATTATATGGATATATGCCTAAATGATGCACAATATGGTTATTATAAGAAAGAAATTATATTTGGTAAAAAAGGCGATTTTATAACCGCGCCAGAAATATGTCAAACTTTTGGAGAAATGCTCGCCATTTGGGCAATATTTTCATGGCACCAATTAAACAAGCCTCCTTCCTTTAATTTTTGTGAGATGGGTCCAGGGCGTGGCACCTTAATGAGCGATATGATACGCACATTTTTAAAAATATGCCCAGAGTTTTTAAATGCTGCTAATATAATTTTAATAGAATCTAGTGAACAATTAAAGCATCAACAAAAACAATTACTAGCTCCATACATAAATGAATCCATAAACATAAACTGGATGACACATTTTTTACATTTACCACAAAAGCCAATTATATTAATAGCAAATGAGTTACTTGATGCCTTACCTATAGAGCAATATATATACCAAAATAATGCTTTTTTTATGCGTAAAATAACATTAAACAAACAAAATGAATTAGAGTTTGTAATAGATGATACACCAGCAAATATAAAAAATTATATAAATTTTTTACCTGAGGAAGCTATTGTAGAAGTCTCCCCTACTCAAGAAAAATTAATTACAAACATATCCGAACATATATCTAAATATAGTGGTTTTGCATTATTTATAGATTATGGTGAATTAAAACCGTGTTACCAAGACAGTTTGCAAGCTGTAAAAAACCATAAATATGCTAATATATTTGAAAGTCCAGGAAAAGCAGATTTAACCTCGCATATAAATTTTTATAATTTAGCGAAAATAGCACAAAAATATAATTGTGATTGTTTTGGAAGAACACAAGGTGAATTCTTAATCAGCTTAGGAATTTTGGAACGCGGTAAAGCCCTTAATAGCCATTCTATCGATAGGCTAGTAAATCCACAAGCTATGGGAACATTATTCAAGATGATGGGAATATCGCGCTGTGGCATCACTCCTTTCAACTTCAATAAGGAAAATAAAATAATATGATTGATGTTTACGAATCAGAGCTATTAAATTTATATTCTCATAAAGTTAAACATGCATTTTTTACTCGTAATGGAGGCATATCTAAAGACAATTATAAAAGCCTTAATTTAGGATTTAATACTAATGATTCAGAGCTCAATGTGCAATATAATAGAAAAATTATAGCTAAGTATTTTAATATAGACTATCCAAATCTTGTAATCTTAAACCAAACACATTCTAATAAGGTAATAACCATCTCTAAAAATAATTATGCGCAAAGTCTTACGGGTGATGCGCTTGTTACTAATGAGCCCAATTTAGCTTTAGGCGTTCTTACCGCTGATTGCACACCCATATTAATAGCCGACATCCACAACAATATTATTGCTGCTATTCACGCTGGCTGGCGTAGCTCTTATAGTGGTATTATCCAAAACACTATTAACTCTATGAAAATACTAGGAGCTAATAATTATAATATGATAGCTATTATAGGACCTACCATAGGTCAAAAAAATTATGAAGTGGATGCAGACTTTAAAAATAACTTTGTAAAAATTAACCAACATTATAATAATTTTTTTACAAAACAAGATAAACAAGATAAGTTTTTGTTTAATTTAAGCGCTCTTAATTTGTATCAATTAGAACAATTAGAAGTAAAAGCATCTAATTTAAATTTATGTACATATGAAAAATCAAGCGAATTTTTCTCTTATAGACGATCTATTATGCACGAAAACAAAACAGATTGTGGTAGACAAATATCAGCTATTATGCTTCAAAAAACCTAATATTACTTGCAATATATTAATAAACATCATAGAACTAAACACATATTTTAACATATTTTATAGAGTTTGTTATGAAACTATTTTGCGGCACATCTAATAAACCACTTGCCGAAAAAGTGGCTACTTATTTAAATATTCCTCTTGGTCAAGCTAACGTTACACGATTTAATGATGGCGAAATTTTTGTAGAGATACAAGAAAGCGTACGGGGTGAAGATATTTTTATATTACAATCTACATCCTCGCCTACAAATGATAACCTCATGGAGCTATTATTAATGATAGACGCTTTTCGCCGTTCTTCAGCGAAGCGCATAACAGCAGTGGTACCTTATTTTGGTTATGCACGCCAAGATAGAAAAACTGCTGCTCGTACACCTATTTCAGCAAAGTTAGTTTCAAATCTTATTGTGCAAGCCGGTGCTCAACGTTTACTAACTCTTGATTTACATGCTGGGCAAATTCAAGGTTTTTTTGACGTGCCGGTTGATAATTTATTTGCTGTGCCAATTATAGCTGAAGATATTAAAAAAACCTATTGCAATGATAACATAATGGTTGTATCTCCAGATGTGGGGGGCGTTGTGCGCGCTCGCGCGTTGGGTAAAAGACTAGATTGCTTGCTTGCTATAGTTGATAAACGTCGCGAAAAACCAGGCTGCTCAGAAGTTATGAACATTATAGGCGATGTAGAAGGCAAACATTGCATAATGCTAGATGACATTATTGATTCAGGTGGAACTTTATGTAATGCAGCTCAAGCCTTGCTCAATAAAGGCGCCAAAAGTGCCACAGCCTACATAACACACGGTGTATTATCAGGTGAAGCTGTAGAGTTAGTTAAAAATTCTTGCTTAAGCGAGCTTATAATAACCGATTCTATCAACCCAAAAATAAAAACCTTAGAAGCAACTAATATTAAAATTTTATCTATAAGCGGTTTAATTGGTGAAGCTATAGCCAGAACAGCCGCTGAAAAATCTGTTTCGTGTCTCTTCGATTAATATTGCATAAAGCTAAATATTATTTTATAATTTTTTGGTCGCGTAGACACCCTTGGAGGCAGCGCGCGGTGGAATTTATTTTCATCTCCAATATATAAAAAGGATAATAATATGAGTAAAAGCTATACTATTGTAGCAACTAAACGTGATAGAGCTGGTAAGGGGTCCTCTCGTGCGTTACGTAAAGATGGTCAAATACCAGCCGTTATTTATGGAAACAACGAAGATTCTATTT
>Ga0181464_1000029_pt1 | contig 32136 bp, 35 predicted proteins | sample InSIn2gowninarea_FD_119074 | JGI IMG/M metagenome (GOLD analysis project Ga0181464, IMG submission 119074) | Clean room microbial communities from NASA Spacecraft Assembly Facility at Jet Propulsion Laboratory, Pasadena, California, USA -... ...
TCCCACCAACATTGTCGAGACCACGGATTACTATGCCATCAGTGCGCCGCTCTAGATGGTTGGTCATCATTTCGAGTACCGGCTTAATTCGTGTGATGACATCGTATGGGCTATCCACATCGAATGTGGTCGTTTCAAGGCCGGCGCAGGAAGGGAATTGAGCAGGATTGAGACCTTTCGGCCGCGCTCGAGCCGACTGGGCACTTCTCACAGCAATGACCATAGTAATACCGTTGTTTCGAAGATAATTTGCATCACGAGCATTAGTGGATTGTCCCAGGTAGAGGAACGGAAGAATAGCTTGGGCCTCGTGGCGCTTCTTGTAATCCCAGCCATGCTTGCTAGCCGTGTAGGAGACTTGTGGAAGCGGTAGCGCTGATATTGTTCGAAGCAGGTCGGGATTGCCATAAGTTGAGCTGTGTAGAGCGAATGGATGGCATCTAAGCCGCAATATACCATCGTCATTATTGAAATCGGCGGGCTCTAGGATTGTGTTCGGAGGCAAGAAACTGTTGGTATTGTTATACGGCTGATTTGGCAGGTATGAAAGTGCAGACATTGCCATTGATGGCGCAAATATCAGTGAGAGTCGGAGATGAAACAAGTAGGCAGTCAAGCCTTGATCTTCAAGTGCCGGTGAAGAAGAGATAAACACCAACACAGCAGAAGGATTAACCTTGGCCAAGTCTCTGATGCTTTCAGAGACAACACGCCGTGTACGTTGGTTCAAACAGATCAACCTGGAACGTGCTGTAATATCAGGAAGTCAAGGTTATTGTTTGGAATGGAAGGCGCCAATCCTCAATGTCGCGTCCATCATACTGAAGCCTGGCACGATGAACCAATTCTGTGTTCATTCAATATGTTTCATATGCCACACTTGAAGGCAGGCTCGGAAGTGACTACAAGCACATCAATATCACTGGTAAGTCACTCTGCTAGCAAATTGTAATCAGTCGCCGCACATTCATCACTAGAGTGCAATACTGGGACATGGGCTGAGTACAACGATGTTCGATATCTGGTCAGGAGTCTTGTCCACGTGATTACCACTGTAAACTTTCTCGACACACACGAACAAGCAGAATATGGGATCTTAATAGATGGCAGGAAAGAGCTTTATCTGAGTTGGATAAATATGTGCGCCACAAAATTTGAAGATGGAGGCTTGTTGCACTGATCGCACCGCTGAGCAGGCCTAGAATTAATCCTTATCTAATTCAAATCGCTCATTTTCGTTGATCATGCTTCTCGTCACCAGGCGTACTATGTGACGGACCTCCAATCTCCTTCTGCTTCTGCTGCTGCTCCTGAGATCTCGCTTCTTTAGCGAAGGCCTGCTCGATCTGCCAAATGGCACGCTCCACCTCACCGCTTAACTCGGGCACTTCGAGCCTCTTGGCAACCTCAACATGAGCTCCTGCTGGTAATACAATCTCCTCCTTCTTGACCGTTCCTTCGTCGACCTGCGATCTTGTTACGAATTCGAAACTGTCTTCCAGATTGGGAGCGAAACGTCGATACAGGTTTTCGATGGTATCATTGGACACTGGACGGAATAATCGATGGTCAATCAGGAAGTCGAGATGGTCGGAACCTTTCACAGCTATAGATTGTCAATACACCATATACTTGAGATTCATGATTGCAGCTGACCTCTCCAATGTGACCAACACCGGTAAGCAACGTAGAAGAAGGGAATATTAGGTATCCTGCGAGCTGTCAGAAGCGGCGCTTTGTAAGCAACAATTAATCTTACACTGGTATCAAAGCAAACGGGATGGTGAATGGCAATGCCACCATACTGCCAACGAAGCGGTTGAAATGCAATTGCTTCCGCTCTCGCGCTAACCTTGCCAGCACTTTCGGCACATCCTCCTTGCTCATCATGTTCCCAGGATACAGCACATCGTGTTTGTTGCCTTCAGTGACCTGCTCAGCTTGCAAGGTTGGATTTGTAGGCGGAAAGCTCTTGAGGCCCCATTCTTGGTAGGGTATCCGTTGTAGACCTCGATTACCGTAGGTCACGAGCTGCTTCTGCCATCCTTTCTCTGCTTGCTCCCACTTGGCCCAGGTTTCGGACGCTTTCTTTGTGATCTTATCGGCAATACTAAGCTGGGATGGTGGCTTCGTAGAAATTCGTTGACAATAGACAAGAGCTTGCCGGGTGGTCAGCGGGAGGAGGAAAATGCGCATAGCAGCAGTGCGTGAAGGTTATTGCGACACACCTGTGCCAGACAAAGACGCAGTCAGGTCATCATGCACAAGTCAACATAATTGAACGGACGTCATGTAGGGACCGTCCGAAGCAAAAGGAATAGATCTGTATTGGCCAAAATGTCAAGATTGAAGCTGCACGAAAGCTGGTGCAAGGGACGCCATTGTGGAAATCCCATGCGTCACTGGCACGTTTTCTCACCGTAAAGACCTTGAAGTTCGCGGCTGAAACCCTGTCAGCACATGATTGCCGGGATGAATAGCCCCGAAGCCACTCTTGATGGAGCGTACTAGCCACACTTCCTTGTGTTGCTCATTTCTTGCACGAGAACTGCCAGATACGGATCTTACGCAACAACCACCGAGGATCAAGATCCTGTGACACGCTCATTGCCTTGAATTCTTGCCTTTCAGCTTACCTCGTTCACCTGCTACGACCTTTAATTCTTCCTTGTGCAGTTAATAGACCACCACGGACCCTGAACTGCACCACCACTACACGATGCGAATTCCTCAATAACATTCATCTCCTTTCACGCAGCCTGAGCCCACCACTTAGGGCATGGCCGAGGCTGGATTTCCTTGGAATGCTCCTCTTCGGCCCCTCGAGCCGTCGATCCTCTCAGAGAAAGATGCCGGGCTTACGCCGCCTACAGTAACAAAAGATAGTGGCGTCTTGAAGGATGCGACAAACAATAGATCTGCTGCCGTCCCCGCTGACGAGGTCAAGCCGAAAATCAATGGATCGATCAAGAAACGGTCGGACTCGCTCAGAACTGGCAATGCTGCGAGACAGAATGTGAGATTCACTACTGAGCCTGCTCTTCCGAAGGAACCTATCAAGCGAATCCCCGTCCGAACGATCCCGCCGTGGGTACAAGACGCTGATGAAGATGATCTTGTTGAAGCCAGTCTTCTACTTCCCAACACACCAGGTTCAGCTTTGGTAGCACAACACAACCACAGCCCATCAACTACACAACGGCCGCTGCTCAATTCGCAAGTCAAGCCCTCGGGTGGATATCCGATGTCCTCTGGAGAAAGGCGAGATGAACCCACTTCAAGGTGGGTGTCTTTTGCTCGTGCCAGTGCATATCCTCGGGAAAATTTCCAGGGCGAGAAGGTCACTCCCGAATGGCTGAATGAGAACTTCACCGACTACGCCAAACCGTGGCTGGCCGACCATAACGAGGATGATAACGAGGATGGGAGCGACAAGTATCGAGCCTTTCGTCGGAAAAGACGAGTGTGGTACAAACGGGCCCATTATGCGATTATGCGGAACCCCTTCGTTCCTCTTGCCTTCCGCGCCATTGTCATTCTATTTGCTATTCTGGCCATGAGCTTGGGCGCCAGCATATTCCACGAAAACAATATCATTCTCAATTGCAATAAGCAACCAGCGGGTCAGCGCAATTCGGATTGTGCAAGACAAATCGGGCAAAAGCCCTTGACATACGGCCAATCCCCTTCGGCGCTGTTGGCTATCATTGTTGATGCGGTTGCTATTATCTACAGTCTCTACATTACCTACGACGAGTATTTCTCGAAACCCCTCGGCTTGAGGTCGCCGGCGGCCAAAGTCCGACTGGTCTTGCTCGATCTTTTCTTCATTGTGTTTCAATCCGCCAACCTCAGTTTGGCCTTTAATTCCCTCTCTTTCGACGAAGGGCCTTGTAAAGAAGGTTCAGAGATTGGTACCGCTGTACGGTTTGACCATGTTTGTCATAGAGCCGAAGCGCTTAGTAGCGTCTTACTCATCTCTTTGATAGCCTGGCTCCTTACCTTCTCCATTAGCATCTTAAGGTATGTCATTATGCTTCATTGGAATATCTGGCTAACATTGACAGACTGGTCGAGCGCATTAATACCAAATGATGATGACACGAACATAATAATTAGCATCTTCAATAAACAAGTTTCTCCTGCAAGAAATTTGTCAATCCTGGAGAGGCAAAGATGGAGTATGGACAAGGGAATTGGCAAAAGCAACTTATCCCCTCACACTTCAAGCGATGGGCCGCTCTCGCCATATACAGGATCTTTTTGAAACCAGCCTAGACTCGCAATACCTTTCACCTTGTCCTCCTCACTCGCCTTGCCATAACACATATCCCAATCTTTCCCTGTTGGGTATGATCCCACCATTTGAAATCCTCCACGGTCTTCCAACAATCGATGTGCTACACCCGCGGGAACTATGACGACGTCACCTGCAGATAACACAGGCTCAATTCGGTCCGGATTGTCTTCATGGCCGAAACAACATTTCGCAGAGCCAGAAGCGATACTCAGGACTTCGTGAGTAGTAGAATGGAAGTGGGACTGTGAATACATGGTGTAGCGCCACGCTGGAGCCACAACACCCACAGACTTTAACTGCGCCTCAATTTTGGAAGCCGATGAGTTTTGAAAGGCATTGTGGTATATGAGAAGTGGCTTGTGCTGAATTGACGTGTTTGGAGAGCCTTTCCATGCCGGAATCTGGTGCTTGCTCACTCGGAGAGCACTGAGCGGTGTCAAAGACATCTTTATGATGTAAAACTTTTAGCAAGTCGTGGAGGGTTGGGGCTTCTTATGACCCGAAATATTACACGCACGTAGGACAACTTCGTAGAATGACTGGAACAAAAATACTGTTTTACAATTGACCCTGATCTGCTACTTCTGTTGTTTAACCAGTGCTTCAGCCTCATCGCGTCACTGTGCTGATCTGACGTCAATCTGAGATCGGGAGAAAGAACGGCAATACTTCGGATGACATCTCGAACTAAGGCCTCAAGGCCGCTGTAGGCCACTATCACTTAACATTCGACTGCGGTAACCTGCAGTCACTATCTCACCCCAAGTCGTCTTCTTTCACTGCTGGTGACTCCTTCTGGCCTCACAGTGACTGCTCTATTCTACGATCGTACAAGAGGATCGAGCCTTTGTTTCCTATTTCTCAGCTTCCTTCTATTTCTACTTATCATCTCGCGTTCTCACCTGTTAAATCTCCGCCACCTCGGAGTCTAAACCTGCTCAATATCGCTCAACACCAGTCACGATAGATCGGTGTTACCACACGGAGGAATCGCCTCGTCGAGGATAAATTACATTCACATATCTTTGCTGGTGTATCCAGCGCTTCAACACATTCTGGTCTCTTGCTCTGCACAGGACTGATCGTCCTCGTTTAACAAGATGGCGCCAGCCGTTGCAACTACGCCTGCGAATAGGGCGCGCGATGATCTCGAGCAGACATGGGCATATCTGCAAGAAAACGTGGACAAGGTTATGCACAACCTGAGGGAGGGTATGGACATGAAGACTTACATGGGCGTATACACCAAAGTTCACAATTTCTGCACATCGCAAAAGCCTACATCCACGCAACAAACCGGTCCCATCCACTCAGCTTCTCGAGGTGCACACTTGCTTGGTGAAGAAATCTACACTTTGCTGGGCTCCTACTTATCCGACCACCTGAAGGAGGTCTACAACAAAGCCGAATCTCACACGGACGAGGCATTGCTTTCTTTCTACATCCGAGAATGGAAGAGATATACTGATGCTGCCAAATACAACAACCACTTGTTCAAGTATCTTAATAGGCACTGGGTGAAACGAGAAATGGATGAGGGCAAGAAAAACGTCTACGATATCTACACGCTTCACTTGGTTAAATGGAAGGATGATTTCTTCACGAAGGTGTGGGATAGGGTTATGGCTGCTGTACTAAAGTTAGTTGAGAAGCAGCGAAATGGAGAAACCATCGACCAGTTGCAGGTGAAGGCTATTGTCGACTCTTGCGTGTCCTTGGGTCTTGATGAAAACGACCCGACCAAATCCACCTTGGACGTCTACCGCCGACACTTCGAATCTCCTTTCCTTGCTGCTACCAAGACCTATTACCAGCAAGAGTCCAAACTATTCGTCGCTCAAAACAGTGTGGTTGAGTACATGAAAAAGGCTGAGGCTCGACTAGAAGAAGAAAAGGATCGTGTGGGCTTGTTTCTACATCCAGATATCATGAAGAAACTCATGGATGTGTGTAACGAGGCTTTGATTACCGACCATTCCCTGCTGCTTCGAGACGAGTTCCAAGTCTTGCTCGACAACGAACGAAAGGAGGATCTCACCCGAATGTACAAGCTGCTGTCTAGAATAAAGGACGGTCTGGACCCTCTACGAAACAGATTCGAGGCACATGTCCGAAAAGCGGGTCTCACGTCTGTTGACAAGGTTGCTACAAGCGGCGACAACTTTGAGCCCAAAGTGTATGTCGATGCACTGCTCGAGGTTCATTCCAAATATCAGCAACTCGTTACTGTTGCCTTCACTGGCGAGTCTGAGTTCGTTCGATCACTCGACAATGCTTGCAAAGAATTTGTCAACCGAAATGAAGTGTGCAAGTCGAACTCATCGCGATCACCAGAACTACTTGCCAAGTACACAGATCAGCTTCTCAAGAAGAGCGCCAAAGCCGCCGACGAAACCGAGCTTGAAGATCTTCTACAACAAATCATGGTTGTGTTCAAGTATATCGAGGATAAGGACGTTTTCCAGAAATTCTACTCCAGGATGCTCGCCAAACGACTTGTCAACGCCAGCTCCATCTCTGACGATGCTGAGACTAGTATGATCAGCAAACTGAAGGAGGCTTGTGGTTTTGAATACACAAACAAACTACAGCGAATGTTCCAGGATGTACAAATTTCGAAAGATCTCAATTCATCCTACCGTGACTGGTACGATAAAGTTCTACAGGATGGTGGTGAGAAGCGAAGTGTTGATTCGTCGTATCAAATTCTTGGTACCGGCTTCTGGCCTCTCAACGCACCAAATACTCCCTTTACACCACCCATAGAAGTCAACAAGGCCGTCGAATCATTCAGACGATTCTATGATCAAAAACACACTGGACGAAAGTTGACATGGCTCTGGCAATTATGCAAGGGTGAAATTCGCGCCAACTACGTGAAGCAGCAGAAGGTGCCGTACACTTTTCAAGTATCGACCTACCAAATGGCTGTTCTTCTACTCTTCAATGAGCAAGAAACTCTTGACTACACGGAAATACAGGAGTACACGGCACTCACCGATGAAATCCTCGAACACCAAGTCCTCGGCATTCTTGTCAAGGCTCGTGTTGTGACTACTGGTTCGGAAGATGCCAAGCCAGGTCCGGGTACCAAGTACACACTCAACCACAACTTCAAGAACAAGAAGATCAAGGTCAATTTGAATGTATCAGTCAAGTCAGAACAGAAGACTGAGTCTGATGAGACACACAAGACGGTTGAAGAGGACCGCAAGCTGCTGCTTCAGGCTGTGATTGTGCGTATCATGAAAGGGCGAAAGAAGCTGCGACACGTACAACTAGTGGAGGAGGTCATCAACCAAGTCAAGAACCGCTTTCCGCCTAAGGTGTCTGATATCAAGAAGAATATCGACGCACTAATGGAGAAGGATTACCTCGAGCGTTTGGACAATGATGAGCTTGCTTACATTGCTTAAGCGAATGGGATAACAGCCAGTAGAGGTTGAAAAAATGTGGACTGTTGAGGCAGCACAGGTACATGAGCTTGTAGTCATGGGTTCCTTCAAAGCGTGTGCATGATGGCTGAGTAGGACAGGACTAGCACGAATGGCGTTGGGACTGTGGCAGTGGCAGGTGTCCAGTCATAGCATCAATTCATCTTATGATTAACTAAGCGACGAGAATACGGTTGACACATCGTCGTAGATGATGCAGAACGAATGTTATGTGCCAAGTTTTGATATGACAATATTCATGTGGATGTCGTTGCTACGTAGTGTGCTACAAAAATGCGAGTATCGAAGTGCGTCCTGATCTAATCTTCCCCACCCGTATCTGTATATGATGTGTTTTCCATGAACTGCTTAGTCTTCATATGCACACACTCACTTGTTTCAGCGTCCGCTTGTTAGACTCGTATTTCGATGCACGAAGCTTTCACAACGCTACTCGAGAAGCTATAAATATGCCTCACAAACGGAGTGGCAGATCAAGGCACACGACCTAGGGTGATCGAGCCGATTTGAAAACCGAGTCTTTCTGGAGGTAGATGATACTGGGAGGTCTTGTGCAGAGCTTCTTGACCTCTCTCGTCTAGCATGTGAGCTTTTGTCTCAAAGCATGTATTTCTTGGTTGGCAGAAGCAAGCACTGGCAGTTCCTGTGGTTACATCTCCACGATTTGGAAGCGGCAGGGCTCCAGTACTTGGTTGTTGATCGGAACGGAACTTCGGCCTTGATACACTTTGAACTCTGATTGATCGGTCCACTCTCTAGCATGTGAATAGAGGAGTCAAAACGAGTATTTTCGACCAGCTGCTGTTAACCTTGTTAACTTGGCCAGTTGATATGCTGTCGGTGGCCTCATCTCCACCATGTCACCTTCTCGAAGAAGGGTAGCCATCTGCAGAGGCTAACCCCGCAACGTCATTGCAACCTTGAACCTGTTGGTGAATAGTAACCATGCTGTAGCTTATCGGTCCTCTCAGTCAAGATCGTGTGCTACAAATATGCAGATACTCCTCAGTCAAGAGCTTCAAGCTCGCACCTCGAAAAGCTTAACTCATTCTTGGTCTTTACAACGCGGCCAAGATGATATCTCTGCTACTCTTCTTCGTCGGGCTAGCCATTGCTCAGTTCGTGGCTGAACCCTCTAACTTCACCACGAAGGCTGGACACGCTGGTATAAATGTTCGGTACAAGCAGGTACCGGCAGGGATTTGTGAACAAGACCCCAACGTGAAAAGCTATTCGGGTTTCGCAGACGTAGCGGAGAACGAGCACATCTTTTGGTGGTTCTTTGAAGCTCGAAACGTTGATCCTACCACAGCTCCCCTGACTATCTGGATCAATGGAGGTCCTGGAAGCTCGTCAATGATCGGTCTGTTTCAAGAACTTGGTCCCTGTGGCGTGGACTTCGACGGCAATGTCTACAACAATCCGTACTCATACTCGAACATTTCGAACATGATATTCATTGATCAGCCGACAACGACTGGCTTGTCATACTCCATACCCGTTCCTGGTTACACTGATGCAACTGGCAACATTGTGGCCTTACCAAACGCTACTTGTCCAGACTATGCCGATCCTTCCACCTGCGGTACCTACAACGTGTACAACGTTTCACTGACTGCTAATTCGACTGCCGCCGCTGCTCCGAACTTCTACCTTACTCTTCAGGCTTTCACAGGAGCATTTCCTCAGTATGCTCAGAACGGTGTGTTCTTCACCACCGAAAGCTATGGCGGACATTATGGCCCTGTCTTCAGTCAATACATTCTCGAGCAGAATGCGCTCAACGCAAGTGGCACAGCCCCTATTGATCTTCGAGCTGTAAGCTAATCTCTCCTTCACAAAATTCTTATACTTACAATCCCCACAGGTCATAATCGGTAACGGCTGGTTCAACCCTATCCTTCAATATCAAGCCTACTACAACTTCACCTCAAACTACTCCACTCAACTCCACCAAGGCGGCAACACCTACGGCATCCACTACAACGCCACAATAGACAGCTACGTCTTCAACAACATGTACGGCGCACACAACTGTCTCGACCAACTCCTCGACTGCAACGCCCACACTCCCTCAACATCCACCACCCCCGGCACAGGCGACAACATCTGCAGCGCCGCCGACAACTTCTGCTTCGCCCAAGTCGAAGAGCCCTTCGATGTAACCTTCAACCGCGACGAATACGACATCCGCTACCTGACCCCCTCCCCCTTCCCCTACTCCTTCTACGTCGACTACCTCAACACCGCGAGCGTCCAGTCCGCCATCGGCGCCTTCACAAATTTCTCCGAATCATCCTCCATCACCGGCACCGCCTTCGGCAGCACAGGCGACGACGCGCGTGAGTCCGGCGTCACCGCCGCCGTCGAATACCTGCTCGACCACAACGTCACGTTCGTCATGTACTTTGGCGACGCGGACTTCAACTGCAATTGGTTCGGCGGCGAGGCTTTCTCGAAAACACTGACAAATGTCCCTGTTTACACGAGCGGGACAGCAGGGTTCGTGAATATAAGCACCTCAGATGGCGTCGTCCACGGCCAGGTCAAAGCAGCGGGTAAATTCTCGTTTGTCAGGATCTACGAAGCTGGCCATGAAGTTCCGTTTTACCAACCGCTCGTCGCGCTCGAAATGGTTAATCGAACGATCCATGGCTTTGACATAGCCACAGGTCAAACAGTAGTCTCGAACACATATGTCACGAATGGTCCTGTGGATTCAACGTACAACGATACTGGATCAACAGTGACGTTCCAGGTCTTGCCGCTAAATGCGACGTATAATATTACCACGAACCAGCCTAATCCGCCTTATGACGTTGCTGAGGAGATGATGGCTGCTAGCTCAGGTGGTGGTGGTGGTAGGTTGTTGACACGGTACGAGCGCGCGGTTATTGACGCAGGGAAAATTAATTCTAGGATTAATTTGGCGAGACGGGAGGTTGGAGATACGGTGGGTGCAGAGGTGCAGGAGAGGTATATCCAAAGGAAGAGGAAGACGGGTCGGTTTGCACTATTTGATGACCGTGTGAGTGCTGGTGCGAGGAATCATAGTCATGGTCATCGATTGGGGAGGAGAGGGTAGATTACTAACAGGTGGTGAATTGAACGTGAGAGTGTGTTTCTGCGTCGACGTTCTAGCTATGGGCGTCCTCCCGGATGTCAAACAAGACATCAGCAGACAGGACAGTGTCTGAAGCTGATGACAATAATATGAATCTATTCTGCCACCGGTGTCTTCCCGGTGCGTATCTACATTGTTTTGGTCAACAGGCAGATCGCAGTGAGTTCATTCGCATTTAGCTATGGTGCCCTCCTCAGGGGTCTATGGCTGTGGAACATCACATTCGTGTTTGAGAAATTTAGCTCGAAAATCATTATTTTGTACAGTATATAGTATCACCATATTTCACTTATGGTGCCCTCCCCGGTATGCTCATAGATACAGTAGATAGCTGAAAAATCAATTGTCTCTGTACAAACTCCATAACCGTATTTATAGCACCGGTGCCCTCCAGGGTACACCCATATCTGCACCCTAAAAACACGCACATTTTCGAAAATTTCATGTTCAGTCTAAATGCTCTGTCGCGAATTCACTCTCTGGTGTCCTCCTCAGTCTTCAATTTGTCGCATTTCATAATACATCATGCCTTAGTCCCACCCTTCTTCATCCACCGATGCTCAATCTCCCCATCCAACACCGCCCGCGCATACTCCACTGACACAGCGACATCTGAATCCATGATGGTCGGTTTCTCCCATTTGTACCGTGGCACTTTGTCGAATGTGCCCCATTCCTCCATGAATGAGTTGTCCATTGGTCGAAATTCCCAGAGGAGGTAGCCGTGTTCTGCGGCTTTAGCGGGAGTTAGTTCGTGGAAGTACATCGTTTCGCGGAGTTTGAGCTTCTTTTCGCGAACTGGTTTGGCTGCTTTAGGAGTGTCTGTCTTTGGAGCGATACCCAATGCTGCTTTGATAGTTGTCTGCTTCTTGGAAACGATTGTCTCTTTAATGGTGTCGTTGGTGGTTTTGACGGTCTTCTTAGTTGTTTCGGTAATTTTGGTGGTCGCGGTTGCGAACATTGATTCAATAGTCTCGGTGGGTTGACTAGGTGTAGCAATATCCACATCCATCTCGTCTGTCTCAGTCTTCACAGGCGCTTCTGGTTCTTCAAGCTCATCAGACAGAACTTCCACGTATGCTCGCGCCCATCTCTTGGACAAAGGCGGAAGAAAGTCTTTGAGCGGACATTTGTTCTTTGAGATGTCTCTGCTTTTAGCTGGAGGAAGTGATCCGCAGCATGCACAAATCACCTCGCGATCACGACTCACTCGAACGTTCTCATTCGCACAATGTGTCCAGATCTGGTTGTGCAAGTCGTACTTGAGGTCATCTGGAATGATACTGTGTAGATATCCTGCGGCTTGATCTTCATTTGCTTTTGTCGGAATCCATCCAAGCCATTTCATGTATCTGAGAACATGAGTATCGACAACGAACAGTGGTCGCTTCAGTTGGAATGCCATGATACACATGGCTGACTTGATACCAATCAATGGTAAGTCGAGCAGGCGACCGAACAGTTTCTCGTCCGAGTTTTCATTAGAATCCTTGGGATAGTCTGTGAGATATTCCAGAGACAGCATCCCAGGCACAAAGTCTTTCGCATCTGGCGGATTCATGTCGTGATCGTATTGCTGTAGTCCGGCAGCTTTGCGCTGTGCATTAATCTCATGTATCATATTGAGTAGTTTCTGAATATTTTTTGCACGACCAATGTGATATCCACCAGGCCTCAGAATCTTCTCCAGGGCTTCACGAGATGCAGTCCTCACAGCATGCCAATTTGGAATGGTACCAGCATACTTCTTGCCGTCGACGAGGTATGTAAATGTGTTACACATCCGTGAATGGGCGTCGATGGCCATCTCATTACCAGTGGACTGTGCAAAGATGGTTTGAATAACAGCGTCGACCGTTACAACACCTTGGACACCATGCGCTGGCTGACTGACAAAGGTACCAAACTCGAATTCCTTGTGGTATGATGAAAGGAGTTCGTGAACATTGCGAACTTCTTGTTCGGTCGGTCTTGGCAGGAAAGTGTGAGCCCAAGGATTGTGTCCAAGCTTGAAGTTCTTCTTGCTGTAAGGGAAAAAACCTGGGGGAAGTCTCTTGGGTCGGATGCCCATCTTTCCAAGCTTCTTGGGTGTGATGTTGTAATATCTGACACCTTGTAATTCAAGTATGAGCTTTTGGCCTGCTGGAACATTCCTGGTACGAGGGCTTCTCTTCTTGATGATGCCATTTGGATTTTGTGCAGGCGACGGTGTTGCTGATATTGGCGAATTCCGTGAAGGACTGACATTGCTCTCTGTTGCACTAGAAGTGATATCAGTCCTGACCTTGAGTGCAACGACTTTGGTAGGTTTGAAGTGAGTTTTGATAGTCGACTTCGAACGGTTCGTTGACACATTGCTATCAAAATTCTGGCTTTCATCGCCAGCTGCTTGTGTAGTCGAGTTCTGATGCACGAATTCGTCCACGACTTTCACAAGCTCCTCTTCATCGATCTCGTCGATAGGAGCATATCGCTTGGTTCTAGTGCCCACCATGATGTCGTACTTCTGTGAAATTGCTGTACAAAGATGTCAGCCCTGTGGTCAGGCTCACGCAATAAGGACAAGCAATGAACTCTTCTCGGAGAACATTGTCCAGACCTCATAGCAAACAGCTTGAACTGAACGTCCTAGGGAGTGGTTTGAAGCGACATTCATTGTCTTTCGTCTGGCTGAGGGAATGGACTTACCAAAGAAAGGTCAAAGCTGAATACTGATCTTTCGATCTATCGATGGTCGATCGGTCGTTAGTGATATGTATGACTTGTTCTGGGAAGAAAGAAAGGATGTAAATGGACGACGGGAAGCACTTCTTAAGTATCCTTCTACCTCCACAGGTAGATTGACTGTTGAACGCAGAGTGAGCGGTTCCTCGATGCTTCTGAACGAGGCATCAGGAGAACTAACTCTGAAGTGACGATAGGTCGATAAATCGACCAGCATGAAAAATCACCTGGGATTCACATCATCGTTGCTAACCTTGGGAAACACGAAGAACAAGGACAGCAACGACAGAGTGATGTGAAGATGCCGAGTATATGAGTGTTTTACCCTCACCAACCACTCATCTCGAACGCTGTTTGACTGAGCATGCAAGATGGAAACGCCAGAGGACAAGTCATCGTGCCAAGTAGAACTCCACTGTTGACTCAGATAAGATGTCGATTCGAACGAAAATAGGCATTCTGCGGCACAGTCGACCTGATTGTGAACAGCGAAACCACTGATGTGAATTTGATCGGTGTCTGACACGGCTTCTCTTGACAAACAGTGCACTGTGCTGTGAGGAGACATCGGTCGCAAGGAACAAGAGTCCGTCTGGCACAGCTCATGGTATGGTTGGGAAAGGCTCAGGTAATTTCTGAATTTGCAAAGAGCATAGCAAGACATTGGCTTACCGTGTCACCTCGTAGAACTGCTGCGACGCAGCGTATTATACTATATACCTCCATGTTAGTCTTCTGCCAGTAGCGCTCTGCCCAAGATTGGGATGGTCGGGAGAACATGATGAGAAGAGCTTCTGTTAAGTTCCCCAGACAGCGAAGTGCCTTGCAGAGGTATTTGCTCTCTGCAACAAACCGACTGCACAAACTTTGTCGTAAACCCATCCGTTAATTAACGACAAGAGCCAAACTGTCTGTTTCACGGTGCTTTGACAGCAGGCAAAGCTCCTATGCCATATTGGAAACAGCACAGAGCTATGCTCACTGTCTGCTGTCATCATTTCCATGCGGAACTCTGGCATGACACCAGAAGTTGTCTCAGAGCACGAAAGCGAGAGCACATACCTTTTCGTAGAATATCGTCGTCGGAGTCAAGAACAATAAGCGATAATCCTTTGCTATACAAGCAACTTGCAGAGAGAAGAGATAAGTAGAACAGAAAATGGGAATTTGGTCTTAACGAGCAGAATTTTCGCTCCTTCCTCTGTTCTGCTCCTTCCTCCTTATGAGTATAGGCAATATGCCTAGTCTGCTCGGAATGACCCCTTGGGGTAACTCGGGTCTACCAATATTGAACATGTTGGCAACAGACCTCGCACCTTTTCACGTTGAGCAAACTTGACAATCTCTAGCAGCGGCGACAGTTGGTCCTCTTCAACTCCAAGTGCAGGTCTGGTTCAACCGGAAGATGATGCGTATTGAATCTGTTCACTCAAGACCAGGAGAGACATATTGACACTGACTTCCTCCATGTCAAAAGCTTGAGATGTAAAATAGACAGGATCTTGCTTGCGTCATTGGCAAAAAGAGTCAGGTCAAAGATGTTCCGAACCAGTGAGAATGTGTTTCGTGATGCCTCTTTCCAGATCTCAAGGGGCAGTCGCGATTCGCATGAAATTTCAAAGCTGATCGCTGGCACATTGTAAGTACCTACCTGTGTGCGGACTGCACGCCACCAGCTTGCCAGTCTCATGTTTGACTAACCCGGTGCAGTCCAACAACATCGTGGTGCGCCAACATGAGACTTTCAGAAGAGGTCTGGCACAGACGCATGTGCACACTCGGTGTCTGTCACCATGCATGATTTCACAGAGAATGATTCCCATTCCGGTTTCAACAGCTCATGTATGTGGTGTAACTTGACAGTCTTATATCTCCAGCGACTGAACCTTTGTCGATCGACCAGCGCCTTTGTAGTACGATGCAAGACATTTTTGTTTGTCGCAAGCTTTAATAAAGCATCATCCCGGAGAAATTGTGCCAGCAATGTGGCCTCCTCGTACAAATGAACCTTCACCATGTTTTCATGGCAATCTATTAGCATGAAGTGTATCGAGCTCGCGCCAACTTTCAGGACATTCCACAGCTCTTCAACCATGCTTCTGCTTCCACCGCTTTATTCTTCTGGAAATGTCTCCTTGACTCTGTTGCATTGGATTTAGCTTGCGGTCTCTGACCATTGCTGCAAAATCGTCACCATGAGCCTCGACCAATTTTGCAATCCATTCCTCTTCCCTCGAGCTCTGCTGTCGTGGTCTCTTGTTTTTTGCTTCGATCTCTGCTTCCTTCTGTGCTTGTGCTTCCAGCTGTGCCACAATGTTGCTGGAGCCAGTCTCGTGAACTTCCATCTCCTCGTCGGACGAATCGTTCAGTGGATCATTCAAGGGATTTCTTGACGCTTTGCTGTCTTCTGCTCGAATGACTCGCAAGATCCGGCCGGTTTCGGGATCACGCTCGACACGTACTTCCTCTGGCTTTGAGGAAGCCTGAGCGCTGGTCGATGCAATGCCGAGACTGTCGTGCTTTTCGTTCTCTGTTTGGCTTGTGCTTTGGCCTTTGACTCGCTTCGGGCGGGCAATGTTCGAGTTGAGCTTCGTGGAAAGACCTAGACGCTGGTAGTTCTGTTCGAGAGTCTGACTCTTATCCCTGCAAGTTCTCAGCACATGGTGTCTGCCGGGTAAGGTCTATCATACCAATTTTGCGCAATTGTTTCGTTTCCTTGGAAGTTGACCTTCTTCTTGCCTGCCTTGGTTCTCCCGATTGTCTTCGGCCTAGACTTCGGTCTTGAAGACCTGTTCTTCCTCTTCTGTAATTCGCGACCCATGACTGCGAGTAAGTGTGTATGGTTGAGCAATTGAGTATTGACGTTGGCTACGGTGAAGATTGTTGCAAACTCATGAAATGGATTCCGGAAAAAGTGTTATCGATAACAATTTCATTAGCGCACTGCAGAATCCTGGAACCCTGAACCTTCACTTCGAAATCTTACGCTGACGTAGCTCAGGAGAGACACTCTGTACACATTGTCAAGCAACATCTGTCGCGTGCTTACCTACACATAACGACTTTGAACAATATATCAGCATTCGGTATCAACATGGCACCTCGATTGTCACGTCGGACTATTACAAGCATCACATTTCTCGTGCTATTCGTGCTGGTAGCAGGGGACGCACTTGAGAAGGTCAAGTCCTCCTCCACGCATACCTTGGATAGCATAAAAGACAAGATCTCAATAGGTGCTGATGATGTTAAGAATATTCTGCGTCTCGCAACACAGAAGGAAGCAGACTCTCTCAAAACACGATCTTTCACCACCAAGCTTTTTGCAATACTGTTTCCCTCCTCGAAACCAGCGATCAATGCTCTGCTAGCCACAGCCTATATCTCTGGTCCACCCAACTTTTTGCTGGCACTATGTCCACCGAACATCGACCCGTCATCTCTCTCCATAATGGTTGCCTTTGCAGTAGGAGGCCTCCTAGGTGATACGTTCTTTCATCTACTTCCTGAAATCTTCCTTGGTGAAGATGAATCAGATGCTAAGATACGGATGGTTTTCCTTGAACCAAACCGAAACCTTATTCTCGGTGTATTCATCTTCATCGGTCTGGCAACATTCATGGCAATGGACAAATCACTACGAATCGCTACTGGCGCGCACAGTCACAGCCATGGCACAAATGAACACAATCTCGACACTCAGGCTGAGAAAATCGACCAAACCGATTATCGTCTCCAGGATGACCTCCAGGAATTGGCACGGTCAGAATCAGCCCAGCAACAAGAGCAAAGGCTGAAACAAAAACCATACAACGACACCAACGTCTCCAAAGGCCGAAAGACCAAAGACGTGATCGCCCAACTGGCAGCCACGAACATGAACATCCGCAAACGAGCAACAGCCTCATCACGAAGTGCCCACCAAGACACCACCATGAACCACAACGATAACTATCAATCCGAGGACAAAGTCGGACCAGCCGAGTCCTCACTAACCCCGCACACAACCAAAGGAGAAGAAGCCAGAGAAATCAGCCCATCCGTCAAACTCGCTGGCCTCCTAAACCTCTTAGCAGACTTCACTCACAACATAACCGACGGCCTCGCCCTTTCTACCTCCTTCTACTCCTCCCCCGCCCTAGGCGCAACGACCACAATGGCGGTCTTTTTCCACGAAATCCCCCACGAAGTAGGCGACTTTGCGCTCCTCATCCAATCCGGCTTCACTAAACGCAACGCCATGGGCGCACAATTCGTCACCGCAATCGGCGCTTTCCTAGGAACCATCATCGGCATTGTAGTTCAAGAATATGGGTCTGGCGACGCCTCGAGTGCGGCAGGTGATGTGACAGGGTTGTTTGGTACTAGTCTACAGTGGAGTGATACGCTATTGCCTTTCACGGCTGGGACGTTCTTGTATGTTGGCACTGTGGGCGTGATACCGGAGTTGTTGGAGAACGAGAAGGGGAACACGAAGATTCAGGAGCTGGGCCGGACAATCATGCAGTTTGGGGCTATGGCTGTGGGGGCGATGATCATGATTGCAATTTCGTGGTCGTAATTCCTCAGGGCTGGTCGACATGTTGCCTTTCAGTGACTCTTTGAGTGGAAGAGACAGGCGCTGTGCTGTGGTAGTGGATTGGTATGTGAACGAGGTCCTGATGCATGCAGGCATATCGGGATGTGGTTCATGATTACCTTCTAGTCTTTATGGGTATGTTTACATCCATAGATCTTTTATGTCTGTCTTTCTAGTGGTACTTAGCTGTTACGATCATCGTGACATTTTGATTGACTCTTTAGGATAGTGTTGAGTAGGACAGACAGATCGGTCGGTTGAATGCAAAGAACATGTTCAAACCCAGGTATCAACGCCATGACAGGCGAGCACTGTCGTAGTGTTTTGATATCAAACAACTCAGACTGTCAAAGTGAAGTTACAAGTTACAAAAGCCCCCTAATCAATCATGGCCAAATAGATACATATGGAAATATATGGAAGTGACAATAGAACTTACCTTGGTGATTCTCACTAATGTAGCTCATTGTAAAGATGCGAACCAACAGATGAGACTTCCAGCAATTCACACATACGAGAGTCTCCTCATTTTTGCGAATCGGTTGTGTCTAAAGCGTTTTGAAACTGAAAATGTGATGTTTTGTGCCGTCCAAACAGCAATACAATAAACTGCATTGGTGGCAAACAAAGATCGTTCATCGTGCGAAGCTTGAGAAGAGAACAGTGCGTCTGCACATAGCTGTCGCCGAAGCACACACGCTCTCCGTCTTCTCCTGTGTGCTAGGGGCAATAAAGGTGTGAGGCATGTCCTTGTCGGTGGATGGTGGATCAAAAGGATAGGTAGGAAATCAGCGTTGAACGCCATTTCGAATCCAGTTAGACTGGTGTAACCGATGTTTATTGTCTGATGTGAGCTTCAAGTTCTTTTGCTGTACTGGCCATAATCGATATCTCAGGCTTCCTGTGTTTGGTTTCGTCCTGCTTGCCTCTTACTTAGTTAGAGAGAGCGACCATTCAAAGTAGCAGGTTGCCACAGCTTGAGATGTGTCCTAGTAGTATTATGTGCCCGTCTCACCACGAATACGTCCTAGTGAAGGGATTTTGCAAACCTTTACAATGCCAACTGACCATGACTTGCATCTATCCACCTCTTTGAGATGCACAATTCTGACATCAAGGTTGCAACTCCAATTCTGGAGTCAGTACAAGTTCACCGTCGATGTTGGAACGGGCTCAGAATATGGCAAGTCCGATGACTGCAGCAGAACTTCTAAGTGATGTGGATAGAATGGTACAATTGTGTGATGGACGACATCAAGGACAGCAGGATAAACTATTCTTGTCGAGGTTCGCTGGAATGTGTAAGAATATTAGCCTTACTAACTTTCACAAAGACGTGATTCAACGACGCCAATTATGTTTTACGCGAAATGGTGGAAGTCTGGTGGAAGTCGTTGTGCTAACTCACTTTGCATACTCTTGAAATTTACTCTTTTCTATGTGTTAACCGTCCATCGGAAGATACAAGCCACCATTCTAGGTCTCCTGCTTTCTGCTGGTGGCCCAGTTGCACCAGTCCTTTGAAGAGATGCCACAACTAAGGCAGCTTTCCTGCTGCATACAGTGGGCTGACACAAGTGCTCCCTTTCAAGAACATGGCACGGCCTATGGCGATGGTGTTGTCGAATCTTTCATTATCGTTTCCAACAAGCCCACTGGGTTCACGATACGACTAACGTCAAGAGGCTTTATCTATGAAGGACTTGCAATGGTAGTGTTCATCGATGGCAACTACCAATGCAACCGTAGCCGTGTCAATCTGAAGCCTCCGAAAAAGAATCGGCCTGCCCACAGAACTGAGATTGATTTTCTCCTGCGTCAGAAAGAGAAGTCGCATGGTGATGGCATCTACATGGGTAGGCAGTGGCGTTTCGACAACCACAACGTTGGTGTGTAGCATGCACAACTCAACAAGGCATATTTACTGATCTGAGTTGCAGTTGCCGACCCAGCAGAAGGTTTTAAGGGAAGCCACTTTGACGATCTTGGAACGATCGAAGTCCTTGTTCTCCGTTGCCGAGCACTTAATAAGGGAGATGCCGATTATGAAGGCTCTTCTTCTGGTGAAGATAGTGATGTCTTTGGCGATCGGCCAACTCGCGAAGAGCAAGAGGAGGACGAGGTGGTGAAGGAGCTACCTGCTGCTGCACCGGTAGCAATTGAAGAAGAGATTGGTGGTTTCTTCGGCATGGCAGGTGGTCTGTTCGATGGACCGAGTGACTCAAAAGAACCACCAAGGCACAATGGCGTCAACGATGGTGGCCAGTGGGTCTGGCACCAACGACAACCGCCTTTGGAGCTGCACATAAACTCTGCCCAACGTTTGCCAAGCGAGCAGAGGTTTCGTTCACCAAGCTATGACTATGCGGCAGGTTACCCTGATGATTGGCAAGACCAAAATGGCCGGAACACTTCTGATCAGCCACCGAAGCGCGTCCATTGGGATTGGGGCTCAAATGTTGGATCATCGCAACAATCGGCTAACGAGCAGTCCACGAAAGGGTATCGAAACCATGGACGACCGTCAACACAGCGACCACTACCGGGGCGATCATCATCGTACGACCGGGTGCGCTCCAGCGACAGAAGATTCTCTGGTCCTCGCTATGAATCACAGCGGATAGATCCTCGAGAACGCAGGCCATCGAATACAACATATAATGATGACAAGTACCGTGACGAACCTCCAGGGCAATGGGGCTACGGGAATGGGTCGGCAAAACGTAACAATTCTGGAGATCAATCTCAACGAGAAGCACCACAACGAACACAAAGATCACAAAACGGATGGGACGATCATCCTGAGCAAGGTTGGAGGCAAGGAAGCGGAAACACAAATCGAGGCAATACCAATGCTCCCCGACAGGCTTCGCAGTCATCCAGGTCCAACAATCCTCCACCGAGTACCTCTTTTCAGCCGCCTAAGGATTACCTCCCAAATCCATTACCAAATATCAATCAGCCATGGCTCCCACACCCACTGCAACATGCTCCAGTTCCGGATTACCATATGCCTGGACCTCCGCAACCTCACTTCCCTTGGCCAATGCCAATGCCTGTTCATCCAGGGTTACCACATATACCTCCTCGTGGAATTCCTTCCTGGCCTTTGTACTGCCCACCACACATGCAACCAATACCTTATATAGTAGGACCTCCTGGTTCAGGTAGTCTACCTCCACCAATGTTTGTCCCAGCTCGTTTCGAGGAAGACGTCAGCCCTAAGAACACGTCCTACAATCAGTCCGGTCAAGATCCGGGTCAAAATGCAAGCCAGAATGCTCAGGCTGGCAAACCTGGGAATACCACCGACGGGAACAACAATAGCGGCGACTGGGGAGCCCAAGGCAATGGTGCTGACAGCACGAACAACAACGACCAAAATTGGAGCAGCGGCAACCAGAACGTGGGCAATGATAATGACTGGAATAACACCAGTAACAGTAACCAAAATGGGGCCAATAATGACGGGTGGAATAATAATAGCAACGACAATAACAACGTCAACAGCCAGGATAACAATTGGGAGCAAGGTAACGATAATGGTAACGCAGGGAATAGCAACAACGATGACTGGGTCAACAACAACGACAATAACAACAACGACAACGCCGCCAACGATGACTGGGGCAACACCAACAGTAATAGCAATAACAACAATAACAACAGTGGCGATAGCTGGGGCAAAAACAACAATAGCGCTGCTCAAGCTAATACCTCAGGTGACAATTGGATCGCTGACGGAGCCGACAACAAAGCGGCACAACCAGCGCAAGAATCAACTCTCGAAAAGGATATCGCCCGCAACCTGTACGGTCCTCATGGTCCGTACTATTCCCTACGAGCCATCAATTTAGATGACCCCAAACCTGATGCTGAAGAGGAACCTCGATTTGATGTACCAAAATCCATTGCTGCGGGACGTAGCTCAACAAAGCAAGTTCAACCTGGTCCAGGTTATCGCTACTACAAGAAGAGCATTACGCCAGAGTACATTGATACCCTCGATAATCCCTACGCCCGCTTTGTCTTCAAATACCGAACCAGGGAGCAGGTTCTCGACGAGATCGGTATCGAAATTGATGTTGAACCATCAAGCAACCAAGAAGTAACAGATTTGCAGAATCTCGACAAGCAAACCTTGGTCGAGATGTTGATGAGAGCGAAAAGTGCGCTTGGTGGGAAAGTTCCAAGTCCACCTTCAACACCAGTTCCTACCGCAGGATCCGATGAGCTTGTTCCTGTCACTGTGCCAGCACCAAGTTATCCCTACCTCAAGTACAATCTTCCTCCTTTGCGACCTATGACTGCAAATTCTAACCGCAAAGCATCTGATCAGACCAAATCAGACCAAGGATTACAAAACAAGGAAAACAATGCCAGGTGGGACACTACTAACAACAATGCTACCAATAATAACTCTGGAGATGGTTGGGGCAACACCAATGGCAATGGTAATGGTAATCAGAACTGGGGTGGTAATGCAAATTGGAACTCGGATGGCCCAGCTGCGAACAGTCCTGCGGTGTCACGGAACGCTTCAACTCAAAACCAAAACCAAGAGCAGCAACAGCGCCAGGCCTCGATGCAAGGATCTGCTCAATCGAGACAGAATTCACAACCAGCCAATACTGGAGGCTCGAATGGTAGACCTAGCTCCAAAGGTACGTCGGATATACCTCCGAGACCGCAAGACGATCCAAACAACGAGGAGGAGTTCATTCCGCTACCGCAGCCTCTTGAGGAAGTAGGAAGGTAATACAGAAGTGGTGCACACAACCTTAGTCACACACGCTGGTTCTGGTTGACAAGGGTGCGTATCGACTGAAATACACGAAACACTGGTTTTCTGTCGGAACTGAGCATACATGCCACGCTTTAACAGTACAAAAGTTCATAGCAAAACATATCAAATCAGGGGCTTGAGGTGCAGTATTACATAATCTAACTGAATGACGATTCTTCTGCACATGTAATTTATCCGTCTACCATGACATGGGAATGGAAATGTTCTATGTTCTATGTTCTTAACTTTCCGTCGTCATCACACTCGGACTGCTTTCGGGAAATGCTTCAAACAAATGAGTAAAGAATGAAATGCTAACTACATCAGACCATCCTCCTGTTGCTGTTACTGTTCAAGTGTTCCTACTGCTTCAATCCTATTTGACTTGACGCGACTATCACTAACCTGTGCCTCGTCCTCCATACACCTACGAAGATCTGATCACCCGAGCAGTTCACTCGGGAGCTCCGGAAAGAAAACAGAGACCCTCTGAGCTGACAATGACCACTCCGCGCTGCTTCATAGTCCGCCATGGCGAGACAGAATGGTCACTCTCAGGAAAACATACAGGCACGACCGATATCCCTCTGACCGCGGACGGTGAGAAACGAGTCCGAGCAACAGGAAAAGCCCTAGTCGGCAACGATAGACTCATCGTACCGAGCCAGCTGAAAGCTATGTACGTCTACTCCCCCTCATGAGTAGACAGCCGAACACGAGCAGGAAACACAAAAGACGCAATCCTAGCTCACAGCAAAGCCCACCTACATTTCATTCCAGCACGAACCCACGCATCCTCCTCACAACCACAACCACAACCACAACCACCAAGAACAAAACTAAAACAAAACTAACCCTTCACCACTAGCTACGTCTCCCCCCGTCAGCGCGCCCAACGCACCCTCGAGCTCCTCGACCTAGGGTGCCATCCGCCCTACCCCTGGCAAAAAGACCCCTCCTCCGACCCCTCAACCAGCACCGACCCTTCAACCCTCCAAAAAAGCACCCGCCACACCACAGCCCCCATAACCGTAACTTCCCGCATCAGCGAATGGGACTACGGCGCCTACGAAGGCATAACATCCTCCGAAATCCGCTCCCAGCGCGCCGCCCAAGGCCTCAAGCAACCATGGGACATATGGCGCGACGGCTGTCCCGACGGCGAATCCCCCTCCGACGTCGTAGCGCGCGTCGACGATCTTATCGCCGAAATTCGAGAGAAATACCATAAACATGTTATTGGGCGGTCGCCCGATGAGACGGGTGGTGAGAATGGCGATGTGCTCGTTGTGGCGCATGGACATATTTTAAGGGCTTTTGCTATAAGGTGGGTTGGGAAACCGTTGACGGAGACGGCGTTGATTATGGAGGCTGGTGGGGTGGGCACGCTGAGTTATGAGCACAAGAGGATTGAGGAGCCGGCGATTTTGTTAGGGGGTGGCTTTGTGGTGCCGGTTGAGGTGGAGAGGGAGGTTGAGGAGGAGCGGAAGGAAGGGAAAGTGAAGTAAATCAAAATAAAGTAAAGTGAATGAGTGGCGTGGAGGTGAAGGAGTATTGAAATGGAGATAGGAGAGGTAGGTAGTGAGAGGTTTTGATGTCCAAGTATGGAGAGTCTGGGGAAGCACTGTAGATGGTATTGTAGAAGTAGTATAGCTTCACTGCCCGTGATATGAAGACGAGAAATACGGAAATCTAGATTTAGTCCTGACACAAAAATCGAACGACAGAAGCGGATGCCTTACTGCTTGCTTTCCTTTCACTCCCAAACGCTGCGTAGAAAACGAAACACATCAAAACAGCCCAACACCAGCACCAACACCAAACAGAGATGCTTGAGGACACACACGCAACCATCCCTATCAGGAGAAACCAAAATCGGAATGACCCTTCGAAGTCAGATAAGGCAGCAACTGAAAAACAAGATTACCAAAGCCCATTCACCCAGCAGCCTTAATAGCCTTCTCCTCACTCCCCGCCGGCCCCGTGGCCCCACTGTTCCTCCTCGCCGCCCCAGCAACCAACTTAACCAACGCATCAGGCGCATCCTCCCTCCCCATCCTCACCTCCACAATTGTTAACCCCTTCGACTCCCTCACCTCTTTCTGTTCAACCACCTCAAATAACTCCCCCCAATTCTTCGCACAGCGCGTAACAACAGGATACTCCACACTCTCCAAATCCGCTCCAAAATACTGCGGCGCAAGTAAATAATTCCAGGGCTGGATGTCGTTGTATGGCGCACGCATGCCGTGGATAAACCGCTCTATTGTGTAGCCGTCGTTGTTTATTAGGAAGATTGTTAGCGGGAGTTTGTTGCGGATTGTGTCGGAGAGGGATTGGGCGGTCATTTGGAGGGAGCCGTCGCCGATAAACAGGATTGTGCGGCCGGAGAAGGTTCTTTGAGAGGAGCGGGGGGAGGGTGGGGTTGGTGTTGTTAGAGGGTTGGAAAGGGAGGGTGGGTTGGTGGGATTGAGGGAGTGGATTATGTCGCGTTGGGCACAGGCTGCGCCTTGCGAGGCGCCGAGCATGTACCCTATTGAGAGCCAGATGCCGGAGTTTATTAGTGTTGTTTGTGGGGGGAGGACGAAGTCGCGACCGCCGATGGAAGGGGTGCCTGTTTCGGTGAGGATGATGTCGCCTTCGCGGAAGCATGTGCTGATGCGTTGCCAGAAGGTCTCTTGGTCGATTGCGCTGTCTGATTGGGCGGGCGCTAGGGCTTCGAGTTGTTGGCGGGGGTTACCTAAGTCGGGGTAGGGGTCGTAGCGTGGGAGTTTTGATTTGTCTATTCTGTTGAGAATTTTGCGGAGGAGAGGCTTGACGTGGACGTTTGTGAAGCTGTTTGTGCCGCCTATTTCTACGCTGTTACGGTGGAAGTCTATTGTGTATTTTGGGTTGGGGATGGTTGTGAAGCCTCCCTTGCCTCCCTTGGAGGATAGTGGGCCAATGCGTAGGATTAGATCGCAGGATTCGGCCCAGGGACGATAGACTTGCTTGCCTGCCTCGCCGGCGTAGATGCCGTGGAAGTTTGGGTAAGTTTCGTTGACGATACCCTTGCCGAAGGATGTGGTGCTGGTGGGAAATCCAGTCACACGAACTAGCTCGTCAGCCTCGGCTGTAATGCCTAGAGCTGCAGTGAAGCCATCGACTATGATGAATGGTTGCTTCGAGGCGTAGATTCGTGCAAGGATCAGCTCAACCTCGGCGTCTTCGAAGCCTTCGTCGTTGTGAGGAATGGTTAGGTCGATTGGAAATTTGAGTGAGCGAGTCGACACCTTCTGGCTGACCATATTTGTGGGGAGTTCAATGTAGACTGGTCGACTTTGGAGAACGCACTGTCGGAGTGTGTTGTCGATCATTGAAGGAGCAGTTGCTGTATCAGTGAGGTTGGCTTGTGCTACCGTGAGCTTGGCGTACATTTCTGCAAAGATCCTGAAGTTTCCATCTCCCAGCGAATGATGAAGACAAGCTCGTGCATTCTGAGCTGGTAGGGGTGGTGCTCCAACGATGTGGACTACTGGTGACATCTCTGCGTAAGCACCTCCGATGGCATTGATTGCTGAGAGTTCACCAACACCGAATGCTGTGATCAGGGCAGATATGCCCTTGATACGACCGTATCCATCAGCGGCATATCCGGCATTGAGCTCATTGGCATTGCCGATCCAGTTTATGCCTGCCGGCTCAATGTAGTCCAGTGCTTGCAAGTTGTAGTCTCCTGGAACTCCATGGATGGACTCGACACCTAATTGTCGAAGTCTTGTAAAGAGGTATGCTGCCAAGTCAATCTGTTCACTCATCTTCACGGGGTAGAAGGTACGTTGGAGATAACACAGCAAGGAGATTCAGTAAGAGAGAAGGGAGGCAAGGGAGGCAAGGGAGGCAAGGGAGGCAAGGGAGGCAAGGGAGGCAAGGGAGGCAAGGGAGGCAAGGGAGGCAAGGGAGGCAAGGGAGGCAAGGGAGACTTTATGTTATTGGAAGCTCGAACTAAATACCGCATTGCAGTTGCTTCAGGACCGTTGGACGAAGGCTTGTTTCTGTTTCTGTGGAAGACAGGCATGATGTACGGTCGATCGCTTTGTCGTTGTTTGAGAACCTTTCAGAGTTGGTATCTCGATGAAGATTGCATGTTGGCTACGAAACAGAGCTGTGGTTGGACGAGCGGCGTGGTCCTGCCGGTTAGCTGCGGAATCCGCATGCCAAAGTTTACCTTGTCTATCCGGGAAACTCGTCATTGTTTATTGTTAACCAGATTGATCCGCTATCCGTATTGTATATTCAGCATTGCTTTGTCATGGTCTTGGGTGTGCGCTTACCGAAGGATTCTAGTATCCATGGTCTTGTACTAGTAGCAAATGTCATCTCAGCTTGGTTAGCGGTTTTGCTGTAGGTAATGTGACGGGTCGTAACGAAAGGATGGCTGTTGATTTGAGAGTTAGACTTGTCGAACGCCAACCACTTCCGAAATTCCAGTCTTCTTGTTCAGGGTTTCGTATCAGTATCTACTAGTAGTACATCGGAAACGATACATCACAGTGCTGGTTGACAATAGACAGGGCGGCTATGGGCTGCTTGCTAAGATAGTTCGTTGAAAAGACAAGGATGTCAAACACAAGCCACGCCAAAAAGACGGTCACCACTTCAGGGATAGCCACGCCAACCATCGTATCCCAGTGGTGAAATCTGTGGTTAGCCTGCAAGCTCGGTCCGGATTACAAAGTGTCAGAGCCAGAATCTGATATACGGTAAGGAGACCATTGAGTAAGACTGGAATCGAAGCTGCAAGCGCTGCTCCACGGAAGCTAAGACTAGCATGAATGTTCTCGAGCAGGACACCATCTACAACACGCCCACACACAAGCAGCTTGTTCCACGACATTTTCAATGGTGCACAAATGAACCGCTGTGGCTATCGGTCGTGCCAGACTTCCCTGAACCTCAAGCCAGTTTCACTGCTTCGGAACTGCCAAATTCGACTGTCCTGGATGATGTACAGGGTACAGAAAATTCCCTGCGAGACACGCCCCTTTTGCCCTCAGGAACGAGTCGGGTTGATATCCATGGTGAGAACCCGTAATAAAATCGAAGTGAGCAGGATAGTGACTAGCAACGTCAAACTGATCCTTCGCTGCACTGAATATCTAGCATGGCCTTCACCCTAACGCCAGCAACTTGAGAGATCCATGTATTGAAATCGATTGCAGGTTGCTCATGGAGAGTTTAGCCAGTGGTTTTGATAGTCGTCAAGGCCAGGAGTACAGCAGCAAGCTCATCAGTACCAACTCAGTTAACCAGCCGCAAGCACAGTCACTAAACTACAGGATACCTGCGTCCAAAATAGGATCTTGATGGGTACCAACACTTAAAGTGTCTGTGAACACTGTAGTCCAACTCACTGAAGGGTGTATGCGGTCACCGACAGCGTCGAGTATCCAGCCAGCAGCTATGTTTCGACTTCCCGCAGCCGTTTCTATTGTGCAACACGTAGGATTCGTGCTTAGCCAGTATGGTGCCATAATTTGACATGGTTCCATCTTCGGCTTAAGGGTCCGCGTTAGCCACGGACGCCTGCCTCAGTGATGAATCGTTGTCGAGCATTACAGCCACAAATTCGAATCCCAATGAATAAAAGCTGGCCGTATAGAATCCGACGTTTGATTAAACGATGATAGGAGCTTTCTTCCGCCAAGGAACAAGCAGGCAGTGTACCTTGGAGAACCTGGGGATATCGATCCCAAGACATCGCATCGGTTCAATGTGAAAGACGCCTGCAGCACATTTTCTAGATTAGAGACGAGGCTTCTGCATATCACTGCTCACCCAGTATCATAAGTCGTCGGCGCACGGAGTGCTACCAGTTAACGCCACATGTGCTCTGCAGTATGATCGAAGTGATAGAAAGTACTCGTGTGGGGAAAGGCGGGTGTACCTGAACCTTGATCCTTGCTCAGTGATCCGCAGTTGGCGTGTCGCGTCAAACGCGGATTGTTTTGGCCGTTTCTGTGGATTGTCCCGCAGTAATCGTGAGGCTGGACTGCAACTTCCTTGATCAATCAATACTTGCAGCGACTGTCACTCACGGGGAAGGACTTCTTGGATGAATGCTTGTTAGGTAAAGTGAAGAGACGGTGCAAGGAACCCTAGCTTGAACCATTCAACACTCACTGCGACAATGAATACCTCGCCAGATAAAAGCATTCGACGGCTCAAATCTCATCAACAGTTGTCAAGCAGTCGAACACTGCCCAGACACCATGCATCAGCAGTACGTCCGCCGGCCAAGACGACGGACTCTCTGCCTGCTCGAAATCGTGCCAACAGTGACCTACCCATGCCTTTCGAACGACCTCGCCTACCGCGCAAGCCTCTGCAGCCATCAAGTGATTCCACTTCATTACATTCAAGAAAGACAAGCCTCGAAATGACTCTGAAGGAAGGACCGACTCGAGAGTCATCGCCGGCAGCAGCATTACTAGCGCTACGGCATTCGATTGTGACATCTGGGGTGCAGGCAACAAGAGAGGGCATGTCTGACCATCGAGTATACCTCTGGCTCACCCTACTGAACATTGCGCCTCTATCAACTGATGTCTATCTTGGGCAGATTCATCGAGGACGATCACCTGCTCATGACAAGATCGCGAACGACGTGTTCCGCACCCTAGCGACTGACACCCTCTTCAAAAGGCGTGTCACCGACGCAAGCTTGACTAGAGTACTCAATGCAACTGCTTGGAGGATCTACGATGCGCAAAAAGCCATACCTTCCGAATCGCCGGTCATACAATCATGCTACATCCAGGGCATGAACGTTCTCGCCGCACCCCTTCTCTATGCGGCAAGGTCAGAAGCACAGGCATATGCCCTACTTACTACCCTCTTGACTGCTCATATACCAACCTACTTGACTTCGACCATGACGGGCGTTCATGCTGGGTTGGAGTTGATCGATAAGATACTGGCTTTGATTTCACCAGATCTTTCTCAATTCCTTCTGTCAAATTCACTGCCAGCCAAGATCTATGCATTTGCACCGGTACTGACCTTGTGCGCTTGCACCCCACCTCTACCGGAAGTTCTAAAGCTGTGGGATTTCTTCTTTGCCTTTGGAACCCACTTGAACATACTTTGTATTGTCGCCCAAACCATCATGATGAAAGACAAGCTCATGGAAAGCCCAAGTCCAGGTAAGCTCCTACGAAGCTTTCCCAACCTCAATGCCGATGAGGTGATCAAGACAACGCTGGTCGTTGTGCGTGACCTCCCGGAGGATGTCTACGCCGAGGTCGTCCGACATGGCAGGGTGTGATGAAGCCTCAATTTGCGATGGGACACGTCACGCCGTGAATCTTTTGCCGCTCTGCTGTGATCGAGACAACAGTTCTGTTTGTGTGCCACACATTGGTCAAGGTGTCGGCTGGTTTGTACAACAACATATGACTTATGGAACATTTGACGACGAGATGACGATATTTCACGTTTTATTGACTGAAGGTTGGCGCGGGTCTTGACAGCTGAGTCGTATTTGACCAGAAGTACTGAGTAATAGCCCACACGGGATCTTACACTTGTTGACATACGCTGCGAGTCATGTGTCGTAAAAAGACCAAGCCATATCTTCCAGCGAATCATAATTCATTCTATTCAGACTATATCGGCACCAGCGACCACGACTGGCGAGTGCTCTACTGTGTCCAAACTCTACTGTGCAACAATGCAGAGACGAAATTGCTCCACCAGCTTAGGTCAAACTCACACTAAGTTTGATGGCGTCCGTGTGAAGCTGAAAAAGCCACTCTCCTTGCACCAATACGGCAAGCTTCACTATAATAGTGGAGTAATGGTGCATTTATCCCGCGACCTGGCGTTCTCATCTTCAGCTGAAAACATGCAGCAAGAGCTCGAACGATGGATAGCCGCCTCGAGCATACCATGGAGTCGCCGGTAAAATCGAACTTGCCTTGCCTTATGCCTTGGTTAAACAACCTCAACACTTGTAGCATGGTCGGTGATTCATACTGAAAGTCATGGGCAAGTGAACACGGTTGTAACGGCTCTACCCTCTGCGGGATGTGTAGTCCCGTACAACAGCCACACGAGTCTGGACTACTGTAGAGTTATGCCACGACGCTCAGATCGTTCAGATGCCCCCACTGGCTTGCAGAGGCCAAGGCCTTCTCCCGCTTCCTCCAGCTTTCTCTATTCGCTTTTCCTCATCAACCTTTGCAGGTGCTTCTGGTCCGACTTTCGGACTACCCGAATGCGAACATGAAACCTTCCCTGGCTGGCTGAACCTCGTTCTCTGCACAGTTGTGATGTGCCTTCGCATGGCATCGTGCAAGCTATTGTATGTGTCAAGTGGCGCTGGTGTACAACCTCCAGCCAGTGTTTGAGCCAGCCATGCATCGAGCGTTTATGTTGTGAAAGGTACGGTTTCCTCTCATGTTCATATAAGTTGTTGCACTTCCACCCTGCGTGTTCCAAATGTCCTTGATCCAAGCTACTGCAAGACTAGCAGCATACACTGTCGATGTCAGCTGTTCCTTCGGCGACACCACTCCGAAGTCATGGCTCCTCACAACGCGAACGACCTCTCGATCTTTACCTTGACCATCCCTCGTTCAAAAGCAATGGCTTGGGTGTGGCAAGATTACCACGTTGTCTTCTGGATGTTCTTCAGCGCCGCCACAATCCTGGTTGCACTTTGTGTTCTTGCGTGCAGGAGGGGCTGGTACGCCACTCCAAGTCGACCTACTCACACGCTGGTCAAGTACACACCGATACTACCATTCGATGTTGAGAAAGAGATCATGCCATCGCCGTTCTTGGCCTACCTCGGACACAACGTGTTGACTGAGTCTGCCGCAAAGAATCCGAATAACACTTCTGTACATGCAATAGACAGAATTCCGGAGCATATCAAATTGAGAAACACGGTGCTGTCAAATAGAACAGAAGAGCCTCAGTCGTATGGCTACGACGTGGCTGAGGACAGTATTCGGACAAATCTATGGCGGAGCTTCACATACTCTGATACTTTGAATACACAAGTATGCGTCAGCAATGTTGGGATGGTTCATGATGGGAATCAGCGATATTGGCGGAGGAAGACTTTGCAGTTGTGCGGCATCTAAGGATGGTATACTATCTAGTATACCACTGCTCAATGCT
>Ga0181464_1000030_pt1 | contig 32130 bp, 31 predicted proteins | sample InSIn2gowninarea_FD_119074 | JGI IMG/M metagenome (GOLD analysis project Ga0181464, IMG submission 119074) | Clean room microbial communities from NASA Spacecraft Assembly Facility at Jet Propulsion Laboratory, Pasadena, California, USA -... ...
GTTGGAATCCTCTCCAGGTTTATGCAAAAGCCTTGTGAGGGACATTGGTCTGCTGCAAAAAGAGTTCTAAGGTACTTGAAGGGAACTCAAGACCTTGGAATCAAGTATACACAGGTGGACGACTTCAGCTTGATTGGATACTCTAATTCAGACTTCGATGGAGACAAAGAAACTGGGGTATCTAATTCAAGATATGCTATGAGTCTTGGATTAAGAGTTGTCTCCTGGAGATCACGCAAACAATCAGTTCTAGCAGATTCCACAACAGAAGCAGAATATGTGGCAGCAGCTGAAGCAACGAAAGAAATTGTGTGGCTCAGGAAAATTCTTGAAGATTTGCAGGTAAAACAAGTACAATCAACTCCACTCATGATTGACAACACCTCTGCAATAAAGTTGGCCAAGAACCCAAAGTTCCATGATCGAACAAAGCATATCAATACTAAATATCATTTGATTCGACATCATGTTGAGGCCAAAACAATCCATCTTCGTCATTGTTCCACAAATGAGCAAATTGCAGACATCTTCACCAAAGCACTTGGAAGGGAAAAGCTTGAACGATTCAGAATGATGCTTGGACTCACCAACATCCCTTCAGATTAAGGGGGGGAATGTTGACACCTAATCTTCATGATTGGGGGAATTTTGTGTAAATAAATAAATTAGGAATGCGAACAATCATTGGGAGATGAACTGAACAATCATTCCTATTGTATATAACAATGACCTACCTATGGAATAATAGACGAATCAGCTATTTGTTTTGTGGAGTTACTGCCTGGCCTGACAGATTGGCCTCCAAAAACACAATTTTATCAAGCATATTTTTGTGAATTTGACTGATATGTCCGAGGCCTATGTAGTCACACAATTTAGAGTAGGCCAAGTTTTCTCAGGAGTTTTTTGTTAGTTTTTGGTAGCATTGGATAGGTGTTCTAGTCTCAATTTATGTCAGGGAGGCTACAGTGTTGAGAAATCAATAGGGCTACTATTGAGGTGATTTCTCTTAGACTTGATAATTGCTTGTGACATTCTTTTACTTTTCTTATTATTAGCTTTTTCTTCTTTTGTTATTATGTTGTTCTTATCATCAAACAACTACCAAAACATGAAGATCAATAGTACACAAGGACACAAGATATAGGTTGCTAGCTAGGGTACCCAAAACCTCTCATAGAACAAAGATGAACTCCTCCTACCAAACTTGTACTAGAACATAAAGACATGCAACGAAATCATAAACTTAGATCACACTTCGACCTTCTTTAATGCCTCTCGACCTGTCTGGGCATACAATTTGAGGCTTGTTACCCACCATTTTGTGGGTGATATCCCTAGGAGAAATTTTTTCTCCATGATGGTCCTCAAGCGGCAGCCAACAATCCCTCGCAGCCACCAACTAGCTCGATGTGCCATTTCTCCACCACCTGAGCGAGCCACGTGGTCCCTCACCCATATGTCATGATTGTATGTTTGAAGGTGGGCCTCCCAAACCTAAAGGTATGACTTGCTATTTGGTAATTGAGTATTCTAGTTTATTTATCATGGAAACTTTGGGCATGGATTAATGGGGGCATTCAACGAACAGAGTGGTCTAGGTTTGTGCTCTTGTCCCCTACGTTTCTTTTGGGTTGTTAACCTTGCACCCTGGTCTCGTGGGATCTCTTTTATCGACTTATTGGTCTTAGGGATGGTACTACATGGGAAACCCTAATTTTGGTTGCGTGGTCCCGCTCCCCAATTCGCATACATTACTCCCCTTCTGCTCATTACACCCCCAATCATGTCTCCTCCCACCTGGGTCCACATTCCTCCACTAGGTCCACATAGGGTCAACCAACCCCTCCCCTTTCCCCACATCTTGGGCCAGGCTTGGAATGATGCCTGAAGGTTGATGCAACTAAAAGAAAAATAAAAAGCATAATTGGCCACATTCAATAGGAAATTGTACCACAAAATGCAAAATATGGTCGGGGCAAAAGCATTTAGCATGTTCGAAAAAGCCATGACATGAGATCTACCCCATTCCATGGCCATCACCCTGGTTCCTACATGGCCCTTGATGAGCCTTCTTTATCATTCAAGAACCCATGATTGTCCCAACCTCTGGTGGGCAATGAACTACCCCACCTTATAAGGGGTATCCACTGCTATACTTTACACATCATGCTCTCATTACCTAGAGGCCTGACCAGTTAACCAAAGAAAATCATAAAAAGTAAAAGATATATGAAGAAGGGTAGAAAAATCAAGGCCGAGGTAACTCATGCACCAAGATTGCTCCCTCCTACACATTATTTACCCAAGTGTGGGCTTCCCTTTTATTAGCTACCCTTGTACGATGGCATGTGATCCAGGTTGCCCCTTTTCATTCCCTACTCCATTCCATCATTATGCCACATGTGGCCATCATTTGAAGGATGTATCATACCACCCCCTTTAGAAGTAGAAACCACCTAATAGGATGCGTGGTTAATCCTATTTGGAGCTGGGAGACATTAGCACATGCCAAAGGCCACTATGGAAGAGCATGCCATTATGAAGTGCTCACTTGTTATCCATGGTTTATAAACTCTTTTACTTGATTTCTTTAATGACTTGGTGTGTTGGAAGGTACAGGGACACATTGGATCTTATGCAGGATTGTAGTTGGTTTCTATTTGGGTTTGGTCTTCCTATACGGGGTCTTGACCCCAGAGGGATACATTGGCACATGTAGGGTGTGTGTGGAGAGCCATGGGCCTCCACAACAACAAACAACACTCCATGGATCCCCACAGCCATTCAGAGATTGCTCGTGGTTCACTTATTGGACGAGGAAGATGCACCTTATCCATGATGCCCAGCTGGCCCCAGAGTTGCACCATACACTTGGCAGATGATCTAGGACTTGCATGATGATGTGTCATCACCTATACCATCATCCTAGCCCTTGTGGGCGATCTACATGCATCTTCGATTTGTTTGGAGAACCATGAGGACACTTGTGTGCCCCAGCATGTCATTTGGAGCACCACATGTTATTACAAGGGGCCAACCCCTAATCCACTGCTTTTGGGAATTCAACTACACATTATGGCACATATGGACTCCATTAGGCCTCCTCCAAGGCACAACGACATGCACTAGTCATTATCGACCTCTTGAGAGGCTTATTCTTTTGTTTATGAGCTAGTTTGGTGGGTTTGTCACCAAAAGTTAGTTATTTTGCACATTATTTTATTGTAGGGGCTAATGTAGGCCTAATTAGCTAAATCAAACTCATTAGAAGTGTATAAATACTAGTGATGGGAATTCATTTTAGCATCATCACTTGGATTGGATCATATCTTCTTGTGAGATTTTCGCTATCTTTTGAGGATGAGACTTTTTGGATGAATGGATGAATTTCAATGTTTGGTTATTCTTCTTTGTCTTGGAGCTTCTATGATTGGGATATCTTGGTGATTGAATATATTCTTCTTACATGTAAGTATTATGTTAATGCTATTTTGATTCTTTATTTTGCTACATTCATGATATTGGGATTTTCGCTATTCTAGGGTTAATTTGCTGCTTTTCTTAGAACAGATTTGTGGAAATTAAATCTCTAAATAGTGTTGTATCATGATTGGGCCATGTTTGAATGAATAAATGTTCCTAGAGACATCCTTGTCTTGACAAGTCACCAAATATTGTTGAACGAAGTATAAGTGACCTTGAAGCTACTTCCATTAAACCCTAATGCGCAACAAAGTTGTCTTTTAAGACTCTTTGACAAGTAGAAATCAATCCAAACTCTAAATCTTCCATGATTCCATTTCTTCCAAAGGAAAAAGCACTGGTCCTCCTTTGGTGATCGCTTTAAAGCTTATTTCTTTCACCTTCCAGTCTTTTTCTAGGCCTAGTATCCATAGGTAACCTAGGGCATCAATTATCTCACAATCTAGCCATCCAAATACTTCGATTTTTGGTCCACAATTATGTTGGTGTGTCCTCAAGGAGCCCTCCGAATTCACGAGATTCCGACAGTGGGATCTTGAGATATCGCAAGCCCTAGCTCGAAGACCAATTGTTGCCCTTGGTTTCCCTTAGGCTAGAAACGTCACTGGGATCATTGCATTGCCTTTCATTGAAAATTCATTCCTTGATCCCTTTCCCCTCCCTAATTAGATCAAGTATATCATGGTTGCTAAATCCTATCCTCTTAAAGTAACTTCGGGTCCACTTGGTCTCATGTGGTCCCATGCATTATCAAGATTAATACTTCAAAGCTCACTTGGAACCTAAGTTTCCACAAGAATTCTAGGGATTAGGGATCTCCTTTATAAGACACATACTCAAAACCTAACCCTTGGAATTCTCCCCAAGCCCTTCCTAGAGGGCCTTCCATCTTGTCTTCCAAGACAAGCAAGCCACAATCTTGAGCCTCTCTTGTGAATAGGCTTCTAGGATCACCCTTCATCCTATCTTTGATCTATTCATCTTTGTGATCCTTATCATATTGGGTCTCCTCCCATCGGTGAAAGTTCGTAAAGAGTAGGGAGCTTTAGCTAAGGTGACAGTGGGCTATTTCTCCATTGTTGCACTTGATTTAACAACTGTCCCTTTCGGATTCCCTCCTAGGACCCCTGCTAGTTTGAGCGGTAAGAAGGCCCTCGACCCTCCTCTAGGGCCGCGACCCTTGCTTTCTCTAGAATAGGCCCAACAAAGACCTCAAATAATCAGAGAGCTTGGCCTTTTTGCTACAAGATAGACCCTTGGGTCATCTATCCTGGGCCCCAACCTTAGACTTCTATTCTGTTGAATTTCCATGACTTGGGTCTAGGTTAGAATCTTAAAATTACTAACGCTACCAAACCAAGAATCTCAACCATAAACTACTTTGCACAACGGAAATATAAAGCAGTAAATCACAGATGCACAAATATACACTCTTTTTAACAAAATTGTAAAATCCCAAACTTCATTATATTAAACCAAATCTAAATGATACAACAACCTATGGTATACAAGATACAATGACAAACTTCGTTGTAGCTTCAATGTCATATCTTGTCCTGCCTGTCCTTCGCACCTGTACTGTTCACTAGTAGTGCCTTAGTCCATCAAGGCCACTACACATCGAGACTCCAGGAGGGCTGCCACCTAACATTGCTGCAAGTCACTTCTGTAGCATGTACACAGGCTGATCAATTCTGCTCTCTAGGTTTGTGTTGAAAAATGTGTCACTGGGTTCGGTCTTCATAAGTGTGAAATGTATTCTTGTAAATATAAAATGAAAAGAAGTTATTATTTTTATTGGAGCATGGGTTTCATGCTCAAGTTCTTTTATTTTATAGGTCAAGCACCCTTTGAGTGCTTCTTGGGTTTGTCCTAGGTATAAGAGTTATTGTCATATATTGAAGACCCTATGGGCACATTGTAAATTGTAAAGAAAAAATTATTTTGTCTTTAAAGTGTCAAAATACCTCTAAGATCAAGTCGACCTAATCAGCTGTCAAGTCTGACCCACATGAAGAGCCACGTCCACCCTTGAAGAAGCTTATATGTAAAGGAACTCGTCCTCCACTTGGATTACTCACTCACTCATCACTCATGCGAAGAAACAAAAGAAGAAGAAGTTGAAGAAAGAAGTGTGAAGAAGAGGAAGTTTAGAAGTTGAAGTGTTTCTGGGCATTATCTATCTCTCTTGGGAAGATTGAAGTTAGGGTTTCTGCGTTGGGATCTCTTGTGGTTCGATTTTGGAAGCATAAGAGAAGGGAAGGAAAGCGATGGTCTCTTAGGGATTCTTAGTAGCCCTAAGGCTCAATACAAGGCGAGCGAAGTCAAGAGGAAGGCTATTAGAGGGAGATCGAAGTCTCCTAGAGAAGCAGTAGTAGTTGCTGGGGAGCAGAATTTCGGATTTGCTGGGAGGTCGAAGATATTGCAGTAGGAGGTTGTGGTAGACTTGATCTTGGAGGGTATTTGTCTGAGTCTCTAGGTCATGGTATTTGTCAATTGAAAGATCTAAGCAAAGAAGAGATTTATGGGTTTTTCCCTCAAGACAAGTGGTTTTGGCCCTGGCTTGCAGCGTATATACTGTCACTTTTCTTATTGTTTTGGTAGCTGTTTGATGTATTGCACATTGGAATAATAATGAACAAAGCTAATAAGTAAAAGAGAACACAAACAATTATCAAGTTAAGAGAATTAACATATTCATTGCCTTATTGAATTCTCAACATGGTATCAAAGCTTTGGTTCCCTAAGGGCATCATGAAGATCTCCTCTACAATAAAGAAGGTCATCAAGAAAATTGCAAGCCAACTCAAGAAAGGTATCAAGGAAGCATGGAGTTTCCTATTCTCTTAAAAAAAACATCAATCAATGAAAGGGATGAGTGTCTCTTCTCAGCTCTCTTTGGTACATTCCAGGACGAAGACATCTGGGTAATTGATAGTGGTGCATCAAGGCACATGGCTGGCCACTCCAATTGATTGAAAACCTTATCAAAAAGAAAACCCGCTTACTCTGTGGAACTTGGAGACAACAAAAGCTACCCTGTGAAGGGCATTGGATCAACTTCTATAAAACTCGAAGATGGAAGCAACATCCACCTCAACAAAATTCTATTTGTTCCAGGTTTGCTCAAAAATTTACTTTCTATTTCAAATTTAGAAGACAAAGGAGATAGAGTAGCCTTCATTGATGGCAAAGTAGTTGTTTGGGGAAGAGACGCAAGCTTAGATCAAGCTAAATTTATTGGCATTTGAGAAGGAAGGCTTTACAGATTAATATCTCCTGTAAACCAAGCCCTAGTTCACACTGAGATTAGTCCATGTGAACTTTGGCATCAAAGGTTTGGTCATCTACATTTCAAAATACTTCCAACTTTAAGTTCCATAGTAGATGGAATTTCGAATCTAATGGAAGATCATGAAGGTGTCTGCAAGGGATGTGCTTTGGGCAAGAATACCAAGAGACCATTTGGAAGCGATGCTTTGCGGTCGAAAGAAATGTTGGATCTCATTCACTCTGATGTGTGTTGCTCTATGACTCCAAAATCACTTGGAAGCCATCTATACTATGTCACATTCATAGATGATCATTCAAGAAAGACCTAGGTTTACTTAATGAAAACCAAGGATGATATATTTACAAAATTTCAAGAATTCAAGGCTGAAGTGGAGAATCTTACAGAAAGAAGAATCAAGATACTAAGATCTGATAATGGAGGAGAATATACATCCAAAGAGATTATAACATTTTGTAAGGAGTCTGGGATTATGAGGGAGTGATAGTCCCATTTAATCTCGAACAAAATGGAGTTGCAGAAAGAAAGAATAGATCTATTGAAGAAAGTGTAAAAGAAATGTTACACAATCAAGATCTACCTAAGTTTCAATGGGGAGAGGAAACAAAGACAACGGTCTACATTTAGAATCGATGTCCTAAAATATCTCTAGATAACAAGACTTCTGAAGTAGTGTTCATTGGAAAGAAGCTGTCTGTAGATCATCTCCAGATCTTTGGGTGTCCTGTGTATATTCATATACCAAAGGACAAAAGAAAGAAGCTGGATCCTTCTGATATGAAAGGTATATTTGTTGGGTGTAGTAACTCATCGAAAGCTTATAGATTCTATATGAAAGATGGACATCACATTGAAGTTAGTTGTGATGTCATATTTGATGAGAGTATAGCATTCAAGAAGTCAAAAGAACTTTCTATAGATTCTGATGATGAAGAACTTCCGATATTTGAGGAGGAAGTTGACAAGGAAGGAGAAGAATCACACCATGAAGAAGAAGGGCTTAATGAACCTGTTCAACCTGTGGTCATTCTAGAAACAAGGAAAACACCTTGTTGGTTGAAATACACACTACTTGATGCAGAAGGTCATGGGGCAACGTAAAGATCATAAAGAGAAAGTAAGAGACCTAAGAAATATTCTGGGTATGCTGCATACATGACAAAATTAATAGAAGCAAAACCATCCACCTTTGAAGAGGCTGTGGAACATCGAGAATGGAAGGATGCCATGAATGAAGAGTATCAATCTATAATGAAGAATGGAGTCTGGGAGATCATACCTAGGCCCGAAGACAAATATGTGGTTATTTCCAAGTGGATCTATAGGATCAAGCATGCAGCTGATGGAAGTCTAGATAAATATAAAGGAAGATATGTGGCTAGAGGTTTCTCTCAACTTGAAGTTAGCGACTATGAAGAAACATTTTCCCCAACAACAAGATATACAACGATTTGATCATTAGTCTCTCTGGCAGCATCGATGGGATGGAACATCCACCAAATGGATGTCAAGACTGTGTTTCTGAATGGCACCATAGATGAAGAAGTCTATATAGAACAACCCTTGGGATTTGAAGTCAAAGATAGGAAGGCATATGTTTGCAGATTGAAGAAAGCATTATATGGCCTCAAGCAAGCACCAAGGGCATGGTATGCTAGAATGGATGCATACCTATAGAGAATAGGCTTCACAAAATGTTCTACTGACTCGAACCTTTATATTAAGGTTGAAAATAATGAACTTGTAATTATTCTTCTGTATATAGATGATCTTATTTTGATAGGTGTAGAAGGTCGAATTGAAGAATGTAAAGCAATTGGCAGCATAATTTGACATGAAGGATCTTGGGCTGATGCATTACTATTTGGGACTAGAAGTCTAGTAAGGACTGAATGAAATCTATTTGGGTCAAGGAAAGTATGTGATCGAGATTCTAAAGAAGTTTGACATGGTGTATTGTAAACCTATGATCACTCCGATGATCACAAACTTGAAGACACTGAGGAGTTCCGAATCAAGCCCTGTGGATGCTTCCAGGTATAGACAACTTGTTGGCTCATTGATTTACTTGGTGAATACTCGACCATACATATTTTTTGCAGTAAATGTACTCAGTCAATTCCAAGTGGAGTTGAAGCATGACCATTGTATGGCAGCGAATCATATTCTGAGATATCAGCGAGGAACCATCAACTACTGTCTAAAAAAATGATAGAAGGAATGATGTCCAATTGATTGGATATATAGATTCCGACTAGGGAGGCAGTGAACAGGATGGAAGAAGCACTATGAGAGGATGTTTCAGTTTAGGATCCTCCATGGTCTCATGGATGAGCAGATAGCAAGACACCGTTGCTTTGAGTAGTGCTGTGGATGAATATATTGCAGCATGTGAAGTAAGGATAGAAGCAATATGGTTAAGAAAGCTGCTATTTGACTTGTTTGAAGGACCGATGAACCCTACAGTGATACTTTGAGATAACACCAGTTGTATTCGATTGTCTGAGAGTTCATTGTTTCATGGAAAGACAAAGCACATCAACAACAAGTATCACTATATTTGAGAGATAGTACAAAATGATGTGCTGCAGCTACGATATATATCCACTCATGAACAGGTAGCCGACATTGACGAAATCACATCCGAACAAGAAGCTTGTATTCTTAAGGGACAAGCTTGGTTTGGTTGATTTGACCTCCCTAATTGAAAGAGAGAGATAGACACTACATTCTTGTCTTCACTTGGGAAGAAAGAATGGAGGATTGGGTAACCATCTGGCATTTAATACTCTTTGAGAATGTGGTAGGATATTCAAGATAAGAGTAGTCATGGACCGATATTCTTTAGCATTAACTATCCAAGATAAGAATAGTTCAATGGAAGGTCATACTCTGTGAACACCCGGGGGGAGCATGTACCTTGGGAGACAGTGATGAATGGTGTCTATACATCATTGGTCTCACCAGCATTGTGCTCTGATCTTGTGGAGAGATAGAGCTATTAGTCAAGGCCTTGCTATGTGACAATGCTGGTTAATATGATGCTAGATAGATGGGTTATCAATCCAACTCTTCTTATGAGATGTCTTCAGATTGAGAATGACCATGTACCTCTTATTAATACCTCCTTAGTTAAGAGGGAGTGTTGAAAAATGTGTAACTAGGTTCGGTCTTCATAAGTGTGAATTGTATTCTTGTAAGTATAAAATGAAAAGAAGTTATTATTCTTATTGGAGCATGGGTTTCATGCTCAAGTTCTTTTATTTAATAGGTCAAGCACCCATTAAGTGCTAGGGTTTGTTCTAGGTATAAGAGTCATTGTCATATATTGAAGATCCTATGAGCACATTGTAAATTGTCAAGAAAAATTCAGTTTGTCTTTAAAGAGTCAAAATACCTCCAAGATCAAGTCGGCCTAATGAGCTGTCAAGTCGACCTACATGAAGAGCCACGTCCACCTTTGAAGAAGCCTATATATAGAGGAACTCGTCCTCCACTTGGATTACTCACTCACTCATCATTCATGCGAAGAAACAGAAGAAAAAAAGTCGAAAAAGGAAGTGCGAAGAAGAGGAAGTCAAAGAAGTCAAGTGTTTCCGAGCCTGATCTATCTCTCTTAGGAAGATCGAAGTTAGGGTTTTTGCGCTGGGATCTCTTGTGGTTCGATTTAGGAAGCAGAAGAGAAGAGAAGGCAAGCAAAGTTCTCTTAGGGCATCTTAGTAGCCCTAAGACTCAAGACAAGGCAAGCGAAGTGAAGAAGAAGTTTATTAGAGGGAGATCGAAGTCTCCTAGAGAAGCAGCAACAGTTGCTGGGGAGCAGAATTTTGGATCTACTTGGAGGTCAAAGATATTGCAGCAGGAGGCTATGGTATACTTGATCTTGGAGGGTATTTGTTTGAGTCTCTAGGTCATAGTATTCATTAATTGAAAGATCCAAGCAAAGAAGAGATTTACGGGTTTTCCCCTTAAGAGGAGGGGTTTTGGCCATGGCTTGCAACCTAAATACTGTGTCACTGTTCTTACTGTTTTGGTAGCTGTTTGATGTATTGCACATTGGAATAATAACGAACAAAGCTAATAAGTTACAAAGAACACAAACAATTATCAAGTTAAGAGAATTAACATATTCATTGCCTTATTGAATTCTCAGCAGTTTGGCCAATTCCTAAGCTCCAAACTGCCAGGCTAGTAGTCACCTTTGTTCATCAAGGTGATGCACTTCAGCACCAACCTTCAACAAATCGTCAGCTCCTCTTTGTCACCGCAAGATAGCTTGTCTAGGGTTACTTTGGGTAGCCAACACACTACCCTCCACCAGATTAATGCCACCCAATACTACTCTGCGGAATCTACATCGATGAAGGCTTATGGTCACTCAAACAGGCTTCCAAATTAGCTCCCACACGCTGCGCCAAATCTGATCCAATTCTGGTCAACTTCTTTGACCCAACGCTCCTCCAAAACACTACTCCAAACCAGTTTGCACATTGTTGTTTGTGACTGTTTTGGTTAGGGCACTTGTTGCAGCCCTAAACTCCTCCAATAGTCCGCAAACAGTCTCCTTAAAGGCTACGACACACCCTTAGTAGACATCTCCTTAGCTATGCTGCTGCCTAAGATGTATATCAGTCCTTGATTAGCTCCTACGCAAGCCTTGCTGTGGTGCTATGGCCTGCGACTTAGCACACAACAACCTGTATCCTTTGGTATCGCAAAACAGAGCCCAAACAAGTGTCAAACCAACAACATTTTAGTCCTCAAGGGCTTGGCCTAACAGCTAGCACCCTCGACCTTCATGACAACAACTCGGACCCTGTAATGAACCCAAAACAGACCTCCTTCCTCACGCTGTTCTTGCCTCCTTGTGCTGTGGCTAGGGCATAGGATGTCCCTTCCTCCAACGAGTCCTCTTCTAGAGATGACATTGCACTTGTTGGATGTGAAAATGCTCCTTCTTCACCGTCTATTTATACACAAATGAGGGGCTCTACGAATCTAAGAAGAGACATGTCTTTTGGACAATTTTACTTCAAGCCTACATGACTTGAATACCAAATAATTATTTGTCAACTTCAAAAATTCATTTCTCCACTTCTACAACTCGGAATTCAACGATTCTCGAAGGGTTGGATTCTCCTTTCCGCACTCTGTCGTCTCATGCGATCTCATGTAGAAATGTGCTCTCAGAAATGGCAAAAACACGATTTGGTGCAAAACCTCATACTTGGGTTCCAAGCTCACAAGTGACTCTTGTGGCGCTTTGCCCTCCAAACCCCAAACCCTAGGGCTTGGAGTACCTCCCAAGCTACACAAATCGACACTCCCTCTTAGCCAGGGAGGTACTTCCAAGACTAGGAAGTAACTCATCGTCATCATCACTACTCACAATACTTAGCCAGCTCTTGGCGCTCACAATCGCAACAATCCCTATACGGTGGACTACGCCCTTCTCAAAAGTTTCGCTGTCACTGGAAGCATCCTACTTCTTCTTCTTCTCTTGTATCACTTTCCAATCTCTCCATGATTCCTTCTAGGCAGTTGAAGGAGCACCCTTGTGCCTCACAGACTAGTTGTAGAAGCACCCTTTGCGCCCCACAGACCACACGCTCTTCTTGGGTTGCAAATTATCCCTCTGAATCTACAAACTTCCTCTCGAACTCGACTCCCTCTAAGTCTCTGGAACTTAGACTTTCTTCTTTGGAAAGTGTACCTTCTTGTCGAGAACCTGTACCTGCTCCTCTAAAGCCTGCACCTCCTCGGACTTAGAGCCTCTGGGCTTGAGTCTTGCCTTCCCATCTTAGAACAAGACCTCAAACCCCTTCCTCTCGATCATCGAGACAGAAATCATGCTATATTTGAGTCCTAGTACAAATAGTACATCTTGGACCTGCATCACACGTCCTGTCTCCATCCTGAATGGCACAACTCTCGATCCTCGGATCTCCAACTGACTTCTGTCGCCCAACACCATGTGAAACTTCGAGTCCCATTCAACTAGAGTCTCAAAAAGCTCCTGTGACCCTGTCATATGCTTCGTCGCACCATTGTGCATGTACCATCTATCCTCATTGATAGTATCTTGCTAGAAATGAGAAATCATAGCAAAGTCCTCCTCTTCCAATCTCCTAGTGAGATCATCTATCTCAACTAAAGTGGCAAAATCAGCGACCTGCTTCCCTTTCCTTTTCTCATCCTCTCCCTTCTTCTTCATCTTACACCTCGTCGAATAATGGCCCATCTCGCCACAGTTGAAACACTTGAATTTACTCAAGTCCTTCTTTTGCTTACCCTTCATTCGTGCTGCAAGTGCCACATCATCATCAAAAGACTTCTTCTTTGGATGAAGATCCTCGTCTTGCAACTCTTCCTAAATGAAGTCATCCCACAACCTATCCCAATCTGGCAGCTTCTCCTTGGCAATGATCCCTTTGATGAAGGGTTTCCATTCCTCGGTGAACCCTTTCAAGGCAATCCTTACCATATCTCCACTGAGATAGTCACATTGATGGCATCCAACTCATCTTTGATCCGAGACAATCTGGTTAGATACGAGGTCACACTTTCATCCTTTATCATCTTGGTGGACCTCAACTTATCCTCCAATACCAGTACCCGGTTCTCATTCTTATTGTGGAACAAATTTTGAAGAGCCATCCACATCTCATGTGCATTGTTCTTCCCAAACAAATGAGGTATTAGGGCATCCTTCACGCCATCTAGGATGATCAATCTTGCCCTCATATCCAAATCTTCATATATTTCCATTTCCTTAGGGTTGGTTGGCTTCTTGATCTCTTTCACGGCGAAATCCCAGATCCTGTTGACTTATAAGACCAACTTGATCCTTTCCTTTCAAGGAGTATAGTTGGACGACCCCTCCAACCTGTCCTCATACTGTAGACCTGCTTGCAACTTCCACATTGTAGTGAGCCCTTCACTTACAATGTGATCAATTCCCTCTCACGATGTACTTCGCTATGCACAACTCTAATTCTCTGACTTCCAAAGTAGCTCATAGATGCTCTGATACAATGTTGAATTAACACGACCTTGGGTCGAGGTTAGAATCTTAAAATCACTGATGTTACCAAACCAAGAATGTTAACCGTAAACTACTTTGCATAGCGGAAATATAAAGCAGTAAATCACATACGCATAAATATACACGCTTTTTAACAAAATTGTACAATCCCAATCTTCGTTATATTAAACCAAATCTGAATAATACAACAGTGTATGGTATACAAGATACAATGATAAACTTCACTGCAACTTCAATGTCGTATCTTGTCCTACCGATCCTTCGCACCCGTATTGCTCACTAGTAGTGCCTTAGTCCATCAAGGCCACTACACATCGAGACTCCAGGAGGGCTGCCACCTAACAATGCTGCATGTCACTTCTGTAGCATATACAGGGGCTAATCAATTATGCTCTCTAGGTTGGCCGATTCCCTAGGCTAGCAATCACCTTTGTCCATCAAGGTGCTGCACTTTAGCACCAACCTTCACCCAATCTTCAGCTCCTCTTTGTCACTTCAAGATAGCTCGTCTAGGGCTACTTTGGGTAGCCAACAAACTGCCCTCCACTAGATCAATGGCACCCAATACTACATTGCGGAATTTGCATTGATGAAGGCTTATGGTCACTCAAACAAGCCTCCAAATTGGTTCCCATAGGCTGCTCCAAATCTGATCCAATTATGGTCAACTTCTTTGACCCGATGCTCCTCCAAAACATTGCTCCAAATCAGTTTTCACATTGTTATTCGTGATTGTTTTGGTTAGGGCACTTGTCACAACCCTAAACTCCTCCAACAATCCACAAAAAGTTTCCTTAAAGGCTGCGACACACCCTTAGTAGACACCTCCTTAGCTATGCTGCTGCCTAGGATGTATATCAGTCCTTGATTAGCTCCTACGCAAGCCTTGCTGTGGTGCTATGGCCTGCGACCTAGCACACAACAACCTATAGCCTCTGGTATCCCAAAACAAAGCCCAAACAAGTGTCAATCTAGTAGCGTTTTAGCCCTCAAAGGCTTGGCCTAACAACTAGCACCCTCGACCTTCATGACAACAACTCGGACCCTGTAATGAACCCAAAACAGACCTCCTTCCTCATGATGTTCTTGCCTCCTTGTGCTGCGGCTAGGGCATAGGATGTCCCTTCCTCCAACGAGTCCTCTTCTAGAGATAACATTGCACTTGTTGGATGTGAAAATGCTCCTCCTTCACCTATCTATTTATACATAAATGAGGGGCTCCACGAATCTATGAAGAGACATGTCTTTTGGACAATTTTACTTTAGGTTTACATGACTTGAATACCAATTAATTATTTATCAAATTCAAAAATTCATTTCTCCACTTCTACAACTTAAAATTCGACGATTCTCGAAGCGTTCGATTCTCCTTTTTGCTCTCTATCATCTCATGCCATATCATGTAGAAATGGGCTCTCAGAAATGCCCAAAACATGATTTGGTGCAAAACCTCATACTTGGGTTCCAAGCCCACAAGTGACCCTTGTGGCGCTTTGCCCTCCAAAACCCGAACCCTACGGCTTGGAGTACCTCCCAAGTTACACAAATCAACCTATTCCTCCTTCAATATGCAGTTGGGGCATTGACCCTCCTTCTCCACAGTCCAAACTTAGACAAAACTTCGGCCCTTGATGAACAAACCATAAAACAAACTCTGCTTTGTTCATTAGTTTGATGCCTTTCAACCCTCTTGTACATAGATATGAAGCCTTTCGGCCCTCTTGTGCATAGATATGAGGCCTTTTCGCCCTCCTGTGCATAGATATGAGTCCTGTTATTGCTCAAACTAGTAGAGGTCCTAAAGGGGGATCCTTGAAGGGTAACTACTAGGCTAAGGGCAACAATGGAGCGATAGCCCACTGTCACCTCGACTAAGGCTCCCTACGGATTTTCACCTATGGGAGGAGAGCCATTATTATAAGGATTGCGAAGTGGATGGACCAATGATAGGGCGAGGGGTGATCCTCGAAGCCTATTCACAAGAGAGACTCAAATATGTGGCTTGCTTGTCTTGGAAGACAAGACAAAAGGCTCTCTAGTAAGGGCTTGGGGAAAATTTCTCGGGTCAAGTTTGGAAAACCACTTGGGAAACCAAGTTCCTCAAGGATTTTAGGGTTTAGGAAGCTCCTTTGCAAGTCACATTCCTTAAGCCAAGCCCTCAAATCTCTATTCCCCTATCTTAGAGAACCTTGTGCCTTGCTTATAAGGCAAGCAAGTCCCACTCTTGAGTCTCTCCTAGGAAAGGGTCATCAAGATCACTTCACATCCATCTGAGTTGATCTAAAATGAACAATAATAAATCCCTCTCAAATTTGTTGTTGCTCTTTCCTAGCTCTGGGCTGAAACCACCTAAAAAATATGCTACTGACTGCAAAGAACTGCTGCTAGGGCCTTCTCGAATGCTCAATTTTTTTTGGCAAATGTCCTGTGGGCTCTCCACCAATAACCCACAAAAACCCACGAAGGAATTGGCCAAATGTTGACCTTGGAATTTCGGCCCAATTTTCCCCTAGGGAATGTAGCTGTTGGCTGAGTTGAGGCCCCTGTTTGACCCCTCAAATCTACCCAAAAATTATGCCATATTAGTCTTGGCCTCTCCTCAATAAACCTAGAAAAACCCATAAAGGGTTTGTCCTAGTTTAGATGCTCCGAAATTGACCCCAAAATGCTTGGCCCTCCTTCACAAGCAAAAGATGTAGCAAATGTTGTGTTTGCTGCTCCGCCAAAATGCTGGAAAAGCTTCCACAACACTTCCCCGGACTCCACCTCAAGTTTCAGCCGCTAATTCCTTTCACTCCTGAACCTCCAAGCGTGCCTCCTCCAAGCACTATGCAGTTCTTGTACTGTTGTTGCCAATCCTCTCCACAAACTCGCACTCCCTATTGCTGGTATGAATTGGTATAGGTAGGACTCCCTCCTTGAGATGGCACTCGAAGTCCACAGAAATAAGGGTTGAGATCTCTACTCGGAGACAATCATGTGCCAAACATCACTGCAGACTTGGCTTTAGCTCAAGTGTGCTATGTCAAAGACACAATTTTTGTATAGATGAATGAATGACCAAAAGGAGTGCCTCTGGCTTTATTTATAATTTGTGGCCCCTTCTCTCCTTGTGGTACCCACTCTCTCTCTCTCCTAATTCACACTCCCTTCTCTTTCTTCTCTCTTCCAAGAGTGCAAGTTCCCCCCTTGGGTCAAATTTCTCTTTCTTGCAGTCCCCACTTTCCACTAGAGCCACAATATTCCCTTTTCCTCCTAAGTCCCGGTGCCAGAATTGTGTCCTCTCCCTAATCCCATCTCTAATGCTGGAAATCCAAATTGGGGATATTACAGTCCTCCTCACCAAAACTTGCTTGTCCTCAATCAATCACTAAACAAACGCCTCCTCTGTATGCTAATCACCCCTATCTTCATTAGTAATACCGGGGTCCCAAATGTTCCCGTGAGTCATCGCAGGTCTTTGCACTGTCTGGACATGAAGGAATCACTCAATAGTCGGAACCCAAGCCAACTTGATCACTATGGTGCACCCCTTACTCCGTTCACTGTCCAGCAAGGTATAGGTACCAAGAGCCCCCTGCATACTATAAATAAGTAAGACATCATGATAATGTATGACCATGTCCGACTCCTTATGAAATGGCCCTGCTGAGTAGTCCACCTCCTGTACTCCAGGAGTAAACTCCTGAAGATACAATCCAATCCCTATGGGGATGAAGTCTCTCCCGCATGGGATTCCTCTGATATCCTCTTGTTGGCCAACCTGCCATGCTGATGAAGTCCCCCATGCCATCATCGAGTCACCGAAACCCAGTGGATGACCTGAATGATCTTCCCCTGAAGAAATCAACTCATCCCCAAGGGTAGTTGTATTGCGAAGTCCTATGATGCCTAGATTCCACGCTAGTCCAAAAATGGTGCCACTATGCTATCGCTATGCAACTCTCATCATGACAATCTGCCCCTCATGCTCAATTTGTATCCACCTCTCCTAGGACCTGATGGCAAAATATCTATGGAGTCCCAACGCATCTAGACCAAGCACCTTCATGATGTCACATCCTACCCATCCAACACTCACCCTGATCCGTAGCGATAACAAGGAAAACCAACCTTGCCATACGATCAAGGCCTCAATGCTACCCCACATGTCAAACCAAGGGTGAGCTAGGTCATCCCCCGTCCTGATCCCACTCACAATGAAGCAGAGTTTCTAATCGACCAACCAAACCTCTGAATCCCACAGCCAAAACAACTGTGACATAGTCCTGACAGCAAATGGAACCAACATGTACCACGTCTCAAGTCCCTGTGTGCAATCAATATATGAACTCCATACATCATGAACCAATCTAGTGTGTGTGACACAGCCCTGCGCCGACCATACCACAACACAGTGGGATCTGTCATCCTGCCTCCTAAAAGTGCTCCCCAATACTGCCCAGAGTCTAAACATCTGCCTGTAATCAAGGTCCACCAACCGCTGTAGATGCTTCAGAGACACCTCAAAATGTCTCACCAAAAGAGGATCATGTATCACCCTGAGTGTGGGCTCAAGGGTGGTGTAAGTGCTACATCTGCAGGAGATTAGACCTACCTCTGAGCCTGCATCCACCAACTTGCGTCCTGATCATATGCCAAAACTGGAAAGCCTCTCTCCCAATGCACTGTGTCTCATCCAAATGTCTTAGATGAACCTCATGGGTCCTGTTGCTCGTGATGAGAGCATCAAGAGATGATATCCAAGTCCCCTGTGTCAGTGTGCAATGTTGAAGAGTGATAAATGGAAGCTCACGGTTGGCCCTATGATCAACTCGCTCTCCAAATCTGAGTGTGCCAGACCCAATGGTGTGCTTGATGCCCTCGTCAGAATATCTCTTTGGCAGCAACACTTGGACAACTGTTGTGCATAATCTTGCTTGATTGCACACGAGTACGTACCCCTACACACCTCTGCATACCCTGAACTTCGTGGCACAACTCCATGCAGCCCTGGATACCAACGCGCAATGCCATGCCCCCATGTACCATCGGGAATCCCATATGTTCCCATGAAACCACCACGCTGCTAGTACACCTACCATGAAGTGATCTACACCTTCTCATTTGCCCTTGTAGACCTGAGCGACCTAACTCCACACTTGCTAGAGGGGATATCTCTGCTATGTTAATCCTCGGTGACTCCTGTTCCCAATACCCCAATGGGAGAACAACATCTCCATACAATGCTCGATCCGGTGGCCTACCCATGCCACCTCCTCCCACCAACTCCTGCCAGAGAGTGCTAATCATCTTGCGACCCCATGCACAACCAACATGCCAATACAATCTGTGGAGCCTGCTCACAAACCGCTTGTCCTCTAATGCCGAATGGAATTCTCCTAGGGAATGTATGTGTTCAGTCACTGGGTCAACTACCTCATCAATTCCATAGCCATCCCGCATGTCTGGTATCGGATAGGCAGCTCCACCTGGATCCCAATGCCAACCTGGGCCTCCAGTGCCCTTGGTCTCTAAGAGTTCCCACTGAGCTTTACTCCAGACTATGATGATCTCCATGAGTCCAGTCCACTCCATCGGGTACCAAATCAAAATCTTTGGCCATCCAACCCCAAGAGAGGGATTGAATACACAAACTCCCGCACACAACCCCGACATGTGGATGTTGCACCTTGTACAACTCTGATCATCTCATCCTGCTATCCAGGTCAACACATGAGATTTGACTAGGTAGCTCCGTCTCCCTCTCTCTAATGAGCAAAGGTGCCCTAATAGTGTTGCTGGCCTGGTCATACGCTCTAGCATGTCTAGACAACTTCGCCTCTCTCAATCCAATGCGTAGGGGTGGGTTGATAACGTTGTAGATCTTATCAGTGCGCCTCTGAAGCGAATTGCGCTAGGATCCCAACATGTGGTCTCTACATTGCCCCTCAATAATGGCTAGCCCAAAGGATGGCTGCACATCCTTCTCCATCATGGGCTCGACATGAGCCTCCAACTACTCCTCCATAGACAACCCAACATGCAAGACATGCTCATCAGTCAGTTGTAGGTGGCTGTCGTTCTGAAGCTATGTCATAGACCAGGATGCCTCATCAGTGGATACCTCATCAAGGATGTGTACGTAATTGCCTCTTGTTAAAATTGGCAACTAGGGCCAAACTCCACGTGGGTCGTCTTGTTTATGGCAACTGATATTTTTATCGAATCCCTCTCATCGAGAGGTGTAGGATTGATCTAAAGATCATCCGATTCTGATAAGTATTCATGGAGTTATGAATTTATTTGCGTTATAAGACTAATTGTCAAGTTAGCCAGCGACTTATGTAGGCTCAAGAAGCCCAAAGGTGATGTCTATTCAACTTCAATGTTTTAGTATAAATATAGAGGACTTGAAGTCATTTTAGAACAGACATACACTCTTAATCTGATCTCCTCTCCATGTCTTGGGTTTTTGGAGAGACACTAAAGAATACGTTGGATGCCCTAGCTGCAGATGATATTCAACGCAGATATGAAGACCTATTTACACGCTGGTCATACACTGTTCATGCAGAGATATATATGTTGCTCATGGAGACATATATACGCAAGTAATGGTGATAGTTACACGCAGTTCAACACAGTGATGGTAACATCTTAACGCTGTTCATGAGGCACTTATACGTTGTCATAAAGGGGAGCCGCAATCAAGGCATGAAGTTGTATTAAGGAGTCGCAGTAAGCCGCAATCAGTAAAGGGAGGAGCCACAATGAACCGCATTGAGCCGCAGTCATAAAGAGGGAAGCTGCAGGAGCCACAGTCACGATGAAAGGAGACGCAATAGGATTTGACTGCACCTAGATTGGGTTTAAGGTGCAGTCACAACCTCATGGAGCAGTGGATGGTGTCACCGCAGTGAGTTGGAGTCTCGACATTCTCACATAAAGAATGGCAATGAATGGTTGTAGTTTGGGCATGTCACTATCTCTGTCTCAACATTCTCTCCCAGCATACTACAGTCTCGGCATACCAGTGATGGAGAAGATCTAGATGATATCATTATAATAGTCTCGGTAATAAGTACAATGGCTCAAGCACTTGTGGTTAAGTAGAAGTACAGTAATATGAAACCTCAGTGAGAACTGTAACTTGTTGTCTCTCGATGGGTATCATGACCTAGAGACAATCCCAACATAAGAAGGAACGTTACCATGGTCTTAGTGGACTTACCTCTCAGTAGTCCCTATACATATATGATGAAAAGAAGCCCAGAACCCTCACTGTATTGGAATAAGGTTCCACTGTTACAGTTTAAGGTTCCACTGTTATAGTTTAGTTAAAGTACAGTAATGGACATCAAACTTTCAGGTAGATCTCATGGATATGATAAAGAAGCAACAATGAGGATCTCAGTGATGATGTAATAGCTTCAATGGTGCAGCAATGAGGATGACCTCAACAGCAACAGAAAGTAGGATTGATATCTTGGTCTTGGAGAGGCACAACGTGTATGGTACAACAAATGGACGAAAGGCAACACTTTCACAGGTGAAGGAGTCACCTTAGAGAATCAGTTGAAGCAATATGTCTTCAACTGATCTCATGCGATATCAAAAGTCAAAATATTGACTTCTATTGTAAATGTACTATCTCTCTCACTTTCTTTGCTGAACTTTGAAGAACATAAAAGAAGAATTGATCAAGGGTTTCCCCACATTGGGGTTTGTCCCTGGCTGGCGCCACATCTTGTGTTCTCTTGTCTTGGCTTGTCTTCTGCGATTTATATTTATGTTCTATTTGCAATTTACCTTAATGCTGATGTGATTGCTAACTGTGAAAATTTAAATAAATTGCTCTAGCATAGAACATACCTAAACTTAACATGGTATCAGAGCTGAGGTGAAGACAATGCCCAAGCAAGAGTGAAAGAGCAATCACCAAAGACAATAGGGACAGGACAAAAGGATCTGGGTTCCACATCTCTCTTCTAAGTTCACAAAGGGTGAAGTCGAAGCAGAGAATATTATCAGAATGGCGCAGTGGAAGTTTCTGATGGCTTACTTAAAGATCACTTCATTGGGAAGTTAAGATCTAAGGGTGGAAGGAAAGGCAGATGCCTTGATTGCAATAAGTTCGGCCATCATGCGAAGGAGTGTCCGAAGGGCAGGGACACATCTCTTGATGAAGATAACAATCATTCCATGTGGACATCTTCAATGATCAAAGGAATGACTGGTAATGCAGGTAATGAAGGAAATGGTCGACTCTTTAAAGAAAGCAAGGAACCTCAGAATCTCTTTTATGTACCTGATTACAAGAAGAACTGGTGTCCATCTCGGAAATGGAAGTCAAAGGTTTCAGGGTGGCACTCGTCGATGGAAAGGTACGTGTTTGAAAATATATTTTTCAAAGATGTTTTTGAGTTCAGGGTTGTATCAAGTCCATTGGGGACCATGTCCATTGACTCAGAACCAAAGGTTTGTGAGTCAGATGGTGATTGGGATGCTTGAATTCAAAAAGAGCATGTATAAGATGTACCGAAGGAAAATCTTACAAGGGGACCATTCCCCTCATACAGCAAGTCCACAGGCTTGGAACAATCTGAGGAGTTTGAGATTGGTGATCAGGAATCTCACGTATGCAGGTGGAAGAAAGCCCTCTATGGCTTGAAGCAAAACACCCCGGGCGTAGTATGAGAGGATTGATAGCTGTCGGATGCAGCTGAGATTCACTAGGAGTGAAACCGATCCAAATCATTACCTGAAGGTTGTGGATGATAGACCTCTCATATCGGCACCTATGTCTGACAGGTGCAGACCCTCTCATTTATAGAAGACAAAGGGAGTTGGATTCCGAATGTGGAAAGATAAACTGCAAGCCTATGACTACCTCGAGGATCTTAACTTTCAGAAGTTATATGGTAGTAATGTTGGACCAGATTTGGGAAATGCCTCCGAGTTTCATAAACTCATTTGCATTGATGTTCTTGGTGAACCTCTGTCCGGACATATGTTTTGCAGTTAGCATGGTGAGCTCATATTTGGTTGAGCTTCACTAGATTGATGCCTAGAATCTTCTTAGATATCTTCAGGGTGCAATCTCTCATGGATTGAGATACACTGCCTGGAATATGAAACCACATGATTATTCGAATGCTGAGTGGGCAGACAGCGTGGAGGATCACTAGAGCACTTCTCATTGTTGGTTCTCCTTGGATTTTGCATCGATATCATGGATGAGCAGAAAGCAGAAGTCGGTTGCTATAAGCACCGCCGAGACCGAATACATAGCTATGAGTATGATCTCGTGTGAAGCTGCATGGTTGCGGAAGCTCTTAAGCGAGCTGTTTGTTCACATGATGAATACCACTATGATTCTTTGTGACAACCAGAGGTGGGATTCGATTATTGAGGAATCCCGTATTCGATGACTGCTCCAGCAGATAAACATTAGATATTGCCTTATCTGGGATATGGTAAGTCAATGAGCGAGGAGGCTCCATCGCATTGAGATTGATGTGTAGGTCGCGGACATTTTGTCTAAACCCTGTAAAGGTCAAATCTGTGACTTTCTCGAACGACTTGGTGTCATTGAGAGACCTTCTTATAAGGGTCCTGCATGTTGTATGCACTGAGCTCTGGGGGCATGGGGCACTTCTTGGAGCAACATATGACCATAGGGTGACTCACCATCCCCTGGTGGTGCACTTGTACAGGGTAAAAGAGTCAAAACTTTCCCTGTGACACCCCGTGGCGACTATGTAGTAGGATGATTAGTTCTCCTGTGAGGTCTGGATGATGTATTCTCCATGGCAATTGTGTAGCAAGATGATTAGTTCTCCTGTGAGGCCTAGATGATGTGTTCTCTGTGGCGATTGTGGAACAGGATGATTCGCTCTCCTGTGGGCCAGGATGATTAGTTCTCTGTGGCATCCACTGGACATGATGATTCACTCTCCTATGCACAGGATGATTAGTTCCCCTATCGAGGCATCCTACCCATGTAGTCTGGGACTCATGGGAAGTACCTCTCATCTAATCAATGAACAGGGAAATGAGGATAGGGACCATAGTGGTACCGATGGACGCATCGCTGTATCTACCGTACTCCTTATGCTAGGATGACCTTCAGTGATCTGGGATCAATGATACTGGTCTGGGACCAGTGGTAGGAGTTGTACCCACTATGACACTAACTTCGGGTTAGTTGAGTACTGGTTTGGGACCAGTGGTACATACTCTGAGATTGACTTTGAGTCAGTAGAGTACTGGTCTGGGACTAGTGGTAGGAGTTGTACCCACTATGACACTGACTTCGGGTCAGTTGAGGACTGGTCTGGGACTAGTGGTACATACTTTGAGACTGACTTCGAGCCAGTAGAGTACTGGTCTGGGACCAGTGGTAGGAGTTGTACCTACTATCACACTGACTTTGGGTCAGTTGAGGACTGGTCTGGGACCAGTGGTACACACTTTGAGACTGACTTCGGGTCAATGGAGAATGGTATGACACATTCTCGATCAATTCTTCTTCTTCATGGTTTAGGAGAGCTAAGTTGAGCAGAGCAGAGCCAGTAGAACTGAGCAGAGCTGAGCAGAGTAGAGCAGAGCCGACAGAGCTGAGCGGAGCAGAGCAGAGCTGAGCAGAGTTGAGCAAAGCAGTGCAGGGCACTGATGGCAGAGATAGTATAGCCGGACATATGGATCAGTGGATGGAGTTCTCCCTAGTTGAGAGGGAGTGTTAAAATTGGAAACTAGGGCCAAACTCCATGTGGGTCGTCTTATTTATGGTAGCTGATATTTTTATTGAATCCCTCTCATCGAGAGGTGTAAGATTGATCTAAAGATCATCCGATTCTAATAAGTATTATGGAGTTATGAATTTATTTGCATTATAAGACTAATTGTCAAGTTGGCCAACAACTTATGTAGGTTCAAGAAGCCCAATGGTCATGTCTATTCAACCTCTATGTTTTAGTATAAATATAGAGGACTTGAAGTCATTTTAGAACAGACATACACTCTTAATGTGATCTCCTCTCCATGTCTTGGGTTTTTGGAGAGACACTAAAGAATACGCTGCATGCCCTAGTTGCAGATGATATTCAATGCAGATATGAAGACCTATTTACACGCTGGTCATACACTGTTCATGCAGAGATATATACGCTGCTCATGGAGACATATATACACAAGTAATGGTGACAGTTACATGCAGTTCAACGCAGACATGGTAACATCTTAACACTGTTCATGAGGCACTTATACGTTGTCATAAAGGGGAGCCGCAGTAAGACACAATCAGTAAAGGGAGGAGCCACAGTGAATCACACTGAGCCACAGTCATAAAGAGGGAAGCCGTAGGAGCCACATTCACGAAGAAAGGAGCCGCAGTAGGGTTTGACTGCACCTAGATTGGGTTTAAGGTCTAGTCACAACCTCATGGAGCAGTGGATGGTGTCACCGCGTGAGTTGGAGTCTCGACATTCTCACATAAAGAATGGCAATGAATGGTTGTAGTCTCATGTCACTATCTCTGTCTCAACATTCTCTCCTAGCATACTATAGTCTCGGCATACCAGTGATGGAGAAGATCTAGATGGTATCATTATAACAGTGTCGGTGATAAGTACAATGGCTCAAGCACTTGTGGTTAAGTAGAAGTACAATAATATGAAACCTCAGTGAAAATTGTAACTTGTTGTCTCTCGATGGGTGTCATGATCCTAGAGACAATCCCAGCATAAGAAGGAACGTTACCACAGTCGTAGTGGACTTATCTCTCAATAGTCCCTGTACGTATATGATGAAAAGAAACCCAGAACCCTCACTGTATCAGAATAAGGTTCCACTGTTACAATTTAGTTAAAGTACAGTAATGGAGATCAAACTTTCAGGTAGATCTCATGGATATGATAAAGAAGCAATAGTGAGGATCTCAGTGATGATGTAATAGCTTCAATGGTGCAACAATGAGGATGACCTCAACAGCAACAGAAAGGAGGATTGATATCTTGGTCTTGGAGAGGCACAGCGTGTATGGTACAACAAATGGACGAAAGGCAACACTCTGATAGGTGAAGGAGTCACCTTAGAGAATCAGTTGAAGCAATATGTCTTCAACTGATCTCATGCGATATCAAAAGTCAAAATATTGACTTCTATTGTAAATGTACTATCTCTCTCACTTTCTCTATTGAACTTTGAAGAACATAAAAGAAGAATTGATCAAGGGTTTCCCCACATTGGGGTTTGTCCCTGGCTAGCGCCACATCTTGTGTCCTCTTGTCTTGGCTTGTCTTCTGCGAATGTTTATGTTCTATCTGCAGTTTACCTTAATGTTGGTGTGATTGCTAACTGTGGAAATTTAAATAAATTGCTTTAGCATAGAACATACCTAAACTTAACACCTCCTCCCATCTATCTACTGGGGCTACCAAAGGAAACTCCAACAGGAGTGACTCCTACGTCACACTAGGTGTATCCTCGTGCTCCTCTTGCGTGCCATTAGCCTCATGCTCAACCGGCTGGAAAGTATCTAGATGAACTCCCTCCTCCATGGGTACGTTATATCTCATCTCGTCACTACCTTCGCCTCCAATCTTCGTCTCTACAGTATTACTACTAGTGTTTAGTTCAACAATCATGCTCTTATTTTCTTCATCTGCGGGTCAACAACTACTGTTTATTCTTGCTTCCCTTGTTGACAACCACTCTTCGAGAAGCCCCACCAGTCTCGGTGCTCCTAGTAATATTTTCAAATTTCTCCTGTTGAGAAATTTTTGGGCATAAGTTCAAACTGGAGAATAATGTGGGATTAGTGTTTTAGCCTCTGAAATTCTAGTCCACAATAACACTTGAGCATTTGTGCTATTTAGACCCATAGCTGGCCAAAATCATGCTCTGATACCACTGTAATATTCCTAATGAAAATATACAATGTTAAACAAAGCAAGCATAGCGGAAACACATACAAAAATTTATAGCACATTTAACAACCAAAAATCTCCATGAACTGCACTGATCTAAGCCATTTTATTAATAAATAAGAGGGTACAATGTGGTGCTGGAAAGAGTGCACCTGGGCTTGCTCAAGGCAAGCTAGGTAAGCCCAAATGAACAATGAGAAATCCCTCTAAAATTTGTTGCTTCTCTCTCTTGGCTTCGCACTGAAACTACCTAGAAAATATATTGTTGGTTGCAAAGAACTGTTGCTAGGGCCTTAGATGCTCAAAAAATTCCGGGAAATTAACCTCGGGCTCTCCACCAATTACCCACAAAAACCGACGAAGGAATTGGTCAAATGTTGACCTTGGTATTTCGGCCCAATTTTCCCCTAAGGAATGTCGTTGCTGGCTGAGCTGGGGCCCTTGTTTGACCCCTCAAATCTTCCCAGAAAATTTTGCCAAAATAATCTTGGCCTCTCCTCTATAAACCAGAAAAACCCAGAAAGGGTTTGTCCTGGTTTTGACGCTCCGAAATTGACCCCCAAATGTTTGGCCATCCTCCACAAGTAGATGATGTAACCTGTAGCAAATGCTGCGTTTGCTGCTCTTCCAAAATGTTGGAAAAGCATCCACAACACTCGCTCGGACTCCACCTCAAGTTTCAGCCCTTAACTCCCTTCACTCCTCAACCTCCAAACGTGCCTCCTCCAAGCACTGTGCAGTCCTTGTACTGTTGTTGCCATTCCTCTCCACAAACTCACACTCCTTGCTACTGGTACGAACTGGTATAGGTAGGACTCCCTCCTTGAGCTGGCACTCGAGGTCCATTGAAGCAAGGGTTGAGATCTCCGCTTGGAGACACTCGTGTGCTAAACAACACTACAAACTTGGCTTCAACTCAAGCGTGCTATGCCAAAGACACAATTTCTGAATAGATGTATGAATGACCAAAATGAGTGCCTTTGTTTCTATTTATAATTCATGGCCCCTTCTCTCATTGTGGTCCCCACTCTCTCTCTCTCCTAATTCACATTCCCTTCTCTTTTCTCTCTCCTCCAAGAGTGCGAGTTCCCTCCTTGGGTCAAATTTCTCTTTCTTGTGGTCCCCGCTTTCCACTAGAGCTGCAATATTCGCTTTTCCTCCTAAGTCCTGGTGTTGGAATTGAGTCCTCTTCCCAAACTCATCTCTAATGCTGAAAATCAAAATTGGGGATATTACAACATAGATATGAGGCCTTTCGACCTTCTTCTAGGGTTGAGACCTTCTCTATGCACAAAATAAAATATCAACCAACCTTTCCTCTTCATCTAGTAGACAGAAAAACAACTCGACCTTTTCTTGGATGCTACTCATCCTCTCCTTAGACAGATCAGTTACCAAACTCGACCTCTTCTTGTCTTTTGTTGCTCTTCTCGTGGGACCTGGTTTTGAAACCGTGCTGATTTTTCTACAATAAACACAGTAGAAACTAATCTTCTGATCTAATAGTTACTACCTAATTATACACAGAAGATTTCAACAGCAATGCAATGAAAAACAATAAGATCGTAAAGAGACAACGATGCACAATAGAGAAAACAATTTTTTTCCCTAGGAAATCCAAACTTGGGAGGAAATCCAAAAACCAAGTCCAAACTTCAATAACTTCATCCTTTTACTTCTCCCACTAGTGTCTTATGTAGAAGAGAGATGATCAATGAGTGATCAAATGAAGTGTCACATCATGTATATATATACAAGTCGAATGGGTGCATTTACCCCAAGGAACACACTCCTTCATGGTGGCGCCAACTTGTCACTTTTGAGCCTACATGAAACCCAAAAATAAAATTTATTTTGTTTTGATTTCCATAAATTTTCTAGGCCGACTTAAGATGCCTCTTGGCATGCGGGAATACCTCCCAATGCTACACAGAAATCAACAATGCATACATCCATACATGCATGCATACATACATAGAATGCAGATATATATTTCATGCTTTCATTGTTCAAACTTCATATTGGCGACTTGTCATTGCTTTCCGCAATTTTTATTTTTTTTTGGATTTTGGACAGAATATCCTGTGGTGGGCACCCCAGCCTTTCATGAATCATGATGTTTCCTAAAATTTAAGGGATGTCTCCACAAGTCCCCTGGATGTATTTCCTGGTTCATGTGTCCCTCCATCCTGGAAACTTGGTGAAACATTGGATATGCACATGCCTTCAAGCTAGAATATGACCATAAAGTTGTACTAATGACGAAGCTTAAGATTAAAATGTGTTGATGTGTTGAACAAGTTATGCTGAAGCAATGTATCTCCTTCATAGTGATTCAATTCTAGACCATTGTTCTGATTGTAATGACATCTTATATACACTAACAAGCGGAATTTGACTTTGTCAAGAATGATGGTGAGATGATAATGATTGTATGTATCATATTGAATTATACAGTTTCTTATTATGCTTATTATTTTCTGACCAAGCCTCTGACATGTTTTTTGTGATTTGTTTTCTGTGAGCTTTCTGGCCATCATTTCCTCCCCAGGATGTTGCCTGGCAATTACTTCCATTTTGAGTGACCATTGGATCCATCTTTAAGTTCTTTCCAAGAGCATAATAATTGGATCCATGTTGAATTGTTTCAAATGGCATAGTGAACTCTGAAAATGAATATGCAGGTTGGAGGGAAAAAATGTTTTTAAAACCTTTCTTAGGCCATATTATCGAAAAGTTTACAAAAGACTAGTGTCTGGTTTAAGGCTTAATGGGCCATGCTGCAGTTTACTTAGCATTAATCTGGTATGTAACTGGGATATTTTCAAAGATGTTTAACAATCAGAGATCAGAGGATATGCCTTTCAAATAGTTTTATTTCATTTTTTAAAATATATAAAACTATCTGTTTAGTGAACATTTAACGTTAACTGAAATGGTAATATGTTGACATAGAAAGTTCAAAATTTTCAAGATAAGAAAATCTGTCTTTATGTCAATTTGAGTCTTGAAATGCCTTCCATGGTTCTCCATGTCACCCAGTGGTCTTGTATTTAAACTTTAAACTAGGAAAACTGAATTCCCTCTTATACTAAGCAATTATAGAGGCAAAGTAGGTAAAATGGAACAAATTCAGAAAGCCCTTTAGGCATTGTATTCTGATAAACAAATGATTGATCATTACATTCCCTGAAATAGTCCTTTTTTCTTAAATGAATATTTTGTTTTGGAATGAGTGTCCTTTGGTATTACACATTTACATTGAAATGCACAATTCTTTATCCTTTTTTTGGTCCAAAATTGAAAAATTACTCATATTTACAAAGAATATAAGGGTGTGTACAATGGTATTTACATCCTCTTCCTGAAACCAACCAAATGTAATATTAAAAAACGGAAAAATAAATTCTAACTCTCGACTATCAATCCCTTTTTTCTTGGAGCTCCCCCTTTCATGTGTCAGCAGTCCAGTCATATTAACCTATCACAAGAATTGTAGCTGACAGTATAAATCCAGAGTCTATACATCCTCCTATTCCTGAGCTAGTTCTAATTTTGCTTTGGCTTTTTCACATTGATGACTAAGAACTGGTTCCTTTCACAGAAGATCATTCTCAATTGCACTCTTCCATTGATTGCACTACTGTGAACTTCTCTTCGGTTTCCTGTAAATGGAGTTTATTGCTTGCTCATTGTGCATATATAACTGATTTCTGAAGTATGTTGAATAAATATTGACATTGATTTTTGCTTTATATTTTACGTTATTTGCACTCTTTCATGTTCCTGTTTGAATATTTCTTATTCTGTAATTGTTGGAAATTATTGCCAATTTCTTGCAGAGATTACGATGCAAATGCAATTTCCATGCTCTGAAATTCATCCCCAAAATTCAGAAAACTGGTGCATTGTTGATACAAAGGATGCGTGAACATAGTAAAAAACGGGGCCCTTTAGATGAACATTTGATTGGAGAAACTTTACCATATCTGGAAGAAGGGACAGAAATTTCTCATAGCTCTTCCAAGTATTTGGCTTTACATCTAAGGTTTGAAATTGATATGGCAGCCTACTCCATGTGTGAGTTTGGTGGTGGTGAAGCTGAGAGAAGGGAGTTACAAGCATACAGGGAGATTCATTTTCCTACACTAATGATCCACAAGCAGAGTTACCAGTAAGCCATCTTCTTCCTAGGCTTTGACCAAAGTACTGAACTTGGAGCTTTTGTACATCCGTTGTCTTCAGGGTTAGAATTTTTTGTGATTTATGTGGATGATTACTTGGACTTCTACAATTCTTATAGGAGATTGTATTGATTTTCACACGAGTTCTTTTAGAGCATACTCCCCTCATGCCTGAATTTATCTATGAGCAAATTTTAACTGCTATGAATATTACTTCTATGACAACCTGGTTTTGTTATTGAATAATACTGCAGAATACCTTCTGCTGCAGCTTTGAGGGCCTTGGGTAGATGTCCGTTGACACCAGAAGAAGCTGTTCTTATGCTCGTTGCACTAGGTTTTAAACGTGGAACACACATATATCTTGCTGGTGCTCATATATATGGGGGACAATCAAGGATGGTTGCATTGACTAGCCTGTACCCTAACTTAGTTACTAAAGAAGACCTCCTATCATCAGAGGAAATTAGACCATTTGCCAATTTCTCATCTCAGGTAAATCACAGAAGTTGCAATCATTTAGTAACTGCTTTCCTGGTTAGTAGGTCCAATATTTGTGAAAATCCTGATTCTTTTTTGTCTTGAGAACTGTGCTTAGTAGGTCAAGATCAGATATTCAAATAATCAGATAGTATCTTTCCGCAGTGTGTACTACTGCTTGTCCAGTTATTTCCCATTTCTTTTATTTCTTTGTTTCACCTATCAACAAACCAGTAAATTATAGGAGATAGAAAAAGTGTGCATTAGAGAAAAAGTGTCTCTTAGAGCCCCTTGTTTACTTGTAATAACATTGATACATGCACTACAACAAGTTCGTAGGCTAATGTTTAAGCTACAATACTCGAATTCACAGAATAATTCATTCTCTTCTTTAGAGTGTGTCAGATGACTATATTATCACATATCCTGCAGTGATCTCAATGCTTGAGAACATTATTTCAGTTCTTGGGATCTTGAACTGTTTGCACCGTGCTATATCTAGATTGAGGTTCTAGGATCTTCAACGGCTTGAATTGCAATGAAAAAGTGGGTGCACTTGTGTTTGGAACTTACAAGAAACTAAGCTGCAAGTTCTCTGTTTCTTTTCCAAATTCTTGAATCCCTTTTAGTTCGTTTTCCATTCCACATATTGTAATGCTTGCTATTATTTGGCTGGCATAATCTGCTGTGGATGTAAGATTCCTGTAAAATGCTTCTTTCTGTTACATTTTCCAC
>Ga0181464_1000031_pt1 | contig 31642 bp, 24 predicted proteins | sample InSIn2gowninarea_FD_119074 | JGI IMG/M metagenome (GOLD analysis project Ga0181464, IMG submission 119074) | Clean room microbial communities from NASA Spacecraft Assembly Facility at Jet Propulsion Laboratory, Pasadena, California, USA -... ...
TACAGAGCGGACGTACCTTCCATCTCTAGATCCATGACCAGTTCCATATCCAGCTATAAAGGCAGAGGCACTACCATCATAGGCAGGGGCAACGGAATATTGAGTAGTAGACCCGGCATCAAAGACAAAGGTAGGAGTAGGAGATACACGAGCAGTTCAAGATGCAGGAGCAGTTGTTCCAGTATATTCTGCAGCTGATGAACGAGATCGATATCCGTCCACTAGCATCAGAGCAAGCATCATAAGCAGAAGTCAATCCATCAAGCATCCGAGTCAATTTAAGCTCCTATAGGTGGTGTTACAATATTAGCAAGTGATCCAAGAAGTCTAGTTCCGACCAAGAGCAAAGACAGATGCAGATCCAGAGGCAGTGGTTTCAGCACCCTCAGCATCCTTCCCACCATCCCTTCCATTTTTAACACCAGCAACATCCCTTCCTGTTCCGCTAGCATATCTAGCAGCAGAGCCAGTAGCCGCGGTTCCAGTTCCAGAAGCAAGAGATCTAGCTTATCCACCACTACTACCAGTACTAGCAGCAGAGAGTAAGCAGAGGCTAGAGCAAGGACAGCAGCATCTTAGCTAGTTGTTTAAGCAATAGATCCAGTCGATGATGCAACAGTTTCTTTAGTTGGCACTAAGTAGAAGTGTCATATCCTTACCCAGTTGGAGTTCCAGTAGGATATATAGTTCCAGATCCACCAGCACTAGTGAAAGCACCAGTTGGAGCACCAGTTTCACCTATTGAAGCAGCACGAGTAGCCGCTTCTTTCCTATCCTAGCATCCCTACCACCTGTTCCGATATTTTGCACATATCTACCTGTTCCTACTTTTGGTACATCAGTAGTGTGTAGAGTTGACCGAGCACCAGCATCACCTGCACCACCGGGCTTTGCACCAGCACCTGGGTTTGGTATTTCATTTCTTCCACCAAGGTTTGCGAAACTTGGAGAATTCCTCTCCTTATCAGTCGAGCACCTAAAGGTCCTCTTCAATTTACTTATTTGCCCCTCAAATAAGTCAAAAAATGGTCGAGCACCTAAAGGTTCAATTTACTTATTGGGTGGGGGGGCTTATGGTCGAGCCTGCTTGCGCATCCTTATCAGTCGAGCCTGCTTACGCATGATGGCGGCCCTTATGGTCGAGCACCTAAAGGTCCTTATCAGTCGAGCCCCCTAAAGGGTCCTTATCAGTCGAGTCACTAACGTATCATTTTACTTATTGGGTGGGGGGGCATAGGTCGAGAGTTCGACAGGCTCACCCTCACCCATATGATGGATGAGCGAGAAATCGATGGCGGCCCATAGGTCGAGAGTTCGACAGGCTCACGATGGCGGCCTTCTTCTACTCGACCTTTGACTCCATTATCGATAAGGTAAGTCTTCGAATGACTCCTTTATTTAGGTTTGACGGGAAGAATATAAAGGACTTATAATGACTCCTTTATTTATAAGTAGGTCCTCCCAACATCGGGAATATCAATAAGTAAGTCCTACCAACATAGGTAATCTCGATCTTACCGTAACCATGATACATTCGCTTTATGAAACATTCATAGGCCTTATGATACATTCCGTATGATACATTCCGTATGATACATTCCGTAAAGACTACAGTTCGCCATTCGGCAAGGACAGTCTTCCCCTTACTCGTTCACACCCACACCTATAAGGAAGGATACTTATTTATGAAAAAGGTTGTGCCCTCCGGAGGGCTGACCGGGCCAAGCAGTATCGTGGGAAAGAGTATGGTCTGGTTCGTACAGATAGGTCTACATGCCTTTGCCTTACCCGTAGCCATCCTCAGAAATCAAGGAGGAGACAGCACTGGCTTGCTACTGGTTATAGAGGAACTGGCTGGCTACTGTTACTGGCGCTGCTACCGGCTCTGCTACTGGCTCTTCTATTTATGTTCCCTGCGGAGCTCGCCCCCATAGGCTCAGAACCCAAGCTAGCGTTATGCTTAACACATGAAAGTATAACCTTATCCAGAGTATTCCATCCAGAACAGAATACCCTCCGCAACAGGGAGACTGAGCCCTACCAACATCATTAACCAAGGGAGCGATCAATAAGCAAGCTAGTACTCTTTTTGCTTTTTGTATGAACTACCTGCCTGACGCTCTTTCTTTAGAGTTAGAGGTTTGATTCTCACCCAGCGTTACAACTTCCCTTGCCTTACCCTCTTAGAAGGATCTTGAGTTTCGTAAAGATATATAGTGAATTCCTCTCCCTTTAGTCGAGCCCCCTACCGGGTCCTCACCATATGAATAGTGAGTCCCTACCGGGCCTTGCCCTCAGAAGCGCAAGACCTCCGGACCTTGAAGGATATTTAGTTTCGTATGGACTTGTTAGCTCGTACAGCCAGGTCTATCTCTTGCTCACCATCTCTTGCTCTTGCTCCCACTCGTTCATACAGGTAAGGAAAGAGTTTGGATAGGATATCTCTAGTTTGGAAAGGTCAGTGAGGGGCTTTGAACTGATCTCTAACAAAACTGAGAAAGCTTCAGTCTACTCCTTTAGGAGGATATAGTATATCGTCACCGAGAACACACATTTTGTGTTCTTGCTCATTGTATGTTCTCAAGGTCTAATCGAAAAGTGGTGGTTTACTCGATTAGCAAGCAAAGGTCTATTAGGGTTATCAGATGATGAAAGGATCAAGATCAGGAGTTGTTTGAAACTATCCGTCCTAAGATAGCTAGATGGATAGATAGATACCCCCTTGTATATGTTGAAGGGCCAGAGCAAGCACGATGAATTAGGTTTCGTTGATCGGACCTTTGGAACTACTACATCCTCTTCCAAAGCTAAGGTGTTCGAGAGACATTCTAGCTCTCCCTAAATACACATAACCATATCTTAGTCCTGCTCTCACCTTCATCTTACCTCAGGGACCTTACAGTGATAGAACCAGAAGGTAACCCGGCCTTTTAGATTAATAAGGGCAAGAGGTAAGGACAGCAAGCATGTTCAAGAGCTATGATTCGAAGGGTTGGCCTGTAAGAGCTAAGGTCTCGAACGAAAACATAGCAAGCTCAAGACCGCAGCAAGCAGGTTATCCCTTGATAACTACTCTATGTGGTAAGAGCATGAGTTCCTTTTCTCTGGGTTGACCTTAGATTAGACCTTACCAAAGCAGAGCTGTTGCCAGAACCTTCGATTTGAGTTGGGCCCACCCTTCTGAATGAAGGTCCATTCATGGTCATCAACTTCAACTGGTGGATCAATAGGTTCCGAGTAAACCACTGCTACGGGTGTTTCAGGCGGATCAACTGGTTTCGGTTAAACTAGCTCTGAAGCTAGCTCGGATGCATGAACAAACTCTTGATCTCACTTTCAATATACTGCGGGTGAACCTGCTGGATCAACGACTTAAACTTATGGTGGTGAAACTTACATATTCACCGGTGAAATGGTCGCTGTTGCTGAGGTGAAAGTGCAGGTTTCAAGTTCTTATTAGTTACCCCCCCTTAGAAATACAATGAAATAGTTGCTGCACCATGTTCCAATTGGGTAGATCTAATTGAATGGACCCAACCCTTCCACTTCATTGATTCGCTGGTTTTCTCCACCAGTAAAGGCCTTCCTTATTTATCCGATGAGCATCAATATGTTTCTCTAATAGTTTTCTGCCCACGTAGATAGGGGAAGGAAACAGCCTGATCAATATCAATTTCGGAAACCTCGAAGGGATAAAGAGCGACCAGTAAAGAAAGAACAGCAGTAGGTACCCGCTTGCATTGGGTGGTAGCAAGCATAGTCGAGCCTGCTTGCGCATCATGACTGGAAGAAAAGCATAATGACATATATAATAGTGGCATTTTCAGCGGTGCAACTAAACTTCGATGGATGGATTCAGTTATCATTCAAGGGCAGGACCAAGATGGAGGGAGACGGGCGCGTGAAAAGACCGGCTTGAATGACCTGTATTATAAATAAGCATCTGGGACTTGCGACCAGGGGATGAAATTGATTAAGTGGTAATCGTGTCGTGGTGAGCTTTCAATTTGATTTCGGAGAAGGAGTAGAGACCCTGACCTTTCTTTCTTATCCATAGATAGATCTTTATACTTCATGGCCGATGAATGTGCCCGCCCCTTCGACGAATCTTACTCTCCATTCAACGGATAGGATGCCAACATGGAAGGAAAGGGATCACCCACAATGAATGGCGCGCACTTATATCAATTTCCACGACCAGACCACGCACGGATAGGGAATCGAAGTGGTTGGCCGGATATCTATTCATAAATGAAATGAAATAGGCCTACATACAATAGAAAGAAAGAGTGCGATCGATAGGGACTCAACGAGTTTAGGCTAGGCAAGGATGCATGCCATTTCTATGATCATGAATTAATGTCTGTGGAGACGGAGACCGCCCCATACCGGAGTGAGTGGTTGGTCGAATCAAATATCCTTCCTAATAAGCCGATGCACTTATAGCCCTCTGAGTAAATAGGAATAAAGAGAATTGCCTGATCTTCGTACTTTTCTCTATGAGTTGGTCCTGGTCTTATTCTTCGCTAGCTCTGCGAAGGGAGGGTTATCACTTACCTGTTTGAGGGGAAGAAATCAGTCACTTACGCTATGCTCAGGCTTTGAGGGGAAGAAAAGGTTATCCCTCTTCAGGTCAGAGCTGGCTGCTACGTTCAGCCAGCCCACCCAGCTTGGACAACTGACTGAGCCAACAATAGTCAGTCAAGAGATATGGAAAGGTCCTTTTCTTATTCGGGCGCGACTCCTGGCATTAGTGCTGCTCTTAGGTCTATAAAGGAAATGGCTCTTTCATAACCAGTAGGGCAAGCCGCCTTCTCAGCTTTGTTTGAAGAACCAATATTCTGTCCGAGCTAAGAAAGAAAAGGTCATCTACGAGTCTTCGAAGTGTTGTCATACCATAAAGCAGAACGATGACGGCGAAGATGACCCCGATGAGTGAGTTCTGATGGACCTGGGCGTGTCGTGTGTCTTCTGCTGGTGATGGGAGTTCCGACTCCACCAAAGGTGCGAAGCAGCACCTATTGGACCAGCGCCAGTGAAAGAAGCACTCCCTGCAGCTCGCACATGGATGGCGGCATTTGACACAGAGTAGAACCGGTCGAATGGGACCGAATCAATTCTGGATGGACAGTAGAGTCGAGACGGATGTATATTTCATTGTCCGTCAAGGTTATATCAGAATTTGTGTAGGTTATCCCTCACCATATGAATTCATTCGTCCCTCTTCAATTTACTTATTGGGTGGGGGGGCTTTTGGTCGAGCACCTAAAGGTTCAATTTACTTATTGGCCTCTCAAATAAGTCAAAAAAAGGGCGATGGCGGCCTTAACAGTCGAGCGTTCGTACCTCACCCTGCCGGGGGCATGATGGCGGCCCGTTGGTCGAGCGTGCTCCGCATTCAATTTACTTATTGGGTGGGGGGGTCTCGATGGCGGCCTTAACAGTCGAGCACCTAAAGGTCCTTATGGTCGAGCACCTAAAGGTCCTTATCAGTCGAGCCTGCTTACGCATCCTTGGCGGAGGTTTTAGCAGAATACACTATTCGTTTTGCCACTATTTACCCACCCACCCCAATCCCCGGCGGAGGTTTTGAAGCGTAATGACATATATAAAGAATGAACCACGGGAATATAGAATTCATGAATGCATAATGACATATATAATATATCTCATTCATTTCTTCCAGCTGTTGAACGAAGTGAACGAGTGATGAATCATACGTTTTCCAAAACCTCCTAAAAGGCCATTTCCGTGTTTAGTGAGATTGTGGAAACTGCACTAACTATGATGTTGAAAAGCTCAGTATCTATGGGCTGAAGCATTTAGTACTGCTGTTTTTTTCATCAACAGGTTACCTACGCCGGTGCAGAGATCATGTGCCAGCGATAATTTAAGTGCATCCAAGAAAATAGAAATGTTGAAAGAGAAATAGAAGTGTTTTAGGTATGCTTCGATTCTGTGTCCGGGTGATAACTGTTCGGATGTCTTAGTCCCACTTGTTTATCCTTATCGATATGCCCTAATGTCTGTGAAGTATGGCAAGGTCTCCCCTCTCATTGGTCTGTGCCCATGTAATCCCTTAAGGTCTGCCTCGGTCTGGTTTATGCGAGTTCCGAGGTACTTATATCCTCGGTGTAGTGCCCGCAGGGGTCTCCCGTGGTTTCGTGATGCTTGTACCACGCACGTTGTAGAGGTTCGGGATGTGTGATCACAGGTGGTATATAGATCCAGGGCTTCCATGAGCTTCTTCGCCTAGCTTACATAGGTAGTAACAGGTAAGGTACATCCTTCAATGGCTTCTATCGGAGGAAGAGAAAACTAGTTAGGTGCTTACTTACCGGGCTGAGGTACCAGTTAATGGCTCAGGTCCGGACGCACTCACCATCATTGCTTTCCACCTATTTGATCTAGGAGGTGCCTTAGCACGTGTTCCAAGTGATGTTCCTAGAGATTTTGTTATCGGAAAAATGCTATATGAAATTAGCTTTGTCCATCTATCAGCTTCCCTTTCATATACAGCGACATGGATTAAGCCCCCAAACACCCATTAATCGACGGGTTCTTTATCTGGAAGGGATGCTGCTAGCAATGGATTTGGATCCGTTGCTGCCACCAATGCAGTAAAAGGCAGCTAGAAAGGCAGCAGGAGCGGATACAGAGACAGTTGAAGAACCAGATAAGCAGCCCGTTTACCTAGGTACCATAGGGGCAGAGGTGGTTGGATCTCGGTCCATATCTAGTCGCAGTTTCAGTTGATCTACCAACATAAATTTCACTTTCTTCAGTAGTCGAAGCATAACCTTTTTTTTCTGTAAGATAAGGATCAACTGCACCTGCCTTCGTTAGCATAAGATAAGGACCCGTGGTACCCTCAATGGGGCTGGTTAACCGGGTCGGTCAGTCACCATAAGCCATCTTCAGATTAGTACTATCACATACATATCTTCTTTCCTTTCTTATTGCATATATTCTTATTGGTGGTAGTTGTTCGTGATCAAGTCAAGTATACGTTGTTTATGATAAGAAAGCCTCGTGATAAGTAAGACAGCTTCGGTTCAGGTAAATCGGTAGGTTGAGGACCATTACCGCCGACATCCTTCCTTTCTTTCTTATTGACCGAAGAGCGCATCCCCAGGGTAGGCATGAAAAAGTAAGCTTGAACCGAGTATAGCGAGGTCAGTAAGGAGGGCGAGACCAAAGGTGGGCGAGACCAGGTTGGGACATACATATTTGATTATTGATCGGCCTATGAAACCTGTTCTTCCGGTGGGCACTTCAAAGTGAGGAAGCTTGAAACACCGACCCAAGGAGGGCGAGGTCAGGAAAGAGGACGGAATCAAGGATAGGAATCCTAGGATAGGACGATCAAGGATAGGTTGATCAAGGATAGGGAACGGACGGCCACAATTTCTTAGTGGACGGCCCAGGCGAGGTCAGGGATGGGGTACGGGGAAGGGAAAGGAATAAGGGAAAGGAATAAGGGAAGGGGAAAGGGAAAAGGGAGAAGTCTTGTTGTTGTTTACAGAGCACATTGGATACGCCTTCACTTGGCCGCTCAAAAACGTGAAGAAAAGAATTAAGCTCAAGATTCAAACTACCGGTCTCGTGCCGTATCTTTTTCATCCGCGCTGCAAAATACAATAACGTTGCTGCCAACCCACTCGAGAGGGCTGCCTGAGCTCGGCTCCTCCCATCGGAAAAAGAAATCACTTCCCCAGAAGCGGTTCCGATAGAAGGTAAGGGGAATCCGATCCTTATTCATTACCAGAATAAGCGGCACCGGAAGATGATCAATGAAGGGGACTAAAGAGAAGATATAGTAAGATAGCTAATTATTCAGTTCTTGGCAGAAGGGTCAGTTGGAACTCTTCTATCGTAAGATGTGGGCAGGTGCGGCTTTAAGTGAATGTGGCCAGAAGGCGGATTGTGAATATAGGGAACGCCTCTATTGACAGATGGTTCATTTTATCAGGTTGCATTATATACGTTATAATACACCAATGGGTCTTATCAACTTCTCAAAAGCAGGTTTCATTGTAAGTAAGCATGGTTCATCGGTTCCAACACCTAAAGGAAGACATCCTCCAATTGATATATTGGTTCCAAAATATACAAGGTCCGGAGGGTCTTGCGCTTCCGAGTGCAAGGAGACATTTACCAAAACATCCAAGAAGGCATCGACACCCGGCATCAACTCTAGAATCGACTAGCGGCTATCAAAATTGACCTTCAAGCAATGACCTCGAATCAATGACCACTGGCACTTATGGGCTATTGATAATGACTACCACCTCTTGTCAATGACCGCCTCCTTATCGTCGACCACTTCCTTCCTATTTGGCGACCGACCACTGGCTTACTTCGCGCACTGGCCCCTCTATCTTGGCGATGATCTCCTATCATAAGAATATTTGTTAACTGGTTGATTCAATAACCGTGGGCAGAACGCCAGAGCTAAAAAAAGAAAGAAGCGGGAGGAGTATGGATAAACGAAAAATACGGGAATAGATATAGAGAAAACAAGAATGGAGAAAGAACGGAAAGGGAGAGTAAGTAGAGCCAGTGTAAGGAAGGCAGTAAAGAGAGAAGCAGTGTCAGTCAGCAAGGTCTATCATCTCAGGCAGGTCTAAGGTCTCGAAGGTTCGTTCGTAGGTCGGGTTCGAGCAAAGCGTTCTGCCAAGCTCTTGGGTGGTTGGGTAGCAAGATCGAGAGACGGACAGGTCTCAAGAGATCTCAGGCAGAGCGAAATAAGAGATCAGGCAGGCAGGCAGGTAGGTTCACTGTGGGCTTAAGTTTCTTTCTCTGTATAACGATGGGTGCCCAGCCAGGGTGTGTAACGACGAGACTGATTTACAATGGGTTTATGGGTTGGATGTAAAGCGAGGTGAATGCGTAGATAACGTGTCCGCGAAGAGAATAATAGGTGCCGTAAGGCCGCTCGACCATAAGGGAGAGGAATAATGGGATCTTAAAACCTACTACTATGACTGCCCTCTTGATTTGATTCGATACTCCCGGACTATAGCAAGCAGTCCCCACTAAGCGATTCATTCCGCAAGTGTTATTAAGGCCTGTGTGCCGTATGCCCCTCCTCTCAAAACATGAGGGTGGGTATGTATCTGCCCTCCGAACATTCGATATGGCTAGGTTCAAACAGGATACGGGGTCTGGATGTCCTCAACATTAAGGATGGATGCCTATTCACTGTCCAGAATAGCTAGAACAGCTAAAGCACTATGCCGGAAGGATACAGATGGTGTGCCTACTTTGAATTGGACAGGCGGACTTCAATATTCTGGCCTCCTTCCTAATTAGGGGTAGTAGCAGTCTTCATGCTGTTACCTCAAAGGAATTAGTGTAACTTAGTCGTAACCATAGACTTAAGTAGGATTCATGCATGCCTACTTAAGGATGCTGTTGGATGAGTCTATTCACCTCTGAGCTGGTATGAGGCCCCTTAGCTATGGGCTGAACCTTGGGTTGAATGGTATGAAGCGGAAGTCTTCGATAGACCTTGGAAAATATTCTTAGACTTGTTTAATTGGATTGGACTTATTATCCTACTAGGCTTGATCCTATTGTATGCTTATAATTGTATTGAATAATAATTGGAAAAGCTGGATCGCCATGTTGACCTGGACCTGGGCTTTGCCACCACGACTTCTCAGATGGGAACCTTCCTACCAATAGGGACTTTACTAATCAGGTAGGGCCAATGGCTTACCCATCCGGATTCTACCGATTACTTTCTTAATCAGATTCTCTCGCCAAGGGCTCTATCAATCCGGATTCTCCCTTTGAGCCTAAATAAAGGCCATTAGATCGAGTCGGCTAGTGGGACCAACTGTGATATCCTAACCCCTCCATACAGCAGTGGCTACAATCATTTTTGCCCTATCTCTGTGTCAGCCGCGGGGATTATATGTATACTTTTATAGTATCCAAGCAACAGCGTCAACATCTGGAACGGCACTGCTGGTACGTTAAGTGACTCGACTAACAGGACCCTTTAGGGGGCTCGACTGATAAGGACCCTTTAGGGGGCTCGACCATAAGCCCCCCCACCCAATAAGTAAATTGAAGAGGAGAGGTACGTTAGTGACTCGACCGTAAGGGAGAGGTACGTTAAGTGACTCGACTAACAGGAGAGGTACGTTAAGTGACTCGACTAACAGGAGAGGTACGTTAAGTGACTCGACTAACAGGAGAGGTACGTTAAGTGACTCGACTAACAGGAGAGGTACGTTAAGTGACTCGACTAACAGGAGAGGTACGTTAAGTGACTCGACTAACAGGAGAGGTACGTTAAGTGACTCGACTAACAGGAGAGGTACGTTAAGTGACTCGACTAACAGGAGAGGAACGACGCCACCACCAACAGCTGGAACAGCGCTATAAATACCAACCAATAGTTTGAAGAGCATGAAAAGTCTCACCGACAGCACCGTCGGCATTCACTGGCGTTAACAGCATAACCAGCATTGTAATAATCACTATTGCCATCACCACCAGAACCACCAGAGATAGGGGCACCACCACCGACTGGAACAGCATCGATGTAATTCTCAGCAGCATTAACAGCTGGAGAAGTTGGAGATGATGCTATGGCTCGCTCGGCTGTTACAGATTCATCAGACGCAGGCGACTCGAATGTCGTAGATTCAAATGTTGCAGGTACCATATCTATATTAGAACTTGATTTTGGTGGCCCCCTTCTTAATTAATAGTGGCGTCGATTCGGATGCCAGTGATTGATTTGGAGACCAATGATTCAAACTTCAAGCGTGCGTGACGTTCCAAGCGGTGGAATGAAGATAGGATAGAGAATTTCGCAATGGTTCCCCGCCTCCTGGAATCACTATGGTCCACCTTCCCCTACGGGAATCCTATTGTAATGCAAGTATTTGTATTTACCCAGTGCCATATATATATATATATATTTGGCTAAAGGAGGCTAATACCCATCCAAGGCTCATTCATCGAGGGCTACGTCGAAGGCTAATCAATCGAAGAGAACTATCGGGGCATGGCCCCCCTCTCCATCCTTTCTTTTTACAAAAACACCAGGACCGGCAGGGGCTCGACTGTTAAGGACCTTTAGGTGCTCGACCATAAGGACCTTTAGGTGCTCGACTGTTAAGGATGCGTAAGCATGCTCGACTGTTAAGGCCGCCATCACCTTTAGGTGCTCGACCACCGCCTTTTAGTTACTTATTTGAGACCCAATAAGTAAATTGAAGAGGGAGAGGAGAGGGTGAGCCTGCCGAACTCTCGACCACTATTTACCCACCCACCCCAATCCCCCCACTTGTTGAGGACTTATGCAGAGGCGAAACAACCTAATACATCTAGAAAGCACACCAATATACATACATATTAGCGGGGCGGCTAATCAATAGACGAATAACACCCTGAATTGAAGACCAATTCATCTTGAAAATAGATTGAGTCGAGCCATGCTTACGCACCCTTTGGTAGTTTCAAGCAAATTTGTAGCGAGAGTACCGAAGATATACTGGGCTTTGAGGGTAGGTGATTTAGGTAACGCCTTACTTTGGTTTTACAAGCATGTTAGAGTCCAATGCTAGCTTTCACTGACATAATCTTACTACTTACTTATGCATCCATCTTTGTCGGCAGGTCCTTCTAATAGTTTCAAGATGGCTTATCATATCCTTCCTTTCACTAGGTCAGCTACCCTTATATCTATATAGTTTGTTTCCCTCATCTAACTTCCTGATCCAGCAAGCCTTACCTTCGCTTCGCTCTGCTCTTTGAGGGGCCAAATCCAACCTTCCAACCAAATCATCGTAGAAAATATCCCGGTGCCCGCCATCGGTCCCATGCTCCCTATCGGTTTCGGTGATCCAATTCTAGTTATAGTGCCCGACCGCCCGATAGTGTCAGGGTTGTGGCAGGTCTGAAAAAACCAGCCAGTATTGTATAGGTTGGATGATCAACCACTAGTATTATGGCATAGCCTCATATATACGATGCGATGATCTGCCCGCCTATCTTTCCCTAACGGCCCATACAGAAATGAATTAATGGGCAGTATGGCCTTTTAGTATTACCCACCCATGTACGGCACCTACACGCACGAAACAGGGGCAGCCTGCCTTTCTCTCTCTATATGATATTGGGAGCACGGAATGAATGCGTAATATCGGGATTAGGGGGGGGAGGGAAAGAAAGGGGGAAGGAAGCAATAAAAGTGAGGGACAGCACCGCACGGAAACTCACACGCACGAGAGTCCCAGATAAGTTGAAACCAACCAACAACGCTGGGCTGGCGGGACTAGGCGAAAGCCTCGTAGCAGAGAAACAGCACTCACTCTCTGACTGATTGTCCTTGACTCTCCATACCATCCCATCTCCTAAGCCCTTATCTTAGCTTATATATGGTTCGGGAAAAGAGAAAAGTCTACCTACCTTCCTTACCTGAGCGAGCGTAGCGAAGGGTCGGTCCTTTCAGGCAGTAGGTCCTGCCCACCCAGTAGTAAGGTCCTGATCAACCCTTAGATAACTTACTTACAGATACTTTCGAGAATAAGGTTATGAAAGGAAGGTAGGTCCAGGTCCTGAAAGGTCAATCCAGTAAGGATCATCCCAACCCTTTCTTTCTCATGATTGGTTGTCCGGCTTCGGATGCTGGTCCTTATTGATTTGTTTGATTCTGCTATCGAATTATGAGTCTTGCGTTATGCCCCCGCTATCCATCCACCCCATTGCGTCTTCGGTAAGCCTTCCGGGCAGGCACCTTTATGAACAGGAATAAAGGAGTATGGTGGGCCAAGGTCAGCTAGAGTGGGAAAAGCATAAGAGGCAAAGACAGAGAAGCAAAGGCAAGTATCCCAGCCAACATTCTCGCCGATTCAATAGCCATCATCTCGCCCGAATCCAGATCTTGACCGAGTGGACCCACTTCCAATTGTTTCATAGGACCATCTCAACACAGGTTGGGCAGAAAGAGAAAAGGCCAATAAGCATGTTTACCGACATGGCCTAACAGATAGTCGTAGGGCCGAGTTACTGCAAGATCGGAACATAAAGGGATCACCTCCATTCTATCACTATAGATCGTAATTGCTGAGCTAGAAGGTCATTACTTACCGGGTGAAATTGAGGTTCGGGAAGATATGACTGACCCTATATTTCTTCCCCTCAAATAGCTAGCTAGAAGGTAAGGTCCTGGCACTCTATTTCTTCCCCTCAAAGACGTTTATTCGCCAGTTAGGGATCATACGCAAAGGGTACTCTGAAAGGGATTGAGACAGGGTTTAGCCATTAACCATTAGCCATTCGCATTAGACATAAGCCTTCCACCTATAACCAGAAGCCATTCACCTTTCACCTTCAGCCAAGACCACCATAAGCCAGGTATCCAAGCCCGAGTATCCGAGCCAAGTATTCAAACCGAGCAGCCAAACCAAGCCCAAGTATCCAGGACAAGTATCCCGGTCGAGTATCCCAAGGCAGGATCCCACCATGAGCTCAATTGAGTAGCAGCCCAACCGAGCAGCCCATCCATCCCAGGATCCAAGCCCAACTATGCCCGCCTGGTTACAATGATCAGCTATCAAAAAAGGACTTCTGTCTATGTCTGTCAGTATGGCTATATCTCTATGTGAGGTGCTGTAGTAACCTTGTGTTCTGTATACGTAAGCTAAATCATCCATGCCCTCTGGCCGCTCCTTCCGGCCAGCATCATCAGACTAATAAGTGAAAAATCCAATCCAATTCAATCCAATCCAATCCGTTAAACTCAATGTATCTGCTCGTAAGTAAAAGCCATGTCTTTTCACTGTCTTCAGGTGGGTAAAATGTCATATTTCTCGGTATATGTAGTCTGTGCCCCTCCCTGTGGATTAGTGCCCATTGAGTAGCCCTAGTGATAAGGCCCTCCCTGTGGTGGATAAGGCCCCTTCCCAGTGAGTAGCTATAGGCCCCTTGTGTTCTGTATGGATCGGTAACCCTAAAGCATTCATTCATTCATTCATTCATTCGTCCGTCCGTGCGCCCCTCCCTCTCGGTAGACCGTCGTCAATGCCCCTTCCCAGTGAATAGGCCCCCTTTTCGATTAGGCTCCTTCGATTAGCAGCTCTATGTGTAGCTGTGTGATTAGGCCCCTTCAATTAGTCCAGTCGAATAGCCAAGCAGCTGAGTATCCAAGCCCCATTGGATTAGCGGAGCAGCCCATGAGCCCAACCCAAGCCGAGTATCCCAGCCCAACCGTGCAGTCCATCCCAGGTAGGATATCCATTCGTTCCCGTACCGTGTGCCATACCGTACCGTCGTACCATGCATATGTCCAGAGTTATGTGGTTGCTTTATGTGGCTTCCTCCTAAGAGTGTATCAAGCCCATCCCTGTATCAATCGAGGGGTGCAAGTCTATAAAGCACTCAACTGGTAAATCAACTTGTCTTTCTTTGCTATCAACTGTGCCTTGAACTCGGCGACAACTGGCATATACCGGTGGGTATGGGCTCCGGGGTATTGTCAACGGACGGTTATCCATTGGCAACAATCAATCGGCACCTCCTTCCTGGGAATGATCAACAGTTGTATCGACTGTTGGCATTTAGTGGTTGAAACCTGTCATTGAGTGCACCCACACTTGGATCGCCACCGGCATCTAAACCTGTCATCGAGTGAATAGGGGCATGGAGTAGCAGCATTGGCACCTGGCATTGACTAGCAGCTCTCGTCACTTTCTGTCAAAGACTACCTCCTTCCTTATCGGCGACCACTGGACTGACCTCTTGGCATCGACAACCCGAAGACTAGCGGCTATCGTATACCCTCAGTGCCTCACTCACTCGGCCCTGTACCGTACCTTCCCATACTGTACCGTCCGTAGTAGCGCCCCACCCCAATATGTGTGCTGCTTCCGTCCGTTGGCCCTCTCAGAAGACTAATCAGTTGAAAATCCAATCTAATCCAATCATTCTCAATCGAAATGCTCGTAAGTAACAACCATGTAATCTTCCTGTCTCTAGTCGAGTAAGCAAGCTGAGTATCCCAGGCCAGGTAGGAGCCCTCCCTGTGTTCCGTAGGGTAAGGTTCTAGGCCAAGGTTCTAGGATTTCTCTGTGGGTTCAAGGGTCTAGTTGGAGGGTCGAGGTTGGAGGTGTAGGGCCACGGTTGTGTAAATTGAAAGGGTCGAGGTTGCATCGTTGCATCTATGTATAGGGAGAAGGGTCGGGGGCTGTGTTTCCTTCGAGGAGTTATGACTGCTAAGATTAGTTCTCCCGGTTAGTTTTCCTGGCTAGGTCTCCTGGGTCTGATGGCAGCTCTGATCGGCTATGAGTGTTTCTTACTGTTGCTTGTGGGCTCTGACTGGAATGACCTTATGGCGGCTCTGATTGGCAATGACCTTATGGCGGCTCTGATTGGCAATGACTAGAGCTTGTAGCAATGACCTTCCTTCTAGCAGCAATAGCTCTTGACAGTGCTTATGGGCTATGACCTGGCGTATGTGATCCTAAACAGGTGCATTGTAAGTAATGCGTGCTTATAGCATAAAGTTGAGGTAGGAACTTATGTTCCGTAGGGGTAAGCCTTGTCTGTCCCGGTGAATATGGGTAACTCCTCTTCAATTTACTTATTGGGTGGGGGGGCTTATGGTCGAGCCCCCTAAAGGGTCCTTATCAGTCGAGCCCCCTGTCGGGTCCTTGCCCTCAGAAGCGCAAGCCCTCCGGACCTTTGATTTTCAATGACTTTATGTGAATGATGGGCTCTTGGCTGACCAGCTGGCTATTGGCAACCTCCTGGCGATGATATTGGCTCAGGGACCTCCTGTAAATGACTGTCTCTCGGCACTGACCTGAAGGCAAGTCCTCCTGGCTATCGGCTATTGGCTATGACAACTAGCTATGGGACTGACCTTAAAGCACGTCCAACACGGACTAGAGCTTCCTGCACTTAGTAGAGTTTCTTGCTGCACCGACTAGCTCAGACTGACAACTGGCGATACTGGCAAAGACTCCTGGATCGACTATGTCTCCTGGATCAACTATTGGCTATCGGCACTGACTGACTCCCTGGCAATGACTAGTGGCTACTATTGGTTCTCGGCTATGACGACAGGCTATGAAGCGACTATCAGCTATGACACCTGGCTATGATCAACAATGACCTTCTGTTGACCTCCTGGGTATGTGGCAATGGATCGTCTCTCGGCTATGACTACTATCTCCCTCCAGCCCAGCATCCCAGCCATCCCATGATGAAATCCCAGGAGCCCAGTCGAGTAGCGCAGCCAAGCCTATAGCAACCGAGCATCCCATGAGCCCAACGTAGTATCCAAGCGCAGCCAAGCCAAATATCCCAGGATTCAAGCCAAGGATCCAAGCTAAGTCGAGCAGCCCAACCGAGCCGGGTATCAAAGCCTAGTATCAAAGCCGTACAGTCCGGCCCACCCAGGTAAGAACATTTCCAAGGTTCCGTATTGGTGAAGGTAGAGGGTCAAGGGCTATGGTTCTGTTGAGATAGAGGGTCCAGGGATATGTTTTCTTAGCGGTCGAGGTAGAGATCGAGGGTATAGAGAGGGTAGAGGTGTATGTCTGGCTTGTAGGGTGTATTCCTCGACCTCGTAACCTCGGCCGAGTCGATGGCGGCCTCAACCTCGTAACCTCGGCTGAGTCGATGGCGGCCTGAAGTCGAGAGTTCGGCAAGCTCACCCTCACCTTTTGAGGGAAGGTGAGCGAGAAATCGGGCCTTTTTAGTCGAGTGTGCTAACGCACCCTACCGGGCCTCACCTTTTGAGGGAAGGTGAGCGAGAAATCGGGCCTGTTGTTCTTCAAGTTGATGGCGGGGGCCCCTCCCCCAAAAGAGAGTTGTTCCTCACCATATGAATAGTGAGTCCCTACCGGGCCTCTCCTCGACCTCCTCGGCCGAGTCGATGGCGGATTTGAATAAAATAGAGAGAGAAATCGATGGCGGCCTTATTAGTCGAGCGTGCTTACGCACCCTAACGGGCCTGTTGGTCGAGCCCCCTACCGGGTCGTCTCCTCACACGTTACCTCTCCCGGTGGTCGAGAGTTCGGCAAGCTCACCCTCACCCTAACGGGCCTTTAGTCGAGAGTTCGGCAAGCTCACCCTAGAACACTTACCGAATGAAGCGCTTAGTGAGTCGGGAATGCTATAATACCCTCTCCACTGCTAGTACTTACTGTATGGACACAACCGGCAGTCTTTAGAGCTAGTAGTGTCCGTAAGGCTAGTAGTACCTACACTACAGACAACCGTAAGGCTTTCACTCTTGCTTGAACTCTATGGCTGTGGGTGGGGATGATTAGATTGATTCACTTGACGAATAACATAGTTGGAGGTGAGGCGGTACAACGGACAAACAGCCAACGTTTGAGGTGAGGCAGTGACACTATGAGGCATTCTGCTGCTAGAGGCATATCAAGTTGCAGGATGACCCGATAGAGCCATTCCTATATCTTGTTGTTATATAAATTCTGGCTATCAACGATGATAGGTGCCACTGTCGTCTCTTCCCCTCCTGCCAAGGTACTATACTGAACTGATTCTTAATCTTATTCTTCCTTCTCAATGGCGGTCCACAGCTTATTACCTCAGGTAACTGCGGGGTTATATTCTGCGATGTGAAAAAGAGATCTCGATACTCTACGAACTACATATCTCTACTCTACCTCAAACGAACGAACTACTCGAACTCTCTACATTCTAACTCTAACTTCTATACTCTCTAACCTCGAACTCACTTACTGATACGGAACATAGTGCAGAAAACACAATTGATTGATTGATAGTAATTGATTGATTGATTTTATAGCCCGCATCTTCCGAGATAGGCGTGGTCCCACGGACGGACGAATGACAGACTCACCCACTGGCCCAGAGGATAAGGCCACCCCCACATAGCCAACCTACAGGACATCCCCACATAGCCACCCGACATAGACACCTCACATAGCAGACAGACATAGCCCCACCCTACACGCCGGATATCCCCACATAGCCACCCGAACATAGCCGACTGAAGCGCCTCACATAGACAACCGACATAGCCGCCTCACATAGCCCCACCTGACATAGCCCACATATCCGCCGAGTCACCTTCGACACATGCCACATCCACCGGTACGGGACGGGAAGGGACGGTACGATGGCCCCATAGCAGCACACATATCCCCCCCGCAAGCCAGACATAGCCTGTCTCATTCCCAGGAAGTTGCATTCCCAGGATAGGAGGTCTCCGATAGCCAATAGTCATCGACTGAAGGTCATTGCCAGGAGTCATTGCCAGGAGTCATAGACGATAGCCCATTGCCAGGATTCAGAGCCAGGAGGACTAGACACAGGAAGACTAGTTGCCGATCATAGCTAGAAGGTCATTGCCAATAGTCATCATTATAAGCCGGTCATAGCTTGGCTTTTATACTCGGCTGCTTGGCTAATCGAATGGGAAAATCAATTGCTTGGATACTCAGCTTTGCTCCCGGGCTACTCAACTGGGCTACTTGGATGAGCTGGGCTACTCTAGAGACAGTCATACATAGACCTATACCCTCAACCCCTATACCCTAGACCCCTACCCGCTACCAAATAGGTCCTACCTCACTTATGGATATGCCTGAATCCACATCGGGATCTGCACTGAACGGATCTTATTCTCGATCATGACGCACTTTCTTTCATAGAGAGGCCCCCACTATTCACTATATCTTTCAACGTTCGCTTCCGTCCAATTCCTCATGATACTTTTCACAGCGATCTTTAGCTACTCTCATCGTTCCCTCGTAAAAAGGCAAGGCTCTGTTTCTAACTAGCGCCTCGTACCGGAGTGACGTGTCACCTGGAATGTACCTTTCCCAATCTATATCTACGATTTCATAATCGTGTAAAGTATGAATTCATCAAAGGGTCCCACAGTGACTTGTTTTCGCTTTGTTCCCATGCCTTTTTTTCGTCCTTATATTCCAGCAGTCTTTCACGATTATGGAGAGCGATATAGTTGTGATTATATTCAATTGGCTTTCGAACTGCTCTTGCTTTCTCCACCCTTGCCTTTGCGAGTAGTGCATTTAGGTGCATTCAATTGGTTATATGAGCCAGCCACTTCATTTCTCTATCCCGAGTCAAGGCCTATGCCTCGTTCGCCTAACTAATTTATAGCGTCTTTAGGTAAATAATAAGCTGCGGGTTGGGTGGGAATAATAGTGAGTGTTGCCTTGTAGAAGCCCAACTTCACTGTGCATGTGCTCTAAAGGTCAATCTACGAGCAAACCAGTTATAGCCACCACCTATGAGCAAAGTAAAGTGAAGCACTCCGCATGTTGTGGTTGTTACTTAGGTTGAACCTGAGTCCCCATTGCCCGCTGGTGCATTGATATCTACCCCTTTCTTAAGTTCCGCTCCCGGACGACCTATCTATACTACTTATATATCGCTTAGGGCTGCGCGGGGCTTAACCCAAACTCTTTATACGAACATTGACATCATCAACAGGTTTTGGTTTTGGAACTCAATCTCGATTTGCACTTGGATCTGGTAAACTACCCCAAACTTAGCAAACTCGTCAATATGGGCAAGGTCCCGGAGGGGCTTGCGCTTCCTAGTGCAAGGAAGCTATGGGTTTGGATCCGTGCGAAGGCCCTTCCTTTTGGTATCGAATCAACCGGCTCTTCTGCTGGATCATTTACAGATTCAAGGTAAACAACCACCTCTACTCTCTGTAAGGCGCTCGAATTATGGGGCGCTCTACCCGCCTATGTCCACACTGGTAGTTCCAGGTCTCGCTCTCACTCTGTGGGTTCCGTTACAGAATACGGGGATGGTACTGAAACAAGGGAAATAGGCGGCTCTGGTTCAACTCAGGGGTGCCCTCTCTTCCTTTGCCTTGAACGGGTTCTTATGGTGCTGCTTCAACGGGTTTTGAATCACTCGCATTATCAATTGGGACTGCTTATACTCCTGCGGCTGGATCTTATTAAGTATATAGCATTTCATTCCGTCGTTCATATTATGAATAGGAGACTACCCTGAAATTGGTGCACCTAGAACCAGATCTCTTACCCCCTGATGGTTTGTAGCCTGATGGTAACCCTCCCACTTCTTTCCTTCCTTAGTAACAAGGAAGGTGGGTGTTAGTGGTTCATCATGGTCCAATGATGCTAGTGCTGCTACCCCCTATTCTGATTCACCGGGACAAATAGAAGGTTATACCTTGTTATATCCTTCTGGCTTTCAATACGTTACTAAAAGCCTGTCTAATACGTTAGTGACTCCTAGCTTTCAATATGCGTAGCCTTACTTAGGGGCGTGACAAGTACATAGGCTCCTTCCCCTCCCCTCTACCTGGAACTCGCAAAGTGCTTTCCTATGCCGAAAATGATTCATTCATTATATATGTAATTACGCTTTAGCATATCATGCATCCATGGGCATATGTCATTATGCAATCGAGATCTCGAACTAAATGACATATCTCAACCTAATTGGTTCATTTCGACCAGTGATTCCAGTCATTCATTATATACGTAATTACGTCATTCGAGATATGTCATTATGCATTCATTCATTATATATGTCATTACGCATCAAAACCTCCGCCTCAGGGGATTGGGGTGGGTGGGTAAATAGTGGTCGAGCCTGCTTGCGCATCCTCGTGGGGCCTAATTATTAGGGTGAGCCCGCCGAACTCTCGACTATAAGGACCCTTTAGGGGGCTCGACTGATAAGGATGCGTAAGCAGGCTCGACTGATAAGGATGCGTAAGCAGGCTCGACTGTTTTGGTTACTTATTTGAGAGGGGCAATAAGTAAACCCTAACCTTTAGGTGCTCGACCAAAAGGACCTTTAGGTGCTCGACTGTTAAGGCCGCCATCGAGAGGCCGCCATCACCCTTTAGGGGGCTCGACCACCGCCTTTTAGTTACTTATTTGAGAGGGGCACCCAATAAGTAAATTGAAGAGGACCTTTAGGATGCGTAAGCACGCTCGACTAGTAAGGACCCTTTAGGGGGCTCGACCATTTTTTGACTTATTTGAGGGGCAAATAAGTAAATTGAAGAGGTGCTCGACCATTTTTTGACTTATTTGAGGGGCAAATAAGTAAATTGAAGAGGGAAATCTTGAAAAACCTCATGATTCTGATCTTGACTTTTCACCTGTTGTTTCTCTATCCAGACCAGCCATCCAAGCCAGTAATCCAAGCTATAAAGCCAGCCAGTCGTAAGCCATCTAAGCCACCAGCCTTAAGCCCTAAGCCATGATGATTGAACCAAGCGATGGCGGCCTGTTGTCGAGAGTTCGGCAGGCTCACCCTCAGAACCAAGCCTTCAGCCAGACCCCTTATCTTGCATGGATGGAATAACCTGAAATGCAGACCCCCTTATTTTGCATGGTCTATTTGGCTAAATAAAAAAGAGAGTTTGGGACTTGCATTTTCATTAAGCCAATCAGCTTATTTAATGCATATAGAGACTTCGTTATAAGATTCCCCATGGCACCAGGTGGGAGTGGGGGGCTAGAACAAAGGTTAGTAAGTAAGAGCAGTAAACAGCTGTTGGGAACATGGGGCTTTCGGTTAACTGTGGTCCGCTGTACCTAGTGGTTTATGGTCCCGTCCACTGCCGCCACCCCTCCCTGGAAAAGCAACAGGACACGGGGAATAATAGAGAGAAGATAGAACCGAATAGAGTATGACCACCATCGGGAATAGATAAAATAGAGCCAGACCACACGCCCGCCCCCAGGCAAGCCGGAGAATATAGAAAGAGAAGAGAAAGCACGCAAAAACCAGGAAGGACAGGGGGGAAGGAACGGAGCAGCGAGAAGGCAAGCAGGCAGGAGCCAGCTAGGAGGGAAGGATAAAATAAGAGGAAGTCGAGGCCGAGGCTGCAGGCACCCCCTCGTAATCAAGGGAAAGGGGGCTGCGAGAACACAGACAGGGGAAAGACGCAGGAGCTAGAGAAAGAAGCTGAACGAAGGATGGATAAACGAAAACAGGGAGGGATACAGATCGATGAAACGGGAATGGGGGATGGGTGAGGGAACAAAGGAAGGGAATCAGGAGAGGCAATGACAGATGGCCCGGAAGTGAGAGGCCAGAATAGGAAAGAGGTAGCGAGAACCAAGCCAAGAAGCAGGATGGGAACGAGAGGCCGGGCAGAAGAAAAGACAGAGAGAGATAACGCCGGAACTCTAGATGGTAGCAGAGAGAGAAGGGATTGGAGAGAAACTGATCGCTACCGTTTGCCCACATGATGAGGACGTAGAGGTTTGATCACACATTACGCTTTCAGTTACCAATCCTCCCATTACGCTTTCTGTTACCAATCCCACATATTCCGCCTTCAGTAACCACCCATCCCACGAAGTGGGGATTCCATGTGTGTTACCTGTAAACTTTCCCACGTGCCCTTTTAGTTTAGTTAGGTTAGTCAGTGAGTAAGTCAATTAGTGAAGCGGCAGTCCCAATAGTCCGTGATCAGTATGGTTTTCTATGTGACCAGTTATCAATACCACGTGCCCAGTTAGTGAGGTTACTGAGGTTAGTGAGTCAGTTAGTAAGGAGGGTCCCAATAGCACCAAGCCCTGTTGTTCAACGTTACCCTTTTCTATACCATGTGCCCAGGAAGGTGGTTTACATGTGTGTTACCAGTTAGACGTTAACAGGAGGTTATTCTAGCGTGAACAGTTTCTCATCCCCCATACAGGAGGTCACCGATTCACTTATTCGCCCAGGACATGACGAGAGAGGTGAAATTACACCCGCGTTTCTAACTGACGACGAGAGAGAGAACGAACCAACCCTTGAATGGAAGGCCCAGTTAAGAAAACCCCGCATTCCCTCCGCACGCAGTCTCGCATTCAGTCTGCCCGCATTCAGTACGCATTACCCATTCATTTTCACTTATACCCTTTCACTTGCCCTGCTTTATGTTACACGATTAGGGTTGTTCGATTATGACGCTACTCCATTGCATGAGAGAGAGAGAGGCCAACTAGTTTTGGATACCCAGCATGCGAGGTTTAGGTTACGATTCCCAATTACCTTTTGCCCATGAGCCTGGTGATCTTAGGTTACTCCATGCCAAGTTGTTGATACCCTGCTTTGAGGTTTTTACCCCCTTAACGCCCTACTCATTTTGCCATTTTCTCGGCGGTTTGAACATATTTCCATATAAAGAGTGGCCACTCTTTACCCACCCACCCCAATCCGGCGGTTTGAACATATTTACCTAGAAAGATTGGCCACTCTTTACCCACCCACCCCAATCCCCGGCGGCGGTTTTGGAATATTGAGCAACGCCCCCACCCAAAACCAAAAGGTAGGGCAATTGAAATGCATAATTACATATATAATTTATGACTGGAATAAATGGACTTTGAAATCAGTCCACCCTTCGTTTAAGAATGAAATAACCCAATATCTTATATATGTTGCGGTGGTTCATTAAGTTGGTCAGGCTCCTCGCAAGCCAGCTGAGGATGCGCAAGGCTCGGCCAAAACCAATAGGTCATAGTGTGATACCAATAATATCTGTAAGCAAGCGTGATTCCTGTGAATGCTGTCTGTAAGTCGGTGTAAAAGCTCTAGCTCTCTGGGAAGTCGGTGAACGCTGGCTGTTTGGGGCATAACTAATTAGGGTAGTTGAGGGAGTATCCATAGGTGGGTAAATAGAAGGGGTAGTGCGGCACTAACATGAAAGGCAAATGGGTATCTCCTAGCAATGCTGCTGTTGGTTCTAATTCATCAATCGGGGCAAGCTCGGCCGGAACAATAGCAAGCAATAGTGCCGTACCCACTACGCATTATTCCCTCAAGCAAGTGGTTGTGTTGAACGCCCGTAAAACAAGGCTATGACAGGCAGGAAGGATGTCAATTGGAGGTTTAGCACCTTTGTGCTTGCTGACTCTTCGCGCTTTACAAAAGAAATAGCCCGACGAATCAAAAGATTAATATACCTCTACCTTGACCTCACTTAACGCTACGGAAAACATTTGAATGATCCTACCTGGGCTGATCGGGCTGGGATACTCGCTTGGGCTTATAGGCTTTGCTACTCGACTCGGCTACCGGGATCGGATACCGGGCTGGACTGCTGGGCTCATGGCTGGGGACGCGATACTAGGCTTGACTTGGATTGCTTACTCGAATGGGCGGGAAACGAATTTGAACTCGATCTCTAACTCCCTTTGCTACTTTTTCATCTGCGTATGTAACCGGTAGATGTTCAACCGTGGGATCCACATCTGGATATGAATTTGTAGCAACTGATGGCTTGACATCTTAATATGTAACCGAGCGAGAGGAAGCGGGGACCGGAAGGTACGCCCAGCGGGGCTCTGACTCTCAATATGAAATATACTATGCAACGGTCTGTGGTACTGATGCTCTCTCTGCTCTCAAAGAAAGAGAAGCTAGGACAAGAAAGGATGCGGCGAGACTTCTACTTTTGCTACGGGGTCTAAACGAGGTCACCTGACTCATATGCTTGAACTTATGCTGAAACTACACCTGCTAATGGTTAGCTAGCTAAGGAGATGGAACTGGAATAGGGTGTGCTTCCTCTCCTACTGGAACAGCGGGTATTGGAACCGGGTCAACGGTCACTGGTGCTTTCATTCGGCCAACTACTCGATTTGGAATTGGATATAAAACTGAAATGACTGGATTTTGAACTCAATATAAATAAGGTTACTTAACTCTCGAAATGGAAGGAATGCTACTAGCTCTAGAGAAAGCCATCAAAGTCTGTACAGTAAAGCCCTATGACTAGAGTGAGAAAGCCATTCCTACTCCTAACTATAGAGACTTTAGCTTAGAAGAAGTAGGTCTCACCGCAACATCCGTTCATTGTACTCCCGAGCTATCGCTGTCTTCCAGAAGATTCAGTATGCCGCCCGGGTGATGGCTATGGAGTCAAACTCATAGGCGGCTGCTATTCGCCCTACACGACCAGGCACTTCGACGAGTGCTCTTCTCCGTATCTAGCAATGCCGCCCGCTGTCACTTCCATGCTATCTTGCATGTCCACGCGGCCACTCTCAGGCTCCTTTGGATTCCGAAACCGAACCCAACATTGACTAAAGCCTAGTGGTTGGCGCAACTCCATGAATGAGTAGAATGAGCAGATCATGAGCCCGCAATGGAGTAGATGGAAGATAAGATGGCTAGAGTTAAGGGGGGTTCTGCGGAGCCCTTAGAATTGGGAAAGGATATTCGGATATAGCATCAAATGAAGAGTTTTGGGCGAGTAGTTCGCCGGTTCAAGTTCAGTCGTACTACTGACTGGATTCATTGAGGATGCGAAAGCACGCTCGACCACCGGGAGAGGATTATTCTGCAGTCGCTTTTTGGTGCATTATTTAGGAGCATGCGGAATCTCCTTAGAATGCTGAGCACTAGTTTTTTCGGGAATAATGAGAAGCGGCTAACGAGAAGGACATCCCCAATTCTATCAGTGACTACAGCCAATTTCCCAACATTCCTAATAAAGTGCTTTCTCCACCACGACGGCCCCTAGTAGCTTCGGTAAGTCATGTGACCGCCGTTAAAGTAGTTATAAATGTCCTCTTCTCCGGACCTAACTTCATCCATTTGATGAGAGAAATATTCTTCATTATCCCGAGTTATAGGTGCGGAACCACCAATTGGTCATGCTCACATATTAGCAACTTCCTGGTCATCCCTAAACTCCTACAACTCCATGACCACAACTACGGATCATTGAACCTTTGGTCCAGTGAAAAGCAGGAGCTGTGTTGGGCCGATTCACCGAACGATGAAAACATATTAGGAGTATTAGGGATATATATATATATGTATATAATACGAATTGCATTGGACACGCCCATTCATTTCTTCCTAAGTGACTCAGAACTCAGCTCCCCCTCTCTCCTCTGGTCGTGGAGTTCCGGTCACCCCACCCAAACGAAAAAAGGGAATGAAAACTGAAACCCCCCATCCCAGGCTCCAGCCCACCTTCTACGTCTCTTTCAAAAGTCCTAAATTATGTTGGTGAAAGATCAAAGCTAATTCCGCTGGTTGGTGAAGACCCTGTTTCCACTTCCACGCGTAGCCAACCTGAAAAGTAGGGAAGGGGTATACTCCTATATTGTCTAACTAGACTAAGCGAGATTGACTAATCTGAGAATCCTATGAACCGGCGACATTATAGCTTGTGACGGGCAGGGCGGGGGTGGTCCTTTCTTCGGTGCACATCCCTAAACCAAGCATAAATGTGTTTTTCCGTAGCAGTTGGGTCCTAGGGTGGATCCACCAGCCGTCCATCTATAAAACTCCCACCATTATTATGAGCAAGGAGTGGTCTCAGACCGGAAATAGATCTCGAGCAGATGCAGACCCCTTCCATCACTTTTTTAGGAAGGATTAGCCCCAGACGTGGATATTGGCTATAGTTGATAAGGAAGAAAGTGAAGGTGTTCGATCTTGTCGATCAATAGGTTCAGGTATCCAAGGTTCAAGAGCTGGTTCAGCATATAGGGTTCAATGAGCTTCCGGTAACTACTTTCAGGGTGTGAACCTATATCCGGTGAGCTATTGTTTGTTAGGGTTAGTGAGCCTAGGTTCAGCTTCGCTATCCAGCCCAGTGTTTGGTTAAAGCCTATTGCCAGCAGGCTACAGTGTGGTGTGTAAGCATAGTGAAAGTCAGTCTCTCCAGTAAGTACTTACTGGGTTAACCCCTCAATCAAAGGGTTAACCTATATCTGGTCACTTAATAGAGCCTATATATGGTCACTAAAGAGAAAAGGTGAAGGGTTGGCTGCCCGATAATACAGAAGATAGAGGATCGTTCTGAGGGGCTCTATTTATATAAAAGAATGCGCGCGATAAGGGCCAGTGTGGGAATCTACCTTAATCTATTTCCCAGTAGAAAATATCTATAGAAAGTATATCTAAGATATAGAAAGTATATCTAAGGCATTTCCTCTTGCTCAGGAGCGAGCTGGAGTAGTAAAGGGCTTCCTCAAAGACAACCCCTTGTAGGGATTTAAGACTCAATCATAGAGAAATACTAATAGAAAAAGACTATCCTTGGTTGCGTTTAGTCAGCTCCCAGTGAATAGGAAGGAAGATGGGGTACAAGCGAGCGTGAAACTGGGAGTGGAAGGGAAAGAGGCCTCCCCCATCAGCTGCCCCAGTGAGGTGTGAGGTGGGTTGTTGGCATTAGGCAGTATTTGATTCAAAGGTGTGGGAGTGTCAGGTTGACTGTGGTTAGGGTACAAGGCATTAGGTGCTTGACTTATCATAGGCATTGGTTGTGTCAAAGCTTTCTTTAGTATGGGGATCCGGTTGTAGGCCCCTGATGGTCCTAATGGAGGTAGTTGTCCTAAACCAGAACCGGAAAGAATTGTTGCTCTACTGTTAAGGCCTCATTATATGCTAGTGGCAAGGAATATCGGGAGCTCTTCTTACAAACATAGAGGTCAAGGGATCTAAGGCTCCATAGTCAAGCATATTTATACCTGTAGTTGCTTCTACTGGTTCACTCACTCATTGAAACGAAGTGGTGAATCATATAATAAGAATATTACGAAATCTCGCTCCTGCAACAATGAAGTGGAAGTGGTGTTTCGTAAGTAAGTATATGACGGACTCCCGCTCTTTCTTAGAATGAGATGACGGGCATAATTACATAGATAATATATCTAATGAATGACTGGAAGAAACGAATGGAAGAAGTGAGCGAAATCGATCGATCGACAGACCATAATGACATATATAATATATGCTAAGTCTGCTAAGGCATAATTTGCTAAAGGTAATATGCAAGAATAGGAGGGAAACCTTCCTTCTTACCTTCCTTTATTCTAAGCAGAATGGATGAATACGGATATTCCAGCCTTTCTTCCCCCAGTTGATTTTTTTATTCTATTCCCTAATATGGGGGTTTGACTCTTGGCTTTATCCCATAGCCTTTCTGGCGCTGTCCCAGTGGTTATCTCTGTCTTTCAAAGCCTATCCTGCCAGGCTTTGGTTCGGGTTGGGGCCGTTCTTTTGCCAGCTCCAAAGGCCTAACGGCATGGGCTTTTCTCTCTAACCTGATCTGTAGTGGAAGAACTCAATACGGGTCTTGCTGTGGTTGAACTCAATACTTCGGGTCTTGCTCTAGTCGTATCTGTAGCGGTTTAACTCAATACAGTAGGTCTGACCTTAGTTAATGAAAAGTCTCCCATAGCCTTTCATAGTCTCTCTTACCCTATGCTGTACGGTTTCTCTCTAACCACTCAGTATTGGGGTTTGACTCTAGGGCTTTATCTCTTAACCACCCTAGCCTTTTTTGTTGGGTTGTAGGATCCTTTCCAGTCCAATCCGGTGCTGCTTCTAAGAAAGGGATCATTCCATTCATAGCAGTTCCAACTTTCCTTTCTAAGTGATTCCTGGTCTAGGGCTGAAGATATCCTAGTTCAGGTAGGTGGGTGAAAGAGTAAAGCAAAGGTCTGTTCCGTACAGGTAATCAATCCTGGCTGAATAGTTGGGAATGACTGTCCCATCCCTCCATGCAATCGTCCTAGCCTAGGGTTCTGGCAGTAAAAGAAAGAAGGGTAAGGCGCTAATCCATTCAATCCATCCGTTGGTTCTAAGGTCTGATAACTGTCCCTCCAAAGACCTAATGATCTAGGGCCTATCAAGATATAGTTCTAGCAGGTAAAGAGAGTAGGTAAATAAAGGTAAAGATGGTAATGCCTACGTGTCTGATTCCAGGCTTATAGGGTGGTAACTCCATGCTCCTAGGATTCCGATCTAAAGGTAAGGGATTATATCATAGTAGCGTATTCTACGGACTTCTATGCCTTCCTGGCTTTATAAGAGGTTGGGCAGTAGTTCCCCCCCCCACCCCATCATCTTATCTTATAAGTTCTGCTGGCTGTAATTCATGAATCCATAGGGCAGTTCCGATCCGGCGATCCTGATCGGTCTAAAGCAAGTAGAAAGAAGAAAGGTAAGTGGTAATCAGGGGCATTCTTTAAGTAAGTGTTATCGGAGCCCGTGAATGTGAAAAGTGCACAGGTAATGGAGCCAGCCGATCTAGAAGGGGTGGACGCCAGGTGGATCGCCGCATGCTCATAAGTGAAAGGGTTATGCCCCGTACCTCCTAATATTCATAAGACAAATATGAGAAAAGCGTCTCCTGGCAGTGTTGGCTGTTTGAATTAATCAATAATATCTGGGGGAGTAAATCCCGTCCCGGCCCTACATAAGTCCAGAGAATGCCTGGTTAAAGCAATAGGTTAAGCACTCCATCGTCCTAGGGTGAAGGCAGTAATCAAGTAAGTCTGAGGTTGCTGGATGATCCGGTCCTTATACCAGCTTATAAGAGAAGGTTGAATAGCAGTCCCTCCTAACTAAGTGCATTCCTGAAGTTCGTGATCTAGGGTGCGATAGCACGCTCGACTAAAAAGCCGCCATCGTGAGCTTGCCGAACTCTCGACTAAAGGCCGCCATCGCTACCGGGTCTAGGTCTTCAGGTGGTTAGATTGTTTGTCAACACTGAAGGTAAAGGGAAGGGTTGTTCATAGCTGTCCCTCCTAAGAGATTCCTAAAGGTGCGAAGCCGCTTGTCCCTCCGGGGGCAAGGAAAGTGTGAAGAATATCCGGGCAATGTCTGAAGCCCGTCCGGCTCTATCTATGTTTAAGTCCTTTCATCCGTCCGATCCAATGCTGTAAGTCTAATAAGTAAGGCAGACAGTAGTTAGTATATATAGGTGAGTGGTTAGTAGGCAGGCATGAAATGAAAGGCGGGTAGGGTGTTTTCACGGGGTATGGTCGAACGGGCGGGTATGATTGTTGATATGATTGAACGGGCGGGTATGATTGAACGGGGACATCTCTTCTCTCCTCTTATGGTGGGGACTTGGAATGGTAAGAGGAAGGAGTTAGGAGAATGGGTGCACCTCATCACTGGGGCTACATCACACACCTTTCTGACTGGCACTAGCTGACCAGCATGAAAGAACCAACCTGACTAGCGTGAATGGCTCAACCTAGCCCGTCTCCCCGGGTCTATCTAGGATAGATATGTACAAAATAGGTGGTTCCATGAGTTGGAATACAAATGTCGTAAGCATATCATGGTTCGTTGTAACTGTCTCCTCCTAGCATCTGAGTCTGAATAGAGAAAGCTCAAGATAGAACATTGTGTAGAGGAGTAGGAGGCGCTGTTGACTGTGTACTGTGTAGTCGCCTGGAGGAGGTGTCCCATCTCTAGAGTCTGGACGATCTCCTCTAATCGCTGGTCTGGGATCTAGATTGAGGATGTTGCTTAGATCTCTGTGAAGTATGGATGGACCTCTGGGTCCGCACTGATATGGAGTCTGGAGTTGGGTTGGTTGCAGTCTTTCTTTTGGTGCCCCAAGCAGATGGGAGTGTCGTAAATAATGAAGTGATTCTCTGGTGGAGGTTGGTCTTGGATGGGGCTGGAGGGTATGATACCAAAGTATAAGGGCCTCCTGCATGTATAAATCCAAGAATATCTGGTCGGGGTATTTGACGAACTGGAGAGAGTTCGGGGTTATCTGAATAGACAATGGAATTGCCATCGGATCTCGTAGTAGATGGGACAAAGGAATAGAAAGTGCTCCTCTGTCTCGACCTCATTAAGATGGCACATCTGGTAGATCCTATCAGATCGAGCAAGCTAGTGATTTGTCTCCAGTCGAAGTCGATGTGAACCCACTCTGAACTGATCCAGGGGGATATGAAGAGCCTGCATCCGATGGCGGAGTGTGTAGTAGGGTTGGATAATAAGACTGTCCCTCAATTCCATGAAGTGCTCAACGTAGAAAGCCATCTTCGGCCGTCAAACCCCCTGGGGGTTAATCCAAGTAACCTATACAAATCGCCTATCAATATCGTCTCGAATGATCCTGAATAGCTCCTGCCTGGGGTTAGGAAGTGGGCGGGTGCATCAAGAGAGTATCTGAATGGAGGGAGTCGGCCTATCCCAATGCCAATAGACTCCAAAATCTATAGAAAGATTGGCCATTTTACCTCTCCTATTGTCGAGAGTTCGACAGGCTCACCCGGCGGTTCTCTTTCCCTAGATAGATCCAGTGTCTCCAACCAAGTCAAATCAAAGGTCCCGGAGGGGCTTGCGCTTCTGAGGGCAAGGTGGCCTTAAATGAAAGAATTGATTAAGAACGCGCAGCCTTGCCCGGTGCGGACAAGCAATAAATTACCTTGCATTGAACATAAAGCGTAATTACATATATAATGAGATATATATTTGTATACGATATTCCCCGATTAGGGATCGATTATGAGTATGAGAGCCGTAATTACATATATAATATATGCATTCACGCTCTATCGATCGAATAATGAATTCGATAGCATTTGGATGGGCATATATGAAAAGAGAGCAATGAATGCATTCATTATATATGTGATTATGCATTCATTCGTTGCTCAATATTCCAAAACCTCCGCCCACGGTAAAAGGGCCAATCTCGTAGGGAGAAAGTCCTAAACCGCCGCGGGAAAAGTAAAGTGCCTTGGTTAGTTCAAACGACGCCCAAAGTACTTCTACGCGAGGTAGGTCTCCGGCGTTTGCTAATAGGATGCGTAGCTTGAAACCTTCGACCTTGAGTTACTTATTGGGTGGGGGGCCGAATCTGGTATGACACATATCTAATTCA
>Ga0181464_1000034_pt1 | contig 30658 bp, 31 predicted proteins | sample InSIn2gowninarea_FD_119074 | JGI IMG/M metagenome (GOLD analysis project Ga0181464, IMG submission 119074) | Clean room microbial communities from NASA Spacecraft Assembly Facility at Jet Propulsion Laboratory, Pasadena, California, USA -... ...
CCATCATCAACAACTACAGTATGCAGTTCTTCATCTCAGAAAATCATGGACCATACCATCCAGCAGTAGCCATGGTAGCGCGAGATGGCTTGCATGAGTATTCTTGGCTGTCTGCTGTTAGCTTCTTGCACACAAAGAACATAGCCCAAATTGGTCACTTACCCAATCACCAGTCGACTAGCGGACAGGTTCAGTTGCCACATATGGGATGCAGCTCTTGCGGTCGAGCCAAGAGGTAGAGGCAGACGGACCGCCTTGCTTCCAGCTCGATGGCTTGGCCTGGGTGTGTCTGACGGAAGGCACAGTTGCTATCAGTGGGTGGGCTGTGTTTGTGGGAGCTGGCCTGGTAGTAGTTCTCAGGGTGTCCAGTTGTTCCGGCCAGACTTGGTGATATGAGATAGACATGACGGTAGGTATGCTTGTTTCGAGTGATCTGGCTTGAATGCCTCTGACGGAAGGCACAGTTGCTGTGGGTGGGTATATCGTCGTGGTCCTCCATGTGCCCGTGAGAGTTCTCCATGTGCTAGATCCGTCTCGGTCTACGTTCATGATTCTCATGAGGCTAGGTCTGCTTGTGTCGGACGATGTGGTTCGTGTTTCGTCTGAAGGCACGGTTGCTGCGGGTGGTTTAGTCGTCCACGTCCACTTGCCCTTGGGGCCAGTGATCTTGTGTGTGATCTTGATAGTGGTTCTGAGCGTTCTGGCCGGAAATCCTTGGTGAAGTGGGATAGACATGACGCCAGGCATGCTTGTTTCCAGCAAAGCTGAGGATGCCGACGGTAGCGGCGGTGTTGGTCTAGTCCACTTGACCCATGACTGGGGAAGAATGGATTCTGGGACTCCCTGATGTGGCGGTGTGACTCCGGGAGGGAGAGTTGAAATCGTAGTAATTGTTTCTTGTGCTGTCGATGCCATCGATGGGACGGAGCATGATATGTTGGATCGTGCGTAGTCATCGTCGAGACAGCCCTGGGGTAGACCGAAGCTGAGAGGGTTAGCGTAGGGCCTGGCAATACTCGGGGAATACGTACACTGCTCCGGTCATTGCGGCGATGATGCTGAGGATGAAGAACTGCATACTGTAGTTGTTGATGATGGAGCTCCTTTGATGGATCAAATTCTATTGAATCAATGTTGTGTAGAGCGATGATGTTTAGAGGTAGAAGTTGGTTGACCGAGAAGCAACAAGCGTGTCTCGTCGTTCCTTCTTTGTCTGGTTGTTACAACTTTGTGTCGTCATGGCAATACAAATACACACGTTTTGAGGAAGTCGCAACTCCCTCAAAATTCGCGTGTACGACTGTAGAAATGCACGATTTCAACATTTTCAGAGGTAGCCTCCATTGAAAGCGCGATCGTCAGTCCATGGAGAGCGTGATCGTCAGCGTCTCTCTACGGAGGACTAGAGCGATCTTGAAAACATTATGCATTTCTACAGACCAAACAACTCTGGGCATGGCCGTAGGAGATGGCTAGGAATGACAGAATTTAGCACACGGGGAGGTTGGACAGACAGACAGGAGCTTCTAGATCTGTCAGATTTGGTCTGAATTCTGAAGGGAGCTAGTCCAAAGGCGATCGCATCTCAGGCCATGTTTTTGGTATTGGAACATATTCATGCCACCGACGAGGACATGAATATCTTTGTGGCCCCCTAGAAGAAAGATAGCACCGTGTTGTTCGAATCACAGGTCGGTCGGTGATTTTGCATGATTTGGAAGCCATCTCTTAGCCCGCGCTAGGGAGGAAATTGAACTTTATGCATAATCTCAAGTTTTCCAAAGCTTTGTTTCGATTAGACAGCGATGGACAAACTGAGAGTGAGATGGATCTGGTCGTCTCTTGCCACCTTGTGAGGAGTTCTCAGCCCTTTGATCTGGTTTGCTTGATTGGACTTCGCCTTCGCGCATGATAATCAAAGCCCAACGTAACTCCACAAACATCGTGGAGGCTCAAGTTCGATTGCTACAGGTCGATAGCTTCCGATTGTGTTGCTGTTCTTACAATCGACTGGAATCGATATAGAAAACATGCTTTCGGGGTGCGTCTTCCGAACCCAACAGCTCTTCGGAAGATGATGAGCGTGGCTGGCTTCCGACAAGAGTCTGCCATTGTAACCTTATCATCTGGTGGCTTATGGAAACTGAGAGACCGAGTGCGTGATCTTTCGGAAAGAGCACTCCACCTCTTCCTGAATCATACCACAAATGTTGGACTACGAGTCGTCATCTGTTGAAGACTTCGGATGCTTGTGGTGTGGTGACGTACAATTGAGAAACGCTATGCTTGTGCCTACGAGTCGAGCAAAGGTCTATAAAGCATGTAAGTCTCGATGGTAAATGCTGCATCAAGTCAGTAAACCATTTCGAGAGCCAACTATCATCTCATTTCTTTTCATCCTCATTCATCTCCTCATCATGTACGGCAAAGTCTCCTTCGAAGAAGCCTACGAGATCCCTCGTCTGGCAGACCAGAGCCGCGACCAGGCAGCTTTGTACATCGCTCCCAAGGACCTCGATCGCTACATGCGTCAGATCAAGTCCATCACCGGCGAGCGTCTCGAAGTCTCAGACGCTCATGGCATCGGTTACACCATTGTCTCCTTGACTGTCCCCGGCATTCAAGGTATCTGCGACCCGGCTCAAGCAGAGAAGCACGCCACCGAGGTCAACGATTACATCGCCAACGAGATCAAGGACCACCGTGATCGTCTCGGTGCCTTTGCAGCTCTGTCTATGCACGATCCAAAGCAAGCTGCTGAGGAGCTCCGCCGTTGCGTCAAGCTTGGTTTCCACGGAGCTCTCCTCAACGACGTCCAGCACGCAGGGCCTGATGGCGAGACATATCTCTTCTACGATCAGCCCGCCTATGACGAGTTCTGGGAGGTCGTTGTTGAGCTTGATGTCCCTGTGTACATCCACCCTGCAGCACCCATGGGCCAGTACTACCAACAGCAGTACGCCCAGCGCAAGTACCTCGTTGGTCCTCCTCTCAGCTTTGCCAACGGTGTGTCTCTGCATCTTCTCGGTATGATTACCAACGGCGTCTTCGACCGCTTCCCCAAGCTCAAGATCATCGTTGGTCACTTGGGTGAGCACATCCCCTTCGACTTCTGGCGCATCAACCATTGGCTCGAAGATGTTGAGAAGCCCCTTGCAGCCAAGGCAGGAGATATTATGTGTAAGAAGACCATTTACGATTACTTCAAGAACAACATCTACCTCACCACCAGCGGACACTTCTGCACTCAGACTTTGAAGTATGTCGCTGAATATCTTGGCCCTGAGAGATTGTTGTTCAGTGTCGATTATCCTTATGAGACCATTGAGAATGGCTGTGGCTGGTGGGACGGCGATGCTGAGAACATCAAGAAGGCATTGGGTGGTGAGGAGGCGTACAAGAATGTTGGCAGGGAGAATGCGAAGAAGTTGTTCGGTCTGGGCAAGTACCACGACTGTGATGCATAAGTTCTAGGAATGATGATTACTCGCCTATGTATTTCCAAAATGTTTGATTCTGTTCCAGAAATTGTGCAGACAATGTGCCTGATGCCATGGAGAGATGGAGCGAAGTAAATTTCGTATCAAACCTGTCCCCAAGTCTTGGTCCAAAATTATTAGGAGATGCCAAGGGGGTTTGCTCCTCGACGTTCCAGAGTGATAGTGATGATATCCGAGTAAGGAATGTTGGCCGCATGAGATCACATGTTAGTGGGATGTCACGTGTCTGTGAAACTTGGGAAGGAGCCCTCGACTTCGAAACATCATACCTCGACCTTTCACACGACAATCAGAAGACAATTCAAACGGCTTGTGGACGACGAGCGTGACTCATACCTTCAATATCGAATAGGCTGTGATAGGCAGCGATCACAAGGAAAGCGCCACCAGATAAAGACAGACCCCAATGTGCAAGCCTCTCCCTTTCTTCAACATCAGCACTACATATCCGAGATCAGCATCTTCATTTCCCGAGCAGAGGCCAATCAAAACGGACCAGTTGAATAAATTGGACGTTGGGCACCAAGCAGGCGGCGATTTCTCGAACAGCGCTTTGGAACAAGACATTACCGCAGAAGATTGAGCCGTCATTTCAACACTAGTTCTGCGCTCTCGAGTCAGCATCCTGACTTCTCAGAAAGCAGACAATACGAATAAAAGCTCAATAGACGCGAGGCCATACAAACGGAAAGTTCGACGACGAGGTCACACTCTTGACGAAGACAAAATAACACCTCGACCACAAAGTTATACCCTCGACCAGAACGAACAGACAGCTTGACGACCAAGGCGAGGTCAGAGGGCTTCATCCAGCGACGAGGTCATACACTCGACGAAAAGAAAGCACAAAAAAAGGCACCAGCTCGACAAAGACGAACAGACAATCCGACAAAGACAAACGGAAAGTTCCACAAAGGTGAACCGACGATTCGACGACGAGGTCATAAAGAGGTCATAACGAGGTCATCCGCCCGAATAGGACGAACGGAGAGGTCGCACACGACATCATACACTCGGCGAGGGCGAACGTAGAGCTCGAAGACGACAGCGAGGTCATACAAACGGCAATTCGACGACGAGGTCATAGGTTCGGCGACCAACAGGCAGCGACAATTGGGAAGGTATTGCAAGACATAACCGCACCCCTTCCCTATCTCTTGCCTCGACATCAGACGCTACACCTTTGTTGTCAGCATTCTCTTTGGTTTTCGAATCAACACAAGCATCCCTTCACATCCCTTCTCCCCTTCCGATGCCAAGTCTCTCCACACTAGAGAAACACACCGCGAAAATGTCTAAAACCATCGAGAACGTTCCCAACGAGATCTTGAAGCATATCTTGGTGCAAGTTCGTGAACAGTGTGGTTTCAACTCATTGAAGAATGCGCTCCTCGTGTCTCACCTCTGGAATGCTGCCGGTACACCAGTCCTCTACGAACACGTCGTACTTCACAATGGCAACATCAGCTCTTTCCTCGACACTACGGTCGATCCGCCTGTCGAATCTTGGAGCCTGATACCAAAGTTGCAGTTCATGTTCTACAACGGTAGCAGGGCTTCAGCAAGGGACGCCTCGAGCACTTTCGAAGAAGCCAAAGCCATGTTCTCAAAGCCTATGCCTTCTATTGAAGAGTTGAAGGCGAGGAAAGGCAAGAAGCGACTCCGTAACCGCGAAAGATCGTGGGGGCAGGTTCACACCTTGACTCTCAACGTCAAGCCAGAGGGAACTGGAAATACGCGCTATGAGCAGCAGAACAGACAAGAAGCGGGCAAACTAACTCCATTGGATGTGCAGTTGATGAGATTGGCAAGCATGCTGCCAAAGCACTTTCCTCTTCTCAACACCTTTTCGTTCTTTGCGGAAGAGGTGTATTTCCATGATAAGCTGAAGATGGAGAGAGAAGGGCCTGGCTTCTTAGACGTTAGAGTCATCCATGAGCTTGTCGGAGCGTTGCCGGAGTCTTGCATCAATCTTTTCCTAGACACCAATGGCCGTGAGATCCAGTTTGGTCCATCGTCTCCTCGCATGTGCCTTCTCATCCAGAACATGATGCTAAGACTGCGCCACCTAAATCTGAGGGTGGCATACGTCTGCGGCTCCATCATTGAGTTACCAGCCAAGGACGAAGACGATGACGAGATGGAAGTCGAGTATATCAAAGCGCCATACCTCCGCAGTCTATCAATCTCCTTTGTGCCCAGAAATATTCCCTACTGGTTCGACCTGATGTACGCTCGCAACGTCTGCAAACAAACGCACTCGCACAGCATCACAGCAAGACTCCCCAACGATCATCCTCTAGGCTCCAACAGCGAGTCGAGAACAATTCGCCTAACAGAAGCGCTTGGAGAAGCGCTCAATCGAGGCTGTTTCCCACACACAAAAAGCATCCAAGTAATTACACCGATGAGGATCAATCGTCGTGGCAAGGCTTGGTCGGAAAGAGAAAACGACGAAATGATCATCATCAGAGATGTAGTCAAAGACAAGACCCACGCACTCCAGTTCATACCTGCCAACAGCATGTACGTCCACAACGAAGATCGGGCACTCATCGATCGCCACGGCGTCTTCGCCATGGGAAATCACCAGAAACTCAAGACGAGTGCTGAAGACAGCATGTGGGACGCCACAGCAAAATACGGTGCCAGACTACCACTCGAAACACCAGATATCCAGTTCCAGAAATGTACTTTGAAGACCTTGTCGACCAAGAGGGAGTTGATGTATTTTGTGGACAGTCTGAAGCGGGAGACGCATGAGAAGATGAAGGTTCTTCATCGGGATCTGACAGAAGACAAGAGACATCCTGGGAGGGAATTCGAGTTTGAGGGAGCATCGTTTCCTTTCAAGGACTTTATGCCGGAGAACTTTTGAGAACCGGAGACACAGACAAGCTGAAAGAGCTTGAACGGAAGGACGGGAGAATGAGCGGAGGATCGGAAGGTTGAGCAAAGGGGTCGGAGATTGTAGCATCATTTAACCAGAGGTCGGGAGGTTGTAGCATCTTTAGCGACGTATGAGCTTGGCGAATGTAGCCATGCGATAATGACACAGTTCTATCCCTCTGAACTTCTTTCGAGCAATGAGACACGTTGTTTGTGTGCGTCTCAACTCATCTCAACATCTTCTTCTTGAGGAAGGGGCTGCCATGTCGGACGGCCGCTGCGCTTGAGACATTTTGAAGCGTGGAATAGATGGCCTCTTCGTTGACGCACGAAGAAAGCATACAACAATCCAGCTAGTACAACGGCTGTTGCACTGACGGCGGCAGGTATCTTGAACTGGTCCGGACGAGCGAAGATTGCGGTGGAGGCGTAAGATAGGAGCTCGAAAATGCTTTGTACGGATGCTTCCGTAGCGGAGAAAGAACCTCGCTGGTCCGGCTCGACTGCCTGGTTTGTTGCGTCAGTATGGGCCCTGTGTGTAATAGGCTGAACTGACAAACCTCTTGGACAATGACTTGAGCAGACAGATCAAAGCCCCATAGCCCTATTCGACTAGCGATTGTACCAGCAAGCAAGCCAGCAACAGCATATTTAGGAGGGATCTCGACCCAAAGCATTGTAGCCGCAATTACCACCCAAACAATCTGCCAGTTGAGAAACCATATTCCACATCTGATGGCACCAATTCTGTGCATGGCCTTTGGCGCAAGCCATGTGGAAGAGAGCTCGAAGACGGTCGAAACTGTTCTCAGGAGACCGATGAAGATAGAGCTGAAGCCGACTGAGAGGAGATATGTGACCATCTGGCCACCGAAAGTCAGGACGGTGAGGTATAGTAACGACAGAGAGAACGAAGGCAAGAAGGCCGGGTGTTGGATGTAGGAGATGCAGGTCCCACAGAATTGACGAGCACGACGTGCTGTTGACGGGCTACTTGTTGACTGAGAATCTTCTGATGGTAAAGGGCGTGCTTGAAGGTCTTCAACTTCGTAGTAGACTCTTGCAATAGCGTAGTATTCGACGAAGACGGAAACAGCAGTCATGCAGAAGGTAACAAGGATAGCAATGCTGGTCGAGAAGCCATCGACCAAGGCGATAGCAAGTGGTCCGACGAGTTTGCAGAAGAGATCGATTCGACGCATCTGAGAGTTGAGCTCTTGCAAGTCATCGGCGTTGTTCTTGGATATCACTACAACCCAATCGCGCTCGACAGATATGGTGTTGATGACCGAGGAGAGCTTTTCAATACAGGCGAGTAGGGAGAGAAGAGCCAGTGCAGCTTTTGCAGACCACGAATCAAGAGATGTGTAGCCGTAGTACAATAAGAGCCATAGTAACGAGCACGATGCCGCAGTGGCTGCTCTCTGGCCAACTAGAAGTGGTCAACGACTGACTAGAACAGGCCAGAAGACAGCGGAATCTCGCAAAAGAATTGACAGCAAGAAAAATCACGACAAAGGTCAAACGGTATGTAGAAGAAGAGGGATGTGTATTGACGAGGCTAGATAACTTACTAATCGACAGACGAATGAGATGCATGCGTTCAGAGCGGTCGATTAGACGACCAATGAAAGTCGAACAGACGACAACAGAGGCAGAGCGAGTCAAAGCATAGATAGAAGCAGGAAACAGGGTGCCAGGAAAGATCGTTGAGATGAACAAGACAGCACCGAATTCAAACAGGCGAGAGTTCCATGTCGAGAGGAAGTGCGAGACATAGAGCTTGTTGCGGACATGATAAGATGGCAGCTCGGAGGTGGACATGTCGGCGATTGATTCAAAGAAGCATTCCGGAAGGATGGAACGTATGTCTTATACACAGCATGGATGAATAAATACAATCAAGAGCAAAGTCAAAGTGGGTCGAGTGTGACAGAAAAAGAAAAAAAGCAAATAATTGCGGAGGTCGAGTGAAGACCCTGGTGGCTGGCGGAAGTCTTCACGCCTTGGCACCGTCACTTTCGGCGATTCAGCAGCTTCACGTCGCATGAGAGTCGCGTCTATTCACTATCTTTGCACAACCGAATTATTGTCTTTCTCTTTCTCGACGAGCTGTTATTCATTCCTGGCTTCTACCACCTCCGACTCGCTTCAGAACCCTCAGTCAAAGCTATACCACTGCTCTACACGTCTTTGTTCAATCTAAGGGCTTGGCCCCTGTGTAGAAAAGATGCCCGCTAGGAAGCGCGCCCGCCAGGAGGCCGACCTGGACAGCAGCATTGTCGCCGTCGAAAAGGCACAACCCCATAATGAGACACTGGATCGCCTTCGGAACATGTGGCAGTTTGCCGCCCTCATGCAATACATGTACATCTTCGGCAAACCCGTCAAGATTGACCCCGAGTTCGACATGGAGGTATGCGCCGGCGACTCTGATGCGCTTGATCAGTTGCTGATGATATGATAGGATCTGGAGCATGAATGTTTGAAACCCGAAGCATCCGAGAAGCTGGCAGAGATCTGCCTTACCCTCCTCAAATTCGTCTCATCACACAGAGGCCTGACGTGCGTCCAGCCCAGCCACTGATCCAGAAACATCTCACTAACCCATATCAGCTACGACAACTATGACGAATACACCCGCCGCCAGTTTGTCGCCAAGGCTCCTTCGCGAAACCCCTACGGCGATGAAGTAGAGCCCAACAAGTTTGCCGAGTTCGACGTCTTCACAAAGATCCGCGTGCTGCACCAACTGTCAACATGGACCCTGAACAATGCAGAGCGCATGCGCGGTTTAATGGAGGAGAAAGACAGCGAGCAGACGCAATGGGTATGTGCCCCGCAGCAATCATATGCTTCGTTCACTAATATCATCGATAGCGCATCGAAGAACTCGGCTGGGACTCTCAGGATCGCTCCTACTTTGTACTGGACGATGATCGCCTATACCGTCGCACCGAGGCACCGTTACCACCTGCACCTACCCCGAAGCCGAAAGCAAAGGCAAAGGCTAAAGCACGCAAGTCACGCGGCTCTCGTGCTAGCAAACGCATCAAGCTCGACAACTCCGCTGAAGACGGCGAAGCTGAGGAAGAGGAGCAGGACAACACCGAGGCAGAAGTCAAGATTGATGAGCCAACTGAAGAGGACGGTTTCGGAGGAATGAAGTGGGAATGCATCGCCGTCACCCACGACGATTATAACCTTTTCCTGGAATCTCTGCGTAAGAGCCGCGACCCGAACGAGAAGGCACTCGTCAAGCGCATCAACGAACAGATTATGCCAATCCTCGAAAAGCGAGTCGAAGCCCAACGTCAAAAAGTGCTCAAGAAGCAAAGAGAATTGGAGAACTTGCAGAAGATGGCCAGCGCTAAGCGCTCAAGCAGACTTGCTGGCAAGGCCGAGGCAAGAAAGGCTGAAGAAGAGGCAGCTGAGGTAGAGAAGCGAAGACAGGCCGAGCTCGACATGGCTCGCAAGGAGCAGCAGAGACAGAGCAAGATGGAGCACGTAAGTGACAGACGTCCTACAAGCCGCAAGAAGGTCACTGACAGATACAGGCTCGCGAATCGCGCATGCTTACCAGAGAGCAACGACTCAAGGAGCGCGAGGTCAAGCGCATCCTCCATGAAGAAGAACTTCGCAAGCTCGAGGAAAATCAGAAGAGCCTGGAGGAGGGCAACGAGATCGAAGGCCGTCTGTCAGAGCGTCACCTTAAGGCGGAGATGGAAAGACGACAGAAAGAGTTGGACGCCCTGGCCGAAGAGGAGGGTGAATGGATCTTCGATTGCGCCGTTTGTGGCAAGCATGGCCAGAACTACGACGACGGCACACACTCGATTGCATGCGAAAAGTGTAATATCTGGCAGCATTCGAAGTGTCACGGCATCGACGAAAAGGACGCAGAGAAGGACGACTTCCACTTTGTCTGTTCAGACTGCGAGAGAAAGCCCAAGCTGCCACCGTTGCACCTGCATTTCCCAGGCCAGAAGGGAGCTGCTCCGGAAGCACCTCGCGGTCGTCCTCTTGAAGCCGTCGAAGTCAGCACATCCACTCCACGCTCCGCCGCCCGACACTTCAACCTCCTTGACGGCCCATCGCTCTCGCCTTCTGGTCAAAGCCCTGGCCCACCTGGATATCACCGCCCTGCTGGAGCTCCTCCAGTCGGCGTCCCTCAGCAGGCTTGGAACGGTACCACCTTGCCGCCGCCTGCACGCCCAGCATCGAACTACAGCAGTTCCCCTCCACCTCCCACACAGAAGTCCAACGATGGCGACCTCTCCAACTTGCATGCTCAAGCTCACGCTGGCGCTGTTTCAGCACATTCGGTCCCTCTGCCAGCTCTTCAGCCCAACGGCTTGCAGATGGGCCCTCCGTCGCCCACCAAGGGCTCACGACCATCATCGTCGCACGGACTTTCAGAGCACCGTACTAATGGCTCAGCGACACCCCATCACCACCGCCCGTCGAGAAACAGCCTTTCACCCTCTAGCCAGCGCCTCTTCCAAAGCCCAAACACCTCCTTCCCTCCTCCCGCCCTGCCACAGCAACAACAACGCGCCGCCGCCCATTCGCCCACAAAACAACCCAGCTCCTCGCCCTCGCACGCTCAATCCTTTCACACTCCCGCAGCAGCAAACGCCACACCCTACACATACCAACACACCACCACCGCAACACCCGCCTCAGCTGCGACAAACATCCTTCGCACAGGCCCTCATATGCAAAGCTCACCCCTGCCTCCCCTCCCAACCGGCAACACACCTCTCATTCCCACCAAACACGATACCCCTCGCCCCATCAGCAGAGACAGTATGGCCGAGACCCCTGTGGTGCCACCAATTACGGCATTGAGCCCTAGTCCAGCCATATTCATGCCCATGCCTTCTGCACCACCCGAGGGCGTGGAAGGCGTAGAGACGTCGCTTGGTGTAGGCAGTGTCCCAGTCAAGAAGATGCCGCCTAGTGCCAGTCAAGAGAGCGACGGCGACATCAGTATGGCTGACATGTAAAGAGCATCACCAGTATCTGACAAGCAAAGATGGCAGATGATTGCAAGAGAAGACGAAAGACGGGTTGTTTTGGTCCTGTCATGCATGAGGAAGATTGGTCATGGAAAACTTGCGAGGATTGATATCATTTTTCGATTTTTCGTGTTAGGATTAGATGAGATGAAACATGCTAAGAGCATTGCAAGCAAGCCAAGAATGAAAACACATGATCAATCCCAGTCATTTGAATCAAGTACTCACCAATTTGTTACTTTCAACGACCTCTCCCGCGACCTCTCCCGCGACTGCATGATATAGTCACTCGAGCTGCAACAATGCACAATGTTCGTCAGAAATAACAACATCGACCATAGAGAAGCGCCAACTTTTACGCTCTTGAGGAAGCCTGGTTTGTCTTTAACGTAGCAAAAATGGCGTGCAAGGTGCTTGAATCGAGCGGCAAGCATAAACTGAGATGAGAAATATATATTCATTACATTCGTGATTTAAACTAACAGTAGAGTTGTGTGTGTATATCCCCCAACCCTCCCAACACCATCCCATCTTCCCCTTCCCTAGAATACAAATTTCCATGGTATACCCAAAAAAAAGCCACTGATTTCCTTGTTGCACAACACTCTCCACCTTGATCCTCGCCCCTTTGCACACACGCACACACGTCTATTGGACATTTCCAAAGGCATTCCTCACCCCGCCTTCCCATTGTAATTCTCCGCTGTTCATTCCATTCAACTCATCTCCAAATTCGCCCATCACTTGCCCCCATTCTGCATCACTGAGTTGGAAGAGTTGGCCTTCATCTACAGCTCCTAGCTCTAGCACCGTACTCGTTGACGTCTTGCTGAAGTTCATGAACTCCGTGGTCGAGAAGTCGGACATGTGAGGGAGTAATGTAGACATGGGTGTATCTTGCATAGTTTGTTGCTGTTGCTGTTGTTGAGGGATATGCGTGTAACCCATCGATGGAGATTGCTGTTGCACAGACCCTTGCCAATTATTTGAAGATTGTCTGAAGATGAGTGCAGAGTGATTTGCAGGAATAGAAGACGATGACGAGTCGGAAGGCGAAACCCCACTGTTGTTTGCAGATAAATCCATAATATCTGCCTCACTGCTAGATCCAAGTGTTTGAGGTGACGTGTTTGCGGTAGAACTATCGGAGGAAATGTTCATCCGAACAGGGAAGATTCCCTTGAAGTTTCCTGTATGCTGGGACATTGCCTCTGCGACTTCGGGTGGGAAGTTGCCGCCGGATGGGTGGTTGCCTTGAGATTGGCGTTTCGGGGCCGAGTGTGCGGCTAGACCGCCGTCGCCGAAGGTGGGTATGCGTCCGTTGGTGGTGTCTTTGTTTAGCTCGGCGTAGGGGCATTGCATGGTTTCCTGAGCTTGAGCTTGGGCTTTACGAGCGGCACGGACGCGTAAACTGCGTAGTTCTTCGAGACCAGCTACTTCGAGGTCAACATCAAGTTGTGCTATGAATGATTCGGCGAGAGGGTTTGTCTTTTTCATGGCTTGTAGAGCAGACAACAGGAAGTGCAATGATCCTCTAGCGGTATCGTCACGAGGTCGGGACTTCAGATATTGTACAAAAACTCGAGCGGCGACGTAAAGTGAGAAGGCCATGAATGGGTTGGCTTGAGCCATATCGAGGTGACTGGTCATCTTCATCAAGCTGGAGATTTCGGCAGCTGCAGTCAAGCAGCGCATTTTGGATTCGGTGGCGAGTTTAGCTGGTAGTTGATGCTTTTCTACTTTGAAGATAGCGGCTTGGTGTAGACAGATAACCGAAGTATGAACACACATGTTCATGAAGACGACCTTCGGATCAGAGGCGGCAAGTGGCAGTCGCAATGATTCGGGGAGACCAAGCAATAATGAGAGAATTGTACCGTCCATCTGACGATGTCGCTTCCAGAAGATGCCGTTGATATCGCCATCGTTTTGATCGGGTGCTTGTCGATGAAGATGCAACAAGTTGCGGCCGAAAAGAGCAGCAATGACACCAACCGAGCCCATGGAAGATAGAGTCTCAGCTCCCCCAGGCGTCAAAGCTTCATGTAGAGAGATGGAAGGCTCTGGCGTACCAGAGTCATAGGCATCTTCGGACGATGGTAGATCGGTAAAGATGTCGGTTTCATCTATCGTCATGGGCCATCCAGTGCCAATACTAGCATATCGATCGGCAGCAAAGCTCAACCAGAACAGACGTCTGCGCTCTTCCTTCTCAATCCAGTCTTTGGGAGGAGGTAGGCATTGTTTGACGTCAATGTTAGGACCATCGACACGATGAAGACCCATCATGAGGGCAAGGCGACTGGTTCTGCCAGTACTCAGCCAGGCTCGGGGAAAGTACATCATCTTGAACTCGTAAGCTGAGATGCATTGCCAGGCTTGGACAGTTGCCAGGTTGATCATCTTCTCGCCGACGCCAGTCATCTCATCGCGCTCGAGATAATGACGGGCACGGCGGTATAGAGTGTCGACCATGTCCTCATATTTGGGATGAGAGCTCGCACCCAGAGTCCATACAGCGTATTGGAGAGACAGGCGAGGACGTAAAGCAGGTGATGTGTTCTGCATAGCCATGAGGAAGCGGGGACGATGCAAGAGTGGAGCCGAGGGATGAGCGCGTTCGAAGTAAAGGTTGGTCAATTCGGCGCACACTTCCGGAGGTGGCAGAGGTTCGTCCATGCCTGTAGCAAGTAGCGAGAAGTTGGGAGCCCATGTCGGCGTGTCGATGTTGCCCTTCCAGAAGGCAGGCTCCATGTCGTGTGTTTCCGACATGGAAGGCACACGTGAAGCAGGCATGGTGTTGGTACGTTCAAGAGGAGATTGGCCGACACGCATCTCCTGCATCAGACGTCCTTGGTCGGGATCGATGCCACCAAAGTCTGGCAGATCTTCGCCGACAGGGAGGTCGACGGCATTCTGCGGCATCTCAAGACCGCTGTGTGTGTTGAGGAGTGTTTCGACTTGGGCCAATCTGGCCTCCAGCTCTTTGACATAGCCCCTCTTGGGACCGCTCTTCTTGCGCACCTCATCGTAGGCGCAATTGTGGGAGAGGCGTGTGCATGTCGCGCAAGATGGTTTGGCGCCGTCGCATCGGAGCTTGCGTTTGCGACACAGCACACATGCTACACGCTTGGATTTGGGCTGTTGCGATTGATTGGGCTGGTCGGGGAGTTGTTGTGTAAGGTCGTTGAAGTAGCCGTCCGACACGGCTTCGTCTGGTGACGGCATTGTTGCTGCCTTGTCGCTGAAGTCCTGAAGATTTGCTGACGCGGCGACACGATGCTTTTACCTTGACAAAGAATAAAGCGTCTTCAGTCTCGAAACAAAGCGCCTGGATCTGGCGACTGGGATACGGCGAGGCAGTTAGGCAGCAAGTAAATCGTATGCATCAAGCTCATGCCGGTGCACTGCTACTATTGGTTGAATGAAGCCGCCCTCAGAATCCTTCAATCCTCGAACATCCCCCGTTGTGGCTTTCTCCCTCTGCAACAGCCTTGGCTTGATAGAGTAATCAAACCTTCTTTGACTTTCTAGAACCCTGAAACCCTCCTGCCTTTGGCTCTTGCTGCTCATCTGCATGCTCATCTGTCAGGAGGGAGCTCAATGCCTGCGCTTATCGCATGAAGCCTCCACATTGTGCCTGTCGCGGAGCCGCCAGGAAATACCTCCTCTCCGGCCGGACCTCTCTCACAAGACCATGCCCGTTTGTCTTCCAGTGAGCAGATGCATATCCCAGTTGACCATCAAGGTTTGGTCCAAGGCCCGTATCTTGCGGCCATGACCATCTCTGCACAGGCACACAGGCAGATCATTGGAACACCATGCATGTCTTGCCGACGACCGACCACGGTCCCGCGGGAGAGGCACTCGAGGCAAGCCACCATCTAACATGATTTTGACGATTGTATCAGAACATCTACTTTCCAAGGGTCGACTCACCGTGGTCATCTGAATGTTGGTTGCTTCATTCACGGTAGCTCCTTCCCGCAGAAGATCGCGCAGCACATTCCATGCCAAAATGGTGTTACCAATCAGTCCACAGTGTTTCATTGGGCTTGTAAACACCGACCTAGAAGAAGGGCCTTCTAGAGGACAAAGCTGCACTCACAAAGACTTCTTGTATGTTGATAGCTACTGGCGTTATTGACATCTATAGTGAGAGTAGAAGTGTTGACATCGAGCAAACCCGGGGTTCCTTACATAGCACGCAGAGCACCGAATGGGGTATTACTAAGGCGTGAGGTCTGAGGTCATTTCATCGGACGTGTTGCTTGGTAAGAAGAAACTATGAAACCCTATCACAAACTTCCAGGTCCTCATTCATCAGCCCATCTACAAGCCTTCAAGCCTCAGCCCCTGCTTAGGCAAACCGCGTGATTCTGACTTCCTCCCATGCATGCCGTGCGAACAACCTTACTTTCTGAAATAGAGAGCCAAGTATCCGAGCACACGATAAACAACAATGATGCCGATCATGATGCCGACAGTCTTGCCCAGCTGACCAGTGGGATAATCATAGTACTGCAGCACAGCCTTGCCATCTATCTTGCACTGACCCGAGAGCTCACTCTCGTACGCACACGAACACCCAGTGACAACATTGCCAGCACAGCGGTAGGTGCGGCCATCGAACTCGTTGACCATCATGCCGCGGAAGACATAGGCCTGGTAGTCAATGTAGTGGAAGACGTAGCGCCAGAACACATTGAGACTGCCAGTAGGCACGAGAAAGCCACCTACGGACATCCAAAGGCCATTGGCGAAAGCCACGAGGGCAAGAGCGATGATGAAGTTGGGGAAGAGAGACGAGACGAGAACAACCAGGCTTTCGGCCGCGACCAGGTCCAAGAACAACCACATGACGTGCACAAAGAAGGCAGTAGCATCGGGACGAAAGCTGATGAGCCAGTAAGTGACCGTGGCGAACAGGATAGAGATCAGGAAGAGGAAGGGCAGGCCGATGAGAAAGTTGGATACCACGAATGACAAAGCACCGTAGAGACCGTTGGCTCGCTCCTTGACGAATATAGCTCTATCCTCAAGGAAGGCAGGCACATAGGCAACAGCCATGAAGCTCAAGAAAGCCGAACCAAAGAAGAGAGCGTTGACGAAAGATTGGATGTCCTTTTGAATGGTGCTCAATTGCAGCCAGACAGTGCCCATCATGACCGCAAGGCCCATGTACATAGCAACACGGATCCAGTAGGTGACGATATCACGATATGACTTGAGGTAGAGACGGTGTAGAAGGGTGACGGGTATGCCCAGGTCATGAGCCAAACCAAGTCCTTGAACATCAGGGAAGACATCACTCTTCTCAAGAATTGGCGTTCCAACATCGTCGCTGTTGCCTTGCTCTTTCCAAGCAGATTGGATGGTAACAAGACGCTGAGAGGCAGTGCCTCCCTCTTCATCTTCAGACTCGAAGTCGGTGTTCGTGAGGTCGAGAATGTGCTCAGAGGGATTCATCAGATCGGGAACGGGCATGCCGAGTCGGGCAAAGTATGGCGCTACGCCTGAAACGGCTCCGAAGTAGCATGTCTGGCCTTGGGATAGTAGCAGCAGTTTGTCGAATAGCTGGAAAGTGGCGGCCGATGGCTGGTGAATGCTGGCTACCACAATGAGCTGAAAACTAATTAGCAAGAAGCATGTCAAGATAGGAAGAAGAAAATACCTGGTGTTGCTGAGCATACTTCTTCAACAGAGAAATGACTTCGAAGCTAGCCACCGAGTCAAGACCACTGGTGGGTTCGTCAAGGAAGAGAATTTTGGGGGCGGTGATCAGTTGACTGGCAACACTGACACGCCTCTTTTGGCCACCACTGATGCCCTTGCGTATGGGCGTACCAATGAGTGTGTCGGCTTGCTTCTTGAGGCCGAAACTGTCAATCAGATTTTGGACTCTGGTGCCCTTTTCAGCCTTCAAAACAGATCTTCGAACGTCAGCAATGTCCACAAGCATAGATAGACTCAGCGTACCTAGGGAGGGCCAGACGTGCTGCAAATTCTAGTGTCTCACGTACAGTCAGAGAACCAACAAGAGCATCCTCCTGTTCAACGAAAGACGTGAGCCTTTTGTAAACCGAGGCTTGTATAGAAGCATCATTAACTGCAGCAGTGCCATGGCTACTTTTGTTGCGGCCTGCGAGAATGTTGAGAAGTGTTGTCTTGCCACTACCAGATGGGCCCATGAGGGCAAGGATTTCTCCTAGATACCATGTCAGCAAAACCTGAACATGAGGGCTTGGAACATACTCACCAGCTTGGACACGTCCATTGACACGGCTGATGAGGTCTCTCGGTTGCTTGGTCGAACGATCCTCGACGGTCAATGTGACATTCGACCATGAGAGAGAGCGAACAACATCATTAAACATGTAAAACTCATTGCTGGTCTGTCTCTCTGTGTCCGAAGACACACTGGCAGACAATCGATTACGCATAGTTGGAAGAGATGCGGGTGGATGGGTGAGTGTGTCAGGGAACATGAGATGAGGGAAGCAAACACTGGTCCTTTTGAAGGAGAAACAATAGCCAGGTTGACGATATACGAGTATCTGTTCCAGAAGGGACTAGCTTTCTTGCTCGCCGACCCATCGGGGACCTACAGGATGAAACCCTGCTACATCTTACCGGGGATGTTATATCCATAGCTCGTTGACATTGCGGCCCTCTCACGATGTGTTTGTGTCCGCATCGCTTGGTTGATTGCATTGCTTCGACCTGAGGAGCTGTGACACCCGTAGACCGCGTTTGAGCATTAGGTCGGCAACGAACGCGCCGGCAACTCAATTGACGGGTTCTTGCGGCATTGTGCACCCATGTCAAGTGTCAAATCGTGCAACCAAGGTCACGATGCAGGAAGAGATTAAGCAGCTCCCCGCTCATCTGATACATCAAAATGATTTGCCGATATGGAGAAGGTTGTCAAGACATGTTGTGAGGTCGGCGTTCATGTGAGGCATGGCGGGCGAAACGGTGGCTTTAGTGGTCAGAAGTCGGGGTTCTCCATCTTGGTTCACCATTTGGAGTCCTTTAAACGCCGGAATCTTTGTCTCTGCGTATGAGAGGATATAAGTTACAGGGTCCATCTTTGTACTTGTTGCGCGATGGCTACCGCACTGGAGATGAGTGTACTCCAGATCCTTTTTGCAAGCCCTACATGTGACGAGTCAGAGTCCTTCGGGTGTCTACAGCTTGAGTGTGGAGGGTCACCCCCAGCGCCTGTAATGAGGGGCCATGGCTCGATTGAGGCAAGTGTGTCTTGATGTGAGAGGCCCCCATGCTTATGTACCTAGCTGTGCTGCAGAGACAGGCCGCATAACAAAAGTACCTGAGTGGCGTTGAGATGGCGCTCGCGTTCGTGGGGGCATGGTTTTTGAAGCGATGACAGACTGTCCCATTCGCCTTCCCACCCAACGTAGAGGATCACAACGGCTCAGGACAAACCTCTCCTAGATGGTAGCCACAAGCCCCAGTATTTGATAAATGATGACTGTTCATGAAGAAGTCCCCTTGGTGGTTTGAGAGAGCCGTTGAACTAGCGGGCCGAGGTCAATGCACAAGCTGGCTGCTGGACGTGCACGTTTCTCCGGTCTCCGGTCTCCGCAGGCTGGGGACCTTCCTGTCGCTCTTTCTCTCTCCACATCAACATGACCTTGCAATCACGAAATGGACACATCTTTCTCCTTACCGCCCACTCGTCGAACAAATCAAGCCTGTGATGCTTGCAAACTCAGGAAAGTCAAATGCAATGGTCAGGCCAAATGTCAGCAATGCAGTCATCTCAATCTCCGCTGTGTTTATTCTGCGCCCAAGCCAAGAACAAAGACATTGAAGCGTGGAAAACTCATCGCACAATACAAGGAAAACACATCTGGACGCAACGAGAACTCGGACTCAAGTCCTGCTCAACCATCGCCATCTCTAATCATCCATGACGCGCCATTCTTCACTAGTTTCCTGGACGATTATGAGGCCTCTGTATACCCTGTCAACCCCATCATGACCGTGGATGATGTTTTGGCCTCGATCCGAGAGATGGATCAGAATGCGGAAGCCAAAACTTTCGTCTATGCTTACACGGCCATCACGATTGCATTAACAAACAAAAGTCCGGACAACTCCATTGACTCTCAGTCGCAAGTGAGGTATTGGCTAGAAGAACTCATCAAAGCCAGGGCAGCTATTGCTTTCGACGAGAAAATGTCTGTCCGAAGGGTCATGATCAGCCAGTTTACTCACATCTCTCTCATGTGCCTTGCCAACATGGACATGTCTTTCTACTACGTCCGTGAATCCATTACCATGATTCAAATGCTTCGTATTGGCCACCCGGAAGCCATGGATAAGCTAAATTCAAACGAGCGTGCTCGCAGACAAAGATTATACTGGGAGGTGTTCATTCATGAAAGATACCTGGCCATATCCAACTATCGCCCGGTAGTGCTACCACCTTTGCATGATCTTCCGGAGTTCGACCCGTCAATACCTCCGGGTGTACACGAAGGGTTTTTGCAGATCATTCGACTCTTCCGTCTCATCGACGAAGGCTTTCTCGCCAACTGGTTCGGCACCACAACAGTGACTCGGGAATGGATTGACCGCAAACACAAAGAGATTGACGAGGAGCCTGTTGGAAACGAAGCTCATGTCGGCATAACGCCATTGTCGGACATGCAACAGGCGGATTTGATCGTAACTAAACACTGGTTGAGAATGTTGGTATGGCAGATGGCCATGTCGAAATGCTTGCTCAGCTCCGTCTCATCAAAGGAATCACTATCACTGTCATTCCCAGTGCGCCTGTCAACACAACTACGCGCGCTTATGACAAGATTCTCACGACAAGCTATAGAGATTCATGGTTCTGGCATTCAACAAAAACTCTTCGAGCTCACCGACACAATTGCCAATGTCATCATTACAGTTCCTGCATCTACAGTTCAAGAAACGGCCGGCCGCGTGGACGACTTCACATTTCTGATCGGTTTCCTTTTTTCTCTACCTAGCTTCGATCCAGTCCAGAAAGAAATTCTGCAAAACAAACTGGAGCAGCTACAGTCATTGTTTCCCTACTCGGCCAGCGAAGCCGGTGCATCGCCCGCGGCCAGCGACGTCACATACGCGTCTAGTAGCAGGCCACCACAGTACGACCTTCCATCGCCCCCATCACGCATCGTCTGGCATGAAATGGCGAAAAAATTATCAATGGCACAGCCCCAGGAACCTCCTCGATCAGATTCGACTCGCCTCATTGAAGGCGTCTGAGATTCGTGTATTCAATAGAGGATGCCAGTGTGCATAGATACGCGCGCTGCAGGTTTGGCAAGAGCTGGATTGGCGGCTGACCGGGCAAGGATGGCTCGACTAGACGCGAAGCACTGGTTGTCTTGGACAAGAGCGATCTTAGTGGTCGCGACTTTGATGGCTTCCCTACTATTGTTGAGAGGCCCTCTCGGCGTTATCGGCATCATGTATCAGGCTGGTGGTACGAAGCTTGGCGGTTGTGCCAACTGATGCACCTTGCTATTGCCGTCTAGCACATCCATCCTCAAATCTATACGTTCCAATTTGATCGCCACCATGCTGCGGTCCTCTGCACCTCTCTTCAATGGCTTGTTTCCTGAATTGATAACAGTCATAACTCACTTGCTTGCGTGAGGGCAAAGAGAACATGGTAGGCGGTGGATCAAGCAAGAAACCGCTTTTCCAAGACCGTTACCTGTTTTTGTTCGATACCAATGGCGAGCAACCGCTCTGCGAAGTCTGGTGACTGTCAAGGCGGAACTACCGTCGAATTAGAGCCTTGACGAAGCGGGCGTACAGAGAGGACATCACGGAGCAGTTGAGAAGGCCATCTCCAACCTGGAAGACCTGAATAGTTGGCTGGGAGATGAGATTATATCCGATCGAAGTGTAGCTTCAAGCCTCAGCTTAATCCTATATGGCATACCAACCCACAGGCTTTATGTTGTCTTTGACTTCTGTCGATATGCAGTGTACCTTATATGGGTACGATTTGTTTTTTTTTCGGCCGACCCATGCTGTGTTTCCCAAGATACACATGAGACCACTTCTGCTTGGTATTTAATGTCTGGTGAGAGAGCTTCAGTGCCGTGGAGCTTTTACTTGGCCTCCATTCGGGCGATCACGGCGTAGAAGTTCTAGAAGGTAAGAGCTATGATTTTTGAACGCCAGGTAGAACTGCAGTTCTTGGCCAGAGGAATACAAGTGGTCGAGAAGGTTGGTCGAGAAGGTTGGATCGCTCACGTGGCTGGTGGCTAGTTATATATCTCCTCATCTCCCCCATTTGCGGAGCACCTCATTTTTCCTCTCGATTTGTACGCATACGTAAAGTGGCGATTGTAGTGTGACTCATAGTCTCATAGTCAACAATCACTGTGATGTCCACGTGTGAGGCACTGCTGAGTGAGAATTTCCAACTTTTGACCGTGCTTCTGCATTTTTCGCCGAGCGTTAATCATCTTCTTCTTCGTTGCCATATATTTGTGGGTTTTGTCTTTTGGAATCTCAAACTACCGTTTCTCTTGTTAAGATGAATGGCCTATTGGATATGGATGGAGCTGATCCAGAATGAGGCTCTTTTGCTTCGTCTTTGATCGCATCTGAGTGTCATGTGAGCTCTCCGAGCCAGATTGTTACGTACGTATACCTATCAGTTCGCCATAGAGTCTCTGAAGCAAAGTTAGTCGATATGCTGCCTCATATGTCTAGATGAGCAAACCTGATTGTATCAGAGATGACTATGCTGACAGACTCATGCTAGGCAAGGATAATCAAAAAGATGCTTGTGATCTTTACCCTACCTTTCTTTTGATCACTACGACCAATCCTTGCCAGAGCAGAAACTTGAAAGTCAGATCACCAACGACACCCCTTATCCCACTCCGTCCCGCTTGCATGTCTCTGTCAAGAAATCCACATCTAAACGAGAAGAAAGTCCATGACAACACCGCCATCCCCGGGATACGAGATAGATGGACTTGCATCTTCCATATCCTGCTTGTCACTCTCGCGGCAGAAGCCACAATCTTTCAAGAAATTTTTGCAACTGCCTACCGAGATTCGTCTGCAGGTCTTCGAACATTTGTTGTCCTCGCCCACAGAGAAGAGGTTCCTCCATCCTCTACTCGCGGTCAGCAAAGGTGTCCGCAACGAAAGCGCGCCGCTGGTCTTCAAAAACGTAACCCTCAACCTTTGGCGTGGCACAACAGGAAAAGACGTTCGAGAATGTATCCTTTATCTCAGCAGTTCGCGTTCGGCGGCAAAGAAAGTGCGCTCGATACCATGGAGCGAGCTCCAACGCATGAGCCTGGCTCAATATCTTCCTTGGCTGGGGACTATCTTCATGGAGGCCAGATTTGGGAATTCGTTCCTGATAACGTTCTTGAGGATCGAGTTCGCTGTCGCAACGTCCGAACCTGCTAGAGTTCGTGTCGAATCGTATATTCCAGGCCCTGTCAACAAAGACGGAATCACGTACACCCCATTCCGCAGTCGAGTGCGGAGTCACGTAGAGTGTTCGGAGAAAGTCAGGGATAGGATCGTGGAGATGGTCGCAGGGTTTCGAAAGAGCCGAAAAGTGAACATTCGATGGATCGAGGAGCTGATCGAAGGAGATCAGCTGGAAGCTATCTGCGAGGCAGTTAGAGAGGATTATGCAAGTGGAAGGAAACTCGATGCTTTCTTGCGAGAGCGCTAGATGGCAAGGACAATACTTATGGTTATAAAGAAAAGTTGGATTTGCTTAGAAGTATTGGAGCGCGATTTGTTTGGATACACAACAAGAAGGTGCCCTGGAGTAAAGATGTGCTACAACGCCAAAGCAAAAGCAAGCGCGAATGACTCCCATCCCGCTTTCCTTTTTGCTGCTTTGGAAGTCAGAAAACGTTCACCAACAAAGCAGAAGGTGTGACTCACATTGCGCTTACCTCCCAGAGGTTCCCAGTCGTACAGATATGTCAGGGATCTAGATTGTCTCGACACCGTGGCCATCGTTATACGACGAAATGCGGATCATATGACAATTTGCCCGACCACATCGGAGCCGGCGCTGATTGTTATGGAGGCCACAAGAACGCAGAAATCATGCCTTCCATGATTTTTCTCGCACAAAAACTTCCAGCCCCTCCGCTACAGCCCAATGCATTTCGGGTGTCCAAGGGAAGACTCTTACACTTCTCAGGACTTTCATGCTGACCAAACAGCGCCGAACTTCGGCTTCTTTCCATAACTTGTTGCATACGACTTCGAATGCTAACTTGCTTCCAATAGACACGTAGACGTACGACCAATTCTACCTTTCTGAGAGCGCTGTGGGTTGGTCTACGAGATCTGGGACTTTCATAGAAGAGGAAGAGGATGCGGCTAGACTTGTAACATTGGATCTGCGTCGCGAAGTGTTGTAGCGAAGAGCAATAACGATGGCGGGATTTTGCCTGTTTCCTCGAGCGTCGAAAGATTTGGAGAAGTTGAGTGTCAGAAGTGTAAGAGTGCGGCGGAGTTGTGAGGATCCATGAAGTCGTTGACAGGCAGACGGCGGAGACCCTGATGGCTATGGCAAGGTCGACAGAGACGAGAGCGAGGCAAGGTGATGTTTTGGTCGAACACGTGCACTCCTCGAACCATACGTTCACTTCACTTAAGGGATTTTGGCGCCTGTATGATACTCTCGTCTGCTTGGTTACGGCGGGGTCTACCATGGGGTCTACCGTATTGCTATCAATGGCTGAACTAGACTCATGAAGGCGCAGAAGAGGCTGCAGACATCCAGCGCGCCATATGCATCTTTGTTATTGATAGATTACTATGATAGATACACACAGCGCGCTGGGTATTGCAGACTCTTCGCTCTCAGAAACATCACTTTACTTGGTCATCACAACAATGGCCGCAAGCTACATAGTCCGTTTCACCGGGCATTCTCCCACCAACCAGGTTGGGCCCATCGGCACGGTAGCCCACCTGGTTCGGCGTGTGGTAACCAATCCAAGGTACCAACAGTCTCCGGTTCAATCCACAGCATCATCAGAAAAAAATTAAAAGGGGCAAACAGGGAAAAAATGAGACAAAGAAAATAATAGAAAAAAAGAAAGAAAAAAACAGAAAAAACAGATGCAAAGCCACCCCGTCAGAAAGAATGAAAAAAATCACAAGTAAACTGAGCAAAGTTAGCCAGTTTCTTCCGCGGGGTCTTCCGGCGCTTCTTTTGCTCCTTGTATGAGATAATAAATGTTTCTTTTTGCTTGAGATGTAGAAAGATGTAGTACATACCTGTTGACGCGATGGAAGTCGATGATGAATTAAAACACCTGCTATTCAAGAACTCTCTCTTTGCATATACACACCCGAGTTAGAGAATGTGTCTTTCGGGTTGCTGATCAACGATGGCATATGCAACTGGCGAGTCCAACCGTGTGCTGTCCCAGGAGACTTATCGTTATGGACCAGAACACTCGATAGCGTCGGGAACTTTTTGATTCATTGCTTTCTACCATTCAGTCGAGAGCCTTGTATACATCAGAGATGCAGGCCAAAATTGTGATCTGGCTCTCCAATGCTGTCACTACGGTTCTTCTCGAAGGATGGTACCCAGAAGAACTGCAGGTGCTGAGATACTAGATATTTCCTGAACTGGCACACTCATAGGAGAGAGACCATCTGACGTGTTTTCACTGAATATTCACATGAAGCGATACAGAAATGTCGGACGACGTTGGTTGGAGACTTCGTCGGAGTTCGTGTCCGATGGCCGGCATCGGGAACTTCTTCGGGTAAACTTGTTGCGAGTGACGAAGTGCGCTTGGTGGGACAGAACAGCGACGACGGTGGGAAGCTACGAGTATTGAGCTGTGCACATACATCTTTCTCACACGACAATGTCGGTACCGCTGTCGTCCAAGGAACAGTCCCTGTTCAAGCAGGTCGTCCAACTCTATGAATCAAAGCAGTACAAAAGAGGTGCGCCAACTCACGATTACCAGAGCCACGGACTGGGCTAACACTCTGCGCAGGTATCAAAACCGCCGACCAGGTCTTGAAAAAGGTTCCCAACCATGGCGACACTCAGGCCATGAAGGCCCTGATCCTCAACTCACAAGGCAAGACGGAAGAGGCCTTCGACCTGGCCAAGCTCGCCCTCAAGAATGCCATGAAGTCAAATGTCTGCTGGCATGTCTACGGCTTGTTGTACCGCTCCGTCAAGAACTACGATGAGGCAATCAAGGCATACAAGTTCGCCCTTCGCCTTGACCCCGAGTCTCGCCAGATTCAGCGCGACCTTGCCCTCCTCCAGGCCCAAACCCGCGACTGGAAGGGTCTCGTCGACAGCCGCAAAACTATGGTCACAGCTGCTCCCTCCGTTCGTGCCAACTGGACTGCCTTTGCGATCGCACACCACATGGCTGCCGACTACCAGGCTGCCGAAAAGGTCCTGACCACCTACGAAGGCACCTTGAAGAATCCCCCGCCAGCCACCGATCTCGAACACCACGAAGCCGTCCTATACAAGAACACAATCATCGCCGAGTCTGGCGACTACGAACGCGCTCTTGAAGGTCTCAAGGCCATCTACAGATCAAACCCCGACAGAACCGCCGTCATGGAATTGAGGGCCGAGTACTTGTTGAAGCTGGGTCGTAAAGAGGAGGCCGAGAAGGCATACCGTGCTCTGCTCGAGAGAAACGCCGAGAGACGCGCCTACTACGATGGCTTGGAGCAGGCTCTGGGTCTGGACAGAAACGATTCGGCTCAACACACACAATTGCAGGACCTCTACAAGTCTTTCGCCGAGAAGAGCGAGAGAATTGATGCTCCCAGACGTGTGCCGCTGGACTTCCTCCAGGGCGATGCTTTCAAGGAGGCCGCGGACGTCTATTTGACAAGAGTCTTCCGCAAGGGTGTTCCCTCGACCTTCGCCAATGTCAAGGCTCTCTACAACGACGAATCCAAGAAGCAGACCATCGAGCAGCTCGTCCTCGGATATGCCTCGCAAAACAACGAAGAGAATGGCAAGAACTGGGACCTCGCTGTAAACTACTTCCTCGCACAACACTACGACTACCACCTCTGCCGCAACCTCGAAAAGGCATCCGAATACATCGAAAAGACAATCTCCCTCAACACCAACCCCCAAGACTACACCTTCCACCTCACAAAAGCCAGAATCACAAAACACTCGGGAGACCTGGAAAAGGCTTCCAAGCAAATGAACGAGGCCCGCGAAATGGACCGCGCAGACCGCTACATCAACACAAAGTGCGCCAAATACCAATTACGAAACAACCAAAACGATGACGCCATCAACACCATGGGTCTGTTCACCCGCAAAGAAGCCAACGGTGGCCCGCTAGGCGACTTGCTGGATATGCAATGCATGTGGTACCTCTTCGAGGACGGTGAGGCCTACAAGCGTCAAAACAAGCTCGGTCTGGCTCTCAAGCGCTTCAAGTCTATTCACGATATCTTCGACGTCTGGTTCGAGGATCAATTCGACTTCCACAGTTTCTCCCTGCGCAAGGGTATGATCCGTGCGTATGTGGATATGATCAGATGGGAGGACCACTTACGTCAACATCCTTTCTACTCGCGCGCTGCTTACTCGGCTATCGACATCTACGTCAAGCTATTCGATGACCCCAACTGCGGATCTGCTAATGGCGATCTGAGCGACGCAGACAAGAAGAAGGCAGAGAAGAAGGCACGCAAGGACAAGGAAAAGGCCGAGGCAGACAAGAAGGCTGCCGCTGCCGCCAAGGCCACAGCCGCTTCAGAAGAGGTCGTCAAGAAGGAAGACACAGACCCACAGGGTGAAGAGCTACTCAAGACCAAGGACCCCCTATCCGAGGCCATGAAGTACCTCTCACCCCTATTGGCAGAGAGCCCCCTGAACATCAGATCCCAACAAGCAGGCTTCGAGGTATTCATCCGCAGAGAAAAGTACCTTCCAGCCCTCAAATGCCTGGTCGCCGCCTCCAAAATCGACAACGCCAATCCCCTACTCAAGGAGCAAACCGCCCGCCTACGCAAAACTTGTAAGTCTAGTCCGCTGTCCCAGCCTCGTATCAATGCACTTTAAACACATGCTGACTTTTAACAGTGGCGGAACTCAAGGAGCCGTTGCCGGAGAAGATCAAGGAGGTTATCGATGCCGAGTTGGCTACTTTGCCATAGAAGGAAAGTTGTTATATACCTTTTCGCTTCCATCTGCTGGGAGCTGCGAAAAATCAAAAGTATATTTTGTCCTCTTTCTTATATTCTGATTATGTGATCATGCTATCTCAGTGGTATCATGGGTGTGTGATGAAGGCTTGCAGAAATGCACGATGGTTTTGAGGTCTGGAAATTTGCCAAAGAGAGCAAGTGTGAAGCAGACTCTCTCTGGACAAAGAGCTGCTTCTGAATTACATTGTGCCTTTCTACAGGGTTCCTGACGGCAGTTGCTGTGTTTGGGGGAGGGTTGTTCGCTCCTACTCCAATCACATCCACGGCTTCCTGTTCGTATCCGTTCACAACAGTATCGACTTCGTCACAACGGTCCAACAACCCCTCTTGTCGGCTGTTCTCTGACATTCCAGTCGTGACTTCTTCCTCGAGTACAACAAGCTCGTTCAACTTTGACATGTCCTCCGTCTAGTCCGGCGCACCATGGACGTTATCCTCTTCTGTCCATGCTGCAACGTTCGCCTCCAATGGCCCGTTCTTGGTCGACCATTCAAGAAATTCTGCAGTCATCCGTGGTTTGAAAAGTTGGAACGCCTTCGAACTCGACTGTCCCGCTGCATGATGAGAGAAACCCGTACCGTAGCTATGATACCCGTTTCCTCATAGCGTCAACACCATTTCGGAAGTTGCGGCTTCGTCTGGTGTAACGATCAAGAAGATGGCGAACTGATGTAGTCGAAAAATTCCCGGCCACATTACATGGCAAATCGATTCGTATAAATTCATGATGTAATTGGAGTCGGTATGGCTTCTATGAGCCTTCAGTCGATCGGGGATGTATAGGCCGTATCCAAATTCGAAAATTGCAGATTCCATAGGGCTATCTGGATAGGGGGAGGTCAAAAGTCGTTTTTTGATGCCGTCAATAAATCTCTCAATCTGGACCCTCCAAGCAGGCTTGACGAGGTATCTCTGGTGGGCGTGCTTCCAGATTCCTTTTACGGAGTCGATGTCAATATTTGATTGAGGATTGTCGCTGTCGTCGTCGATATAGGCCTGCATCTTTTCGACAAAAATAATCAATTCGTTTCTCGATAACGCCGACCCATCAGATGTTCTTCCAATAGAATTGCAGTAGATACCAGGTCTTTTGGATCCAGTGGCCTCTTCCAGTAATAGATCCAGTATTTGCTTGGTTTCCTTGTCTGTATGGTATCGTTCAGCTATGTCCCCTTGCATAACCTCTATCAACACTTTGGAGTGGATATCCATAATGATTCGAAAGAAACAGCCAAACAGTATGTCTTCGTCGACCTCTTCTGACTTGAGGATAAGTCGTTGCTGTCGTACGAGCTCCAACAAGAACGGTGTGTATCCTCCCTTCATTATCTTGTCGATGAAAACATTGTTGCCATCCGAGCGCTGTCGAAACTCGCCTCGATCCAAAGGTTGCCTCAGTACTGTTCGTCTCGAGGAACTCATTGCAGACGGCACAAACGACAGAGTCGTCTGTCGTGTCTTCTAAACGGTGTCTGCATTTTCGTCGTCCTGTACGTCGATTTGCGGTATTATGTCTAGGTCTAGCTTAAGTTGCGAGCACATCGTGTTAATGTCGGTTTGTGGTATGGTGAAGGGGTTCGACATTGTGGTTCCTACTAGATAGGAACGATTCGAGTGAAAATCGAATTGGATTTTGGCTGAGCTCGAACAAGAAGGCGAATTGTTCGCGGTTTCCTCGACGCAGCATGTGGACGACGAAGAGAGACTCATCGCTTGACTTCTGAATACAGCGTCGATTCGGCACAGAAATCAGAGGAAGACTGCTCGACGTCGGCCTTGCATATAATACCAAGTTCTGCCTAGGAGACGGCGAGTTGTTCTGGCAGTGAGTTGTGCCTCTTTCGCTCTCTCTGGACATCAAGCTGCATCCGAATTAGCTTATGCATCTCGACAGCTTCAGTGGCCGGGAGATGATGCCTTCACCTGAAGTCATCTAAGGTCTGGGAATCAGTCAAAGAAACTAAAAGGCAACGAAGCCTTCCATGGACAACGAGCTGAATTTTGAATTGATTTATGCATTTTGACAGCTGCAAAAGTGGTAGAAACATCCTGCTTCGGGAGGTGGAGTGTGCGTGATGCATTCGTTCATCCTCAAACAAACTTTCTGATCCGGAAGTCGCAAGGGTAGAATCGCGAACTGGCCTTGCTTCGTTGGACAGTGGCTCCTTCTTGAACTGGATTGTGCATTTTTACAGTTTGTTTCGATGGCAATGACGATTCAGCTTGATCATGCGAAGAAAACGAAAACTGTTCGGTCTAAAGAACTTCTATGCTGTCGATTGTTCGAAAGCGTCTGAAAATCTAATCTCTATCCAGTCTATCTTCTACCAACCCACCCACTACAAAGGATTGAAACAGCGCGAAAAAGAGAAAAGAAAAAAGGAAGAACAAAGCCAGATTAAACTAGGAAATAAAAGCAAATGCGCAGTAGCAAGAGAAAAAGAGAAACTCCTCGCAAAATATGGCAGCAGGTCATGTTTCTCGTTTGAAAAATTGAAAACATCATAAAAACATGAAGGTGTTGTTGAAGCAGAAGTGGATGGAGACAAAGTAGGAGAAGAAAGAGATCAGGTGTGTTTCAACCTTCACCCTTCCTTGCCCAGGTCTTTCAACTCCAAAGAGACTGTAATTTCACGTCTCGGTCTGCTCACGAACCTCCATTCTCAACCTCGCCCTTCTCCATCGCAGTCTCGAGATTGCGAGCTTGGGTGTGTTGACGGAACATCTGCAAGACATTCAGTCTGCCTTCGTTTGTTTTTCCTTGCCACTTTTTGGGTGTGTAGTTGACAGGACTCTCTCCGCCCTTGAAGACGCAAACATCGTATAATACGCCACCGGTAAGACCGCCTGAGATTGTGGCTCCCCAGGCGCCCCAGATCCACCAGTTGTGGTAGGCGGTAAAAATCTCAGTGCCGTAGCCCATGGCCATGGCAGCCAAGCGGGGACCAAAGTCACGGACGGGGTTGAAGCAACCACCAGTGTTGGAGCCAAGAGACATGACGA
>Ga0181464_1000039_pt1 | contig 30060 bp, 29 predicted proteins | sample InSIn2gowninarea_FD_119074 | JGI IMG/M metagenome (GOLD analysis project Ga0181464, IMG submission 119074) | Clean room microbial communities from NASA Spacecraft Assembly Facility at Jet Propulsion Laboratory, Pasadena, California, USA -... ...
GGCTGTGCGGAGATCACGAGATTGATATGATGAATGTTGTTTGTTGAGGCTTTTATGGCTTTGTAATAAATGTCGACAGATTTGAAATCAGGAGGTGAGATCCCAGGATGTTTGGACGACAGGTGATTTTGAAGACGAATGGTGACTGACTCAAACGAGACTCGAGAACGGTTCCCTGGGGGTGTGGAATGTTCTTATAGCCCTGTGCACGCTTTCTGGAATCCCCGACCATGGGAATGTTAGTCCGAAAGTCCAGGTTTAGGGGTACTCAAATGTCCTCAATTCGATGTGGGATAATGGTGATCACGGATGAAACCGGTCGCAGCGTATGGCGAATCTGAATTATAGTTCGAAGATGATAGGGAATGAATCCTGGAGTACTGCTGTCACTGGTGGAACGAGCAAGAAGCCGTGTTGTACCGCGGCTAGCTCGGTTAGCGTAGCATGATAATCAGGGCACCCGCATGTTCCAACATATTGGATGTGGGTGGCCCCAGCTGGAAATCGTATCAAATCGCTGCACTCTTTCTTGAGTAGAGCGACTGCCACCCTTTCAATGCCAGCACATGGTAGACAGTAGGAGTCTAGAAGGCCGCCGTGAAATATGAACATTTCGTATGTTTGGCTCAGAATGGTGTAATGCTTTGCGAATGGCACTTTGCGGGATCCCAAATGACGCCATTCAGATCAGTGAGTAGAGCACGGGGCATGTGGTCGCTCACTCTTTGGGGGTGCGTCCGTTTTGGGGTTCTGAATTCTGGCCCTATTCGTCCTGTGATACAGTAGTACAGATGAGCCAGGGTGTGCCAATCATTACGATTGGCACCGACATCAAGTTCCACGGAAATTTGCGGAAACACCCAGATGCAAATCAGAGTGCACACAGTGCGATCAGGAAGTGGGAGGTTGTCAAGCATGCCAATCTCTGCTTCCTTCGGTCCGGCAGCGGTTGTGTGTCCCGAGGCTTCTTAACATGAACATTTCGTCGGAGATTGATGTCCTTACCGTGGAAAACGGGTCGACTGGTTTCTTGAGTGTAAACATCTTGTCTTCGATCATCGATCATAACAACCTGGCGCATACAATCACACCGGATATCATGATGCATGGCGAAACAATGGATCAACAGGACAAACTAGAGAAAAGAATTTTGACGAACACCTGTGGGCAAAAGGTTGCAGCAGCTATCGGCTAACCTTCCTGGCCAAGTGTTCACATCTTGGCTACTTTGGACGCTTTGCGCTTTTGTTCGACCTTCGTCAAGTCCCAGTTGTGCAACCTATTCAACCAATATCACAAAGTCTTAGAAATGTCTCTCCATGGGCTCGTTACGCTTCTGTTGTCCAAGCACCTATCACTGCTGTGCTGTGGTCATGCACGCTTACACCCTTCCCTGGGAAGGCACCGTGTCTGCCTTATCACATTCCCCTCCCTCATGAAGCCTATCAGCCTGCGCCACAGGCCTGGCCGCGACCGCCGGAACTACTGATCCTAGTTTTCTATCACGCTCCCATGGTTGCCCAGGCTGGCTTTTGTTGACCTTGCGGAGTTCATAACCACGCGAATGATATCCTTACCAAGCGATTATAGCGCGAACGGGTATCGCCTCGCGCAGTGCGCGTTAGACCCGGTCGAGCAGTGCCGCACACAGCTTTCGTGCAGGAATCACATCGCTATTGCTTGAGATGACCCTCTCGCAATCTTGCAGAAAGTGCAGAAAGTCAGGCAATACGCCTGGCCACAGGGAGCGGTGGCAAGGAAAAGCATTGAGTTCCCTTGGGAATGCGCCAACTAGAATACCTGGAGGTTTTGCGCCATACAAATCTACACATGCTCTTCAAGAAAGGGACAAAAGAGGATGCCGTCAGTGTGTGCAAGGGTTGTCTGAATCAGAGTCACATGGATCCACTGCGGTGCAGTGCGCCGGATGTCAAAGACATTGATCAGTATGATGAAGGTAGGTGCCTCACCTGCAATGATCTGTGTGCCCAGCTCCCCATTAGGGCACACTCGTGTCGTCAATAAACCTCTTGCCTCCTCCGGCTGGTTATGGTTACACAGCATCAATTCATGCTCAGGGCTAACCTCTAAATCCATTCATGACCATGAAGTTTACCTGGTTTGTTCATGATTTGCAGTGTGCAACGTAGCCCTGTGGACATCTACGACTGACCATTCCTCATCGGTGCCTCAGTGTTGCGGAACGGTGTTGTCCGGGCATCTTCCTCATTCGAGATGGTGCAGGAGAGCGCCCGAGCAACTGATATCATCCTTAAAGCATCGGTACGTGGGCAGTGAACGATAAGAGGCGATTCCTATATAAATGTGAGAGCCAACATGTCAGACTCTTCTCTAACCCTCTTCCATCAATATTCCCAAAGACACCTACAATCCACGCCAACACATTTCACCCATAAACGCAAGGACGAATCTCAGAGGTGCCGACGTCGTACATCCCAATACCAGCATGTGCAGATACCGAGCCGAGGAATACCCAAACTGTGTCGGTGCTGTCCGTGGTGCTTGTTCGACATGGCCGCAAAGTCTGTTTCAATCTTGTCACAAGCAGCACACGCCGGGTCATCAACGTGTGATTATAAAGCCACCAATACAAAGGCCAGGAAATTGCCCTGCTCATCAATGAACAGAACGACACTATCCAAGGGAAGGTAGAGTGGTGACTGACTGGTAGCCTGGAGGAATTTTATAGTTGAGACCATCTTGAGCGTGGATTTGTTCTGATCGACTATACCGTCTGCCTTGATGGATTTTGGGCTCGGAGGAAGACTATACTGGTGGTTTCGTCGAAAGAGGGCAGAGATAACATGATGACCTGGTAGTGCTATCTGTTGTCTTTTCGTCGTATGAAGCACTTTGTATCATGATTACCGGATATGTCACATTGACCGACCTTCTTTCGTCCACTGGGGCATTGACTTTTTGAAAATAATGCTATGATGTTGCCAAGCCACCAGGGCATCACTTCGCGTCTCTTTGATCTTGACCACTGCACTCCATTACTGGCCGTCCACTACTAATATGAAGACAATCGTAAGCAACCCATCCTTTCAATAATCCTGGACTATTTCATCTTCAAAAATGACCCGTCATGTCTATAGACATCAGATGGGAAACCATCACTTCAGGGTCTGATGGAGCTGCTTTGGCCGAACAAATTCGCGCGTTTGTCCATGAGAAGTTCCAGCAGATACCCCTACCTCGCTTCATCAAAGCTGTACATGTTCATTCGTTCGAATTCGGCACAGTCTGTCCAGAGATCGAGATCAAAGACATTTGTGACCCTTTACCCGACTTCTATGAAGACGACGACGAAAGCGAAGGCGGAGATGATGCAACCGAACCTCACGCCGAATCCGACAAGAACAATCTTCACGACCCGAGCAATCACGATACACAGTTGCAAGCGCAACCTTTCCACCAAAAGAGCGTTTTAGCCAACGTCCATACCAACGCAAATCATCCCGGTCTACTCAATCCGGCTGTCGCTCGAGACTTTCATGGCCTAAGCGCCGACCACTTGAACGGCCCCTTTCCACGAAGTACGACCCCTGGTATCCCAGGCGGCACTTCCAATCTCAGTTACTTTCACTTTCCTGGTAGTGGTCTGTCCGGTACTCAAACTCCGCTAGCGGCCGTTGCAAGTGGCACACCTTTTACACCCCGGCCATGGGCGTATGATCTACCACAACACCCTGCATCAGCCCAACGTAGGGTGGTGCAGCCTTCACCGCAGGAGCAACGTCTGCATGTACATGATGATCCCTCCACCAGACCCTCCACCGCAAACAGCATCTCTTCTCTTCACGAGCCCGGATCCGCATTATCCTCTCCCCAGCTTCAGCACACTACCTATCCCAACGGGCAGAACGGTGTAGACGAATCTGCCTTGGATGATGTAGCTCCACTGTCACCTTCAAGACTGCATAGCAGACAACCATCCGATGTGCAGATTGTTACAAGAGTTAAATACTCCGGTGACGTGCGGATGACCCTGACCGCCGAGATCCTACTGGACTATCCCATGCCGAGTTTTGTTGGGATCCCCCTTAAGCTCGCCATCACAGGCATGAGCTTTGATGGTGTGGCAATAATAGCATGGGTCCAGAATAAGATGCATTTTTGCTTCCTCGATTCCGAAGACGCATCAACCCTGGTTGGAGAAGATACCGTAGCCAGCAAACCCAGCAAAGACGGCACTCGGTCCACTCTGCCTGGTCCATTACAAGAGATTCATGTCGAAAGCGAAATTGGCCGACAGGAAGAGGGGAAGCAGGTCCTCAAGAACGTGGGAAAAGTGGAAAAGTTTGTCCTCGAAGAGGTGAGAAAGATTTTCGAAGAGGAGTTCGTCTTCCCAAGTTCCTGGACGATCCTGGTATGATCACGGAGTGATGCTCCTTTCCAGCGGACCGAGGCGGGGCGTTGATGCAGCTGCATATGCTGGTCGTCACATTGTCAAGGACAAATTGCAACAACGCGACTCCACGCTCACGCTCTGTCGTCGGTGTTGTGTTGGGACTCTGCATTGAGACATCACCATGTCATCTTCGGGCTAGCAGAGTAACGAAGTTCTTCGTAAGTGTGCAGTGGCCTTTCATCGATCGATCACCCAACATGAATCACCACACGCGCGGTATCAGATGATGGCTGCCAGACGCTCGACAGACAGACCGGACCGGTCTCTTACATCCAAACTAATCAGCATGCACACATCTGGGACTAGACTATGAGCACCTCTGGTTGATAAAGGGTCATACTCGATCTCTTCTGGCGTTCAACTCCAATGTTGTCGGTGATAAGTCTGCTGTTGCGATTTGACTGGTCAATAACACTTGGGTGGCATTGTCAGCAGTTATTGCTGTCCCTATCGTGTCTAGCACCAACGACGTGTTGCAGTCATATTTTGGAGTGCAATCACGGTCAGGCGACAAACCAAGTCATCTGCCCTGGTCCTAATTAGCCTGGCAAGGATGTGCTTCCAACGTAACCCACAATGCTACTGTGCCACGCCTTGGAATCATGAACCAACAATGATGCCAACGGTTTAACAAGGTCCTTTGTACCAAACCAGCATACACATATATAGTGCGACAGGTTCACTTTAAGTCGACGGTATGCTCGACTAATGGGTGCATTAATGTAAGCACTATGGATGGCACCAATGGGGGCACGGCATACGCGAAGCTCGGCCTAGGGAGCCCTCAGATATAGGGCCCGCGCTACGTGCCACGGTTCCTGCATGTTAATCGTGTGTTCGTGCGACAGAAGGGGGCATGGAAAGACCCTGGAAAACGAGTGCTCATGTTTTCTAGGATGAGCAATTTTTGATCAGCAAATTTGGATCAGACGACGCGACAGCATGATGAAGACTTCTTTTCCTGCCAACGCATTGGACATGAAACGGGCACGAACAGGGAAGTCAACAGGGCAGTCAACAGACCCAGCGCAACCCAACTGTATATGACGTCGACCAGCTTAGCGGGGGACCTGATAAAGCCCGAATGTATCACTATGATAGCAGAACTACCCATATCGAACTCCAACTTTTGTCCCGCGATCTTAGGGGCCACGGATGCTACGGTAAAGCCTAATTTTATTCTTGGTTTAGTTGGTACGGACCTGATATCACCCATAAGAAGCAACTTCGACATTACCCATCATGAAGCGACTCCGCTCGTTCTTTCGACAAGCATCAGGCAAGATGGCTACCAATTCCCAGCAGCAACAACAACCTCCAGAGCAACAACAGCAACAACCGCAGGCACAACATGTCAACCCAGCAGCTCTTCAAGAACCTATGAACCAGATGTACAGCACTTCTCAAGCTACAACGGGTGGCTCTACACTCAGTGTAGCTCTACAAAACCAAACCACATCGTCAACGGTCTATGCATACATCACTGGTCAAGCCATGGACAATAACAACGCACTATTCCTGCTCTCAGCAGATGCAAAGACACCGTACTATCCCACCTCGCCCAGTGCGACTGGATCACAATTGGCACAAAACTGTGCCATCGAACTGGGTGCACCAGGCAACACCGTCACAGCAACCATCCCACATGTTGCTGGCGGTCGAATCTGGTTTTCGATCGGCTCGTCCATCACATTCCTGCTTAACCCAGGTCCAGCCCTAGTGGAACCCTCAGTCACCAACCCATCCGACCCGAACGCGAACATCAACTGGAGCTTCGCCGAGTTCACATTCAACACAGACCAGCTCTACGCGAACATAAGCTACGTCGACTTTGTCGGCATCCCCATTGCACTCACCCTGACGACGACGAGCAGCGGCACACAACACGTTTCGGGCATGCCAGCAAACGGTCTCGACACCATCTGCAGCGGTCTACAAGCACAGAATGCCTCCGACGGCCAAGGTTGGAATCAATTGATCGTGCAGAGCAACGGACAGAACTTGCGCGCCCTTTCGCCCAACCAGGGCATGGTCATGAACCCAAACCGCCTCACCAACTATTACGATAGCTACGTAAGCCAGGTGTGGACCAAGTTCTCGTCGCAACAAATGTCCATCGATACACAAGCTGCAGCTGGTACTGTCTCCGGCGAGGTGTCAGGCAGCACTTTGTCTTTTGGAGGTTCGACGTTCGCACAACCATCCACCCACGACATCTTCACATGCTCGACGGGGCCTTTCGCGACGGGCTCAAATGCAGAGACCAATGCAATCATCCCGAGACTTTCGGCAGCGTTCAATCGCTCGACGTTGCTCGTTAGCGACACTTTCCCTGCCGCCGAGAATTTGTACTACCAGAACCCGATCACGAATCACTATGCACGGATCGTGCACGCGGCCAATCTGGATGGACGAGGCTACGCGTTCCCCTATGACGATGTGCAGCCGACGAATGGGCAGGATCAGAGTGGTGAGGTGCACGCTGGGGATCCGGTCTTGTTCACGGTCACTGTTGGTGGTGCGAATGCCAGTACCACTACGCCATCGGATGACAAGAAGGAGCTATGATATTTCGAGCTCGTTGCTTGCGGGAACGGTTTTTGGACAGTGCTATCATAAAGCCGCTGAAAATATTTGGAATGTCTGTGGTGGTCAATGGTCTGATACATGAAATGAATGATACAAAACATATCTAGCGAGCGTTTTAGGGGGTCGCCTCGAATCTTTCCGAAAAGTTTACTTCACTGATACTCCTGGAACGAGGCCGAGTCTAAAGAATATATGCGGTAAGTCTCAATTATGTTGGGTACACGAGTTTGCCGTTCCGAAATTCTAGCATGCATTACCTGTTTACTGCCTGGGAACTTGACGAGGTTTGTGACGAACCGTACCGCCGCGAACATCAAGCAAGAAAAGTAATTGAATGGCAACTAAGGTAGTCAAGAGAACAGGAAAGGACAGACTGCCCACCATCCCAGACCTCGTTGTGGAACTCAATTTTTCTGTCGGAGGCTGCTCAAGCACCACAAAAGTCTCGGGATCGTTGAGTATACTTCGAGGCCCGGCCACATCGCGTATGCTCCTCACTTTGTGCAGCCTCCTGAGTGCTGGCGCCAAAGAAAAAGTGAAGACATCATCCAGAATTCTCGAGCTCTTTTTTATGTCAGCAGAAAGTGAAACGGTCACGTGCGGCTCACGTGAGAGGCAGATCATGACGTGAGTATCGTCCAAAGATTTGTTGCGGTGAAAGATTTTTCTCCGATGACCTTCGTCACGCATCTTAGGTCATGAGTTGTCGAGATGTCCTCATCGACAGGGTTAATCTTCTCTGGCCTGCAGGTAAGTAGCTGTACTGGTTGATGGCGCTCGAGCAGCTTTTCTTTTTCTTCGTAAATGAGAAAACAGCAAAAACGAACGCGATCTGGTCAAAGTACAAACTCTGAATCGATAATGCTTGTGGGGAATTCTCTTGTGAATATCTATGATGCAATGCGTTCATAGCAAACACCAAGCTTCACATGACACAGGGTGGTCTTGTTTCCTTGCGCCAGCCCGTTCAAATAAGAGCTTCGAAGTTCGGAAAGAGTATATCGGTCTAGTTCTTGGCACCGTGAACGAAGAGACGCTCCTCGAGGGGCTTGAAAGTCTTCTCGCCAGCCTTGCCAGCAGGCTTGCCAAAGACCAATTGACCCTTGAGACTCCACACTTGTGGGATGTTCCAGGTTGCTGCGATCTTCTCGTCGATCAGAGGGTTGTAGTGCTGCAAGTTGGCGCCGAAACCTTCTGCCTCGAGAGCTGTCCAGACTGTAACAAAGTTAGTCGCGAGAGGCCAAATAATCTTAAAGATAATACATACTAGCATATTGATGCATGGCGTTGGTGTGCTCGCTCCACTGAGGGAACTTGTCTGCGTAGAGAGCGAATTTCTGCTGAAGGGCGTGGACATCCGCGGGGTCTTCGTAGAAAAGGACGGTGCCGTAGCCACCTGCAAAGCCGTTGAGTCTCTGTTCGCTAGATGGCCATGCTTCGGCAGGCGCAACGGCCTTGACGGCGGGCTTGACAATCTCATTCCAAAGCTTCTTGTGCTCGGCGCCTAGGAGGACGAGCACGCGAGTAGACTGAGAGTTGAAAGAGCTGGGGACGTGGAGGACGGCTTGCTCGACGATCTCCTTAATCTTGGAGTCGGGGATGACTGACTCGTCGCTGAGTTGGTAAATGGTGCGTCGGGACTTGACGGCGTCGAAGAATGTTCCGGACATCTTTGCGGTAGTGGATGTAAAGTTTCGGTGAGAGGAAAGTTGGGTAGTAGTGGTTGTACGGGTAGCTGAGACGGAAAGGTGGGATGGTGTACGTGAAGATGGGCGAATGTGAGAGGTGTGGGTGGTGAGGTGACTTAAGTAGGAACGAAGAGCTGGACTTGTCGGTTGGAATCGCATCACTCGCAGCTTCTTTTCGAGAACAATCGATAAGTGGTTCCGCAAGAAAAATGACGGGATTTGGCTGCAGGCAAGCTACCGTTAACAGCTGATTTATGGGCCTGAGAAGACCACAGGTGTCTGATCGGGGACGGTGTTATGTAGTTTTTCCGGTTGCCGGGTTGCCACAGCGTGAGATAGCTGGTTCGGCAGATCGATCTTTGCAAGTGGTGACACTGTGGAGAGAGTGACCATCAAGAATAATTGCTTTGATAATTCTGACGCGATTGGCGACAAGGCTTGCGCAAGATAGTGCAAGGCAAGGTGTCCAAGTTGCTGGTGATATGGTAAGCAGCCAGACAGTAATTCCGCCGTGGGGTGAATCCGAAGTGATTTGATAAGCCATGTACAGCACAGACACGGTCAGCCTTTTTCAATCCTGCCTTTCAATGTTGCTCACGAGCTCTGGGGAATCCAAGGTACAGACTAAAAAGGACTGTAAGTGATCGCATGTTGATACATGCATCCTTGCGGCATGAGAACTATAACCATATATCTATAACATTACTGATTGATCATCATCATCTGGTGTTCAAATCCCTCTCGTGGTAAACAGATTTCTATATATCCCAATCCGCCCATTGAGGTTTTTGTGAGACCCAAAAACTCCGCGCTCGACATCAATCATAGCGACGTTGTCCAAAATGGTATCAAAGGTTGGTAGTAATATCAATAGTCAAAGAGGTGTCATCAATAGTCGAAGGTGATTTTGTACATGTAAAAAACGGAGTTTGGCCCAAGCGAGAAGTACCAGGATTTATCACTGCCTGCGACCGGCTGAAACATGGGATGCATCATTGGCCCATAACTGCCTTCCACCATTTGATGGCCGCCGGACATTAGCTGATAGCCGGCGCTGAAAGGGCCATACGGCGTGTCGGAGACGTACATGGTGACGAAACTTATAAACTTGCCGCACAGCAGGATGTATTTGTTGAGGTAGTGGTTGAATGTGACAGACCCATAATTGTCGCAAAAGAATGAACCGTCGCTGGTCGCCAGCGCAACATTGGTGGCCGTGTTGAGAGGAATGCCGGGTACCCAGGTGTCGTTTGTGCCATTCTTCAAAAACTCGTAGTTCGAGGCGGTGAAAACGGCGTCTGACGCTTCGACACGACCAACGATGATGTTCGAGGGTCCGCCCATGGAGTATATATAGACATAGTTGCCGTCGCGGAGAATGGCCATCATACCCAACGCAATTGTGGTGTTATCTGTGAGCAATGGCCCAACACGCGTGGCGATGGGCTTGGTGGCGTTCAGCGTTATGGCGGCGACTGCGTTGCCTCGGTTTAAGGCGCTGCCATCAGGTCCATTGCGCCAGATCTCGTAGCCGTACGCGACGCCGTGGGTCGAGTTGATGGCTGCCACGTTCGACGTGTCCATGCCCCATGCCCCGTAGGGTGGCTGGATGTCTTTGTCCCCTGACCATGGTTGGAGAAAGTCGTTCTCCGTCACGAACGTGAGGCCCGTGGTGTTGATTGTCATTACGCTGTCGGTGCCGTAGAACGCTGGGCCCATCGAGAGGCCGCAGAGCATCACGTCGCCGCCGCACATCATGTCACCGCAATTCCAGATAACTTTGTCTCCGAGGGTGCTTGACCGGCATTTGTCGCCACCCAGACTTTCCTTCTGAAGTAAGCCCGTAAAGGAGATGTTGCCGACATAGTCGATGTTCCATTTGGTGCCATTGTCCTTTGGGAACTGGGATGGTGATGGGAGACCTGATGTTGCCGTTGGACTTGCGACTATGACTGTGGTTTTGCTGGAGGTCTTGCTTGCACTGGTGGTCTTATGGCTGGTAGTTGATTTAGTGCTTGTCTTTGTCGTGCTCGACTTATGGGTTGTGGTGGTCTTCTTGGTGGTAGTCGTCGATTTAGTGGTGGTCTTCTTGGTAGTTGTTGGTTTGGCTGTCGTAGTCTTCTTGCTTGTAGTGGTGGATGTCTTGGTCGTACTACTTTTCTTGGTGGTGGTGGTAGTTTTGAGAGTAGTAGATTTCTTACTTGAAGTGGTGGTCTTCGTCGTACTGGATGGTTTTGTCGTACTGGAGGTATGACTTGAACTGGATGTCTGGGTCACATCTTTCTCCACGGCAGATACGGCAGCGGTTGCGGAAATGGATGACGATATTGATTGTGCAGCCGTTCTCGTCGCCGTTATGGAGTGTGTTGAGGTGGTGGTTGCTATTGATGTACCAGTTGTTGTATGAAGTACGATATCTCTAGCTATCGTGGTCCAAGATCCATCGGCCAGCAGACAAGTCAGCGGCTTCTCACAGATCTCAAAACATGTATCCGGAACGCCATCCCCATCAACGTCAATGGATCGTTTTTGTACAGCAGATGCCCAAACACTCACACAGAGCGTTGTGAGCAGTAACCCATACATGGTACGGATATACATATTGAAACAATGTTAAAGGAGTGGACGGCGAGGGCTAGCCTTTACCAATAAAGAGGTGAATACAGATGCGAACAGGAACAAGAAGTAGCTGCGATGATCACATCTTGAAAGCATACCTTTCTGCCTTATTACTGCGCCGCGTTCAAGGCACGAATAAGGCCAGGGGTGTGCGTGGCATGCATCAAGGTGCATACATGCCTTAGCGAAGACGTCAGAGGATGCCATTCCAGGGCATTATAACAACAGCCAATAGGGGTTCCGAGACTGACGCATGTCATTGTTTTGACGTAGGAGAATAATTATAGCATGCGGTACCTGGCCAGATTCTGCCCGTGGTTTCGGACAAGTTCATGCATGAGAAGGTGATTTGTTGGAGAGATCAGCATCCGTTCAACACATACCATATCTCGAGGAACTGTCTCAGGATTGAGAATGATCAAAAAGACAACCAACGCACCGACCACATTGTGAAGCCTAGGGTTTGTCTGCTCCATATTCGTAGCCGGGACGATCAATCCGTTTGGCGTAGATAGACTCCCGCCACAGGCGATTTGGACCCCTAACTCACCACTCTTAAACGGGTCGTCATTTTCCTAGGCAAGCGACCTTTTGGGTAAAAATCATGACTCTGTGGCTGAAAGCGAGCCGCTTGCGAGGTTTGAAACCCGCCCAAACTCCAATTGCAGCAGCCTGGACAAATCTTGAGAATGTGACCGCAACATGCGCAGGCCGGTCAATATTGAAAGAGAAGTGAACGAACGGACGTTCATGCTGGGTCTTCTGAATAATTTCATCCAGGAGTAAGTGTGGAAAGTGTACGGACCACATGGCGTCTGTACTGAAGGCTGTCATATTTCGGCTCCCAAGAATCTGAGGTTTCGAAGCACAGATGCCTTGAAATTGTCCGATCTCAGCGCAAGCACATGCTGTTCATTTACAATTCCGGGCCGTTGGCAAGGTGAACCGACTAAGAAAGCTCGCCTAAGCTTCGCAGCCTTACTCCCCTCTCCCAGGCACCAGAATTCCTTCCGGTGATATCATCTGCAAGTTACTCCCGCGCTCCGTATGTGCCGTGCACAGCCGTACGCACTCGCACCTTGTCGACTGCCCAAATCCGGTATCACAACTTTCTAGCGGATTTGGTTCTGGACAAGGCCTACGAGCCTTCCCGTGTCACGTCGTCATGTTGCCGATGATGTCCGTCTACACAGGAGGAGTGTGCTTCACATGTCAGTCGTGTTGCAAAAGATCTCTTCATCTCTGGAACCGGTCGAGATTGTTAAGGGAGAAACGCTTGTGTCTGTGCCCCTGGATCTGCCCCTCAAGTTCGGTGTCATAGAACTGTCAGGCATTTCCAAAATCCACGACGTGCTTGGCCTAAGAGGAGTTGGTGAAGTAAGAGTGACTTGGCAGCAGCATGCCGAGGTGTGTCCGAGCAGGCATTTATTGCCATGGTGTCCAGTTGCCAGCAATGCTTCAACTAAAGGCTCGTATTCATGGCATCTACTAAGTATGGAACTTATTAATTCCACCATGGACTGGAATTGCCCCAATTTTATATGACACAAGTCCCTTCCCTCTGCGAAAAGGAATGGGGGCAATGGTGAAAAGTATCTATGAGCATGTCCGCATTTAGAAATTTCCATGAATGACAGACAAAGGACAATTTCGAATGATCAATTTTGCCTGTTTTGCCATGTTAGCCTCCCTTGTCTGACAGCATGAAGTTCTTGACCTGGCAAAACTGCGAAAGGGGTCATGTTTGCCAAACTTGGTGGGAGTTACTGTGTAGTATTGCGCCCAAACACGCTGGGTATGGCCACTTTTACTCCCCGTGATGTGCCGCCCATAACAAGGGGTATTGTCCTTGGCCCTTGGAGCCCACCAAATCCACCAGTGGACTACACATTTCGCCTTCGAGTCACTCGGGTTGTTGTTGCGTGCTTCGTTGCAGCATATAAATATGTGTTGGACTTTGCCATGCCCCTAAAACCAGTAGTGATTTGTTGTACCCCACGTACAGTAAGATGATTCTCTCAATGAGACTTGAAGAGGCTTGTAGACGAGGGGCGCCAGCAGCAACCATGTACATGGGCTTGAGACTAGAAAAGCCTGGCATGAACCATTGGGACGTCGCGAAAACTCATCGTAGCATCGTGGATGACGCTGAGGTCTGACATGGCCATGTTCGGGTGTTATGCTAATCCCTTTCTCTGATGTCGACAGCAGCTGGAATACAGGATCTGGGCAATGACGGCTTAACCAGAAGGCTGGGAGTAGAAGTATAAGTATAGGTTGTTTCCCAATATTTAGAAGAGAAGAGGAGAATATATTGTGCACACACCCCAAGATGATAGTCCAGGGCCCGAACCGAGTATTGCCGGGACACGTGCCGCTTGCAGGCCCGAGGCACTCCTATCAATAGTCCGATTGGCTCACTAAAGGCATGGCTGGGAAAATAATCCGAACAGCTAAACTTCATTGATTTCGATTGTACTTTCCCTTCAACGCTATCATCGTCAGCTAGTAGACATGAAGTACCAAACTCTCATCGAGACTGGGACACGTCTCGGTTCAAATCTGCAATAAGCCTTTTCAATATTGCCCAATGAATGGGAGGCTGGAATCTCGCTATCAAAAGTCCTCTGAAACTATCACAGTCCATGAAGCAACATTGCGGTGGCCATGCAAGTGTGTACATCTCCAAGTACGCACTACAGACATCGCTTCCTATTTCTGCTTGCGTGGCTGGTCATGCGCTATCGCTTTCCAGGGCCGTCATTGATTCTGATCTTTGCATATCATTTTGCAAACGACTCTTAATCCTGCTGAAGTACGTCAACATGGCCGCGCAGTACAGCGGAATTTGGCTTCATTATTGACCTCAGGAGTTGAATTATTGAATTCCTTTACGATCTCAACTAGGTATTGAGAGTTTGCAGCACGAAACATTGAGAGATAAATAAGACCGTTATGATGGCCTTTCATCAGTAAGTCTTTCAGCATTCTGACAACCTCGAGCGCAAGAAAGAGGATCCTTCGTTCCCACATAGTCCTTTCCGTTACCAAACACTGCACCAAGTTTTTCACACATTCAAGATGTATACCTCCATTTCTTTGATCATCGCGGCATGCGCTGCTGTTACTTCAGCGGTTCCCGTGGCTTCCACGTGGGGCGAGTGGACTAGCACAACGCCGTCCACCACGACGACCACCACTACAACTTCAGAGGTGTGGGCTGAGTGGACATCGACGACGTCGACCACCACTACTACCACCACCAGCACTACTACTCCTGAAGTCTGGGCGGAATGGACCACCTCGTCCATCACGACAATCACAGTGCCTACCACTTCAACCACCACGACCAAGGAATGGAACGACTGGACCACCTCGACCACGATGTCGACTACGACCACTACTACCACTCCTGAGGTTTGGGCTGAGTGGACCTCAGCGACCACCACCAAGGCTACTACGACTACCACCACCACTCCTGAGGTTTGGGCTGAGTGGACCTCAACGACCACCACCAAGGCTACTACCACTACCACCACCACTCCTGAGGTTTGGGCTGAGTGGACCTCAACGACCACCACCAAGGCTACTACGACTACCACCACCACTCCTGAGGTTTGGGCTGATTGGAAGACGACTACTTCGACCACCACCACCACCACTACCGCTACCACCACAACTACTCCGGAGGTGTGGAACGACTGGACTAGCACCTCATCGACCACCACCACCACCACCACTCCTGAGGTTTGGGCTGAGTGGACCTCGACGGCCACCACCATGGCTACCACCACTACCACTACCACTCCCAAGAAGACCACCACTACTACCACTACTACTCCGGAGGTGTGGAACGACTGGGCAACCACAACCTCGTCTACTACCACCACCACTCCCAAGAAGACCACCACTACTACCACTACTACTCCGGAGGTGTGGAACGATTGGACAACAACGACATCGACCACGACTACTACCACCACCACGACCGAGGTCTGGGACGATTGGACCACCACGAGCACAACCACTACCTGCAAACCCCAGACAATCACCGCCACTGCCACGGCCACTGTGAACACCACGGTCATCCGCTACGTTTACAAGACCAACACAGTGACAGCAACTGGACCTACGACGACCGAGACCATCACTGCCACTGTCTCCGACACCACCACCGTCACAGCCTTGATTGCAACAGTCACATTCAGCACCGATCCTTATAACTGGAATGACTGGACTACCAGCACGACAACGACAGCGACTACCACCACCACCCCCTCGCCTACCACGACATCTGAACAGTGGGCTGACTGGAACAACACCACAACGACTACTGTCCCTACTACGAACTCCGCTTGGCCTACCTTGTCCACGTCTGCTTGAGCGAGAGAAATTTAACCTACCAATCTCGCCCTTTCTGCGCTGAATATCGGTCCGTTCCCATCAATGGTTTCAGTCTGGTGGTCGTCCGCGGAGTTTGTTGCACACCTTCGACTCCGGTCGATTCACTACGCACTGTCAACATCGATCCGGATCTTATTGGGCAACGAACAACCTCAAGCACCGTCGTCACATTCTGTGGTCGACCTTCCGGAAGATGTGGTGCCGCGTCTGAGAGCCAGCGACTTCCCTTGCACCGTGTGAGGAATAATGGTGACAAGGCTAAGCGGAGAGTCTGCTCATATTGTCCAGATCTGTCTGTAAATTGTGGCGGCGAGGTCTTGAACAGTCCAGTGGCTTCGTCAGGTCTCATCGCGGGGTGACTGCATGAGCATTGACCGGCACTGTGCAATTTTTGTGTTTTGTGTACCAAATTCAGCATGGTTTGTTTTTGTTTGTGGAATAGTTTACAGCGTCTGACATGTACAGATAGTATGATGGATTCTTGTCATTGCTGGCAGTCAAATGCATTGCATTTGGTCTTCTTGCATTCTGCTATTGAAAATGTGATGCCTGTTTTGTCCTTGAGACTAGAGAAGTTTTTCCTCGTCTCGCTCCTTGACATTCAGGGTGACTTTCCGTCCCTTGACCATCTGCGTCCTACGCGCACATATCTCCCTAACCGCCGTCATCAGCATCAGTTTTCAAGAATGTCAATGCCGCCAGACTCATCGCGTCGATGCCTGTCTTCAAGGTCGGTTCAATGACCGGTGCATAATTGTCCTGATGAGAGTTCGGGATTAACTTTGGATCTCTCGTCCTTTCGTATTGCTCCCACTTCTCTGGATCGACCCCGCCGAAATTCCAGAATATGGACGGAACCTTGATCGATGACGCCAAAAGAGAGAAGTCCTCGCTAGCTGTGTGACGAGGTGCTTCCCACGTGCGATTGTTGTCGAAGTATGATGTGAAGACCTCAGTAAGCTTTTGTGTCGCTGGAGGATCATTGACTGTTAATGGGTAGCTCACTATCAGATCGACATCCGGCTCCTTCACGACACCGGAGGCTATAGCTTCGCCTCTGATGATGCGTTTGACCGCTGCAAGGACCTTTTCGCGTACAGAAGGTTCAAAGGTCCTGATGTTGAGGATAATCTCAACTTCATCCGGTATCACGTTATGTGCTTTTCCTCCATGAATGCTGGCACACGTAACCGAGGCAACGTCCTCCGGGCCAATTTCTCTCGCAACTACAGTCTGCAATCGAAGGATTATAGACGCTGCGAGGACGACCGGATCAATCGAGTCTTGTGGTCGAGCGCCATGTGAACCCCGGCCGAAGATGGTGACTTTGAAAGTGTCGGCTGACGCCATGAAGACGCCTGACCTAATAAGAACGACGCCTGTCTTGAAGGGAGCAAGATGCTGTCCCAGGACAATGTCTGGTTTAGGGATTTTGCTGTACAGCTTGTCGTCTAGCATTGCCCGAGCCCCCGCGCCGTGTTCCTCGTCAGGCTGGAATAGAATGATTAGCGTACCGCTCCATCTCTCTCTGGCATTGGCCAAAAGCGTTGACACTCCCATCATAGCTGCCACGTGGGAATCATGACCACAGGCGTGCATCACAGGCTTTTTCTCGCCATCAGTGTCGATCGTTTCAACAGTACTGGCATAAGGCAAAGATGTTCGTTCTCTTATGGGTAGCGCGTCCATGTCTGCTCGCAACAACACCGTAGGTCCCGGGCCGTTCACCAGGACTCCTGTCAATCCATATCCTCCGATGTTGGTGGTAGTAACATAGCCGGCCGTACGAAGATGAGATGCAGCTATTTCGGAAGTCCGTTTCTCCTGCCGGCCAAGTTCTGGATGCTGGTGTATGTCTCGATAGGCCGCTTCAAATGGTTTCAAACCCGGCCGGAATTCTTCGATGATCGACCTCATGTGGCCACTTTGAAAAGTCATTGTTTCTTGCCTGGGAGAATCAAAGTCCTGATTATTGGCATTTGTCCGCAGTCGTAGGTAAAGCAGTAGCGCGCACGGGATGAGGAAGAGAGCATATCTTTTCATTCCGTCGGGTGGGATCGAATCAGGCGGCGCAACGACAAAACTTGAGGTGAATGTGAAGTAAGTGTCCCAGATTCACCAAGATGCTTTAGTGACAGGTCGTGCTTGACTAATAGTCGCATGATGCTACCCAAGTTCGTAACTGCTGGTGAGGCTGATACGGCAGGCTTCACTCGTCCAGCACTGTCCCATGAAGGAAGGTGGACTTGGTTCGCAATACCCCGCGGCTCAAGTGTGGAAGGCGTCCATCAGACCCATGCCCACGCCGCAGTTCTAGTTTCGAAAATCTTCTCCGTTTACACTAACACGGCAATCAGGTGGCAGTGAAGCTCCCGTATTTTGCGCCTCTTATTGTCACCATACATATGCTCGCCGGTTGGGTAACAATACCTTGCGGATAGGGTTGGGTGCCCATTGCCAATCACTAATGTGACGGTGTGACATACCTCGGCCGTTACCCGATATCTATCCACTCAAACCCCATCAATTTCAATCCTGCCTCACAACGTGCATGGCAGTGCGCATAGCTAGCCATAAGCGGTCGCATCGCCTGCTGAATTCATCATCAATGCATGGCACGTACGCGTTGGCTAGAGTGCGACGGGGGGCATGATCACTGTCAACCCAATGCCAGACCGGCACCTAAAGCGTGGGATGTGAACATGTTGAGGCTCTGCTGAAAATGAAAACTCGTGACCGAAGCTGTTTGTGGGTGGTTCCAGGCACAGGCGTCTCTTACACCATCCGAGAGCCACGAAGAGGAGATAGCCACCTTAGGCAAGCTCGATCTCTCGACAATGGCAAAGATCTCGAATTGCGTTGTCGAGGCTGATGTTGAAACGGCCACATTGTGGTTTATGGAGCGAAATGCTCGCTTCGACCACGAGAGACCGTTTTTGTTCACTTATCCCCTCGAAGACGGCAGCTTTCCATCAAATTTGAAGCACAAATCCCGTGACGGAATCACCATCCGCAATCTGAGAAACGGTGTTCCATCGTACGAAGAGAGTGGGATAGGCGTCCTAGACCTTCAGACCGCCCTGGAACACGACGATTATGATGACGCCGAAAAGGTTCAGACTGTTCTTCTACCCAAAGTTCGTGAGGCACTTCGACTCTTTCTCGGAGCACATTCAATCCACATCATCGAGTACAAGGTATTGATGCCAATATTGCCATGGGGGCAGTACTGAATGTGTGAAGCTACGGAGGCGCGCCCCGGATTTTCCGCTGTCAACAGGGAAACAGTACACAGATGCTCAGCCCGCAATTGAAGCACATGTTGGTATGTTGAACGGTGTGATATAATGAGGTATCTGACGGCTTTCCAGACTATACTGACAAAGAAATCATTGAGATAATCAATGTTGTCGCTAAAGATGACACAGAAAAATGGAGGAAACACCGGGTTCAGGGCTTAAAGTATGCTACACACCTGCAGAGCCCCATCCAGACTACTGACGGAGGTATGTCAGCCTTTGGGCACCTTTAGATGGTCCTCTAAGAGATTGGCCTCTTGGTGTGTGCGACTCGTCAACAGTAGGGCATGACGATGATCTTCAGGTTGCCGATGTTGTCTTCCGCGACAAGGTGGCTGAGAACCTTCAGCTACACTTCAGTGATCGACAACAGTGGTACTATATCAAGGACCAGATACCTTCGGAGTTTCTTATTTTCAGGGCAACGGACACGAATAAGCCAAAATTCGCCGCTGGTATGTGTACATATGCGGCAATCTGAGTACGAGAGTGCTAACCATTCCACATAGTTCCTCACTGCTCTTTTCAGTGCTCTCAAGCATCAGGAAGTGCAGCCCGGAGAGAAAGTATTGAAATCAGAGTGCTCGCACTGCACGATCATCCGGCTTGAAGGACCATTGGATCGAGACAATCTGTCCGAGCCAATGTTTTCCCATTGACATCTGTCAGACGGCATCAACTGCCAGGTTCCCAGTGTTGGTAGAGGACAAAACCCAATGCATTAACTACTTCACGGTATTTGACAACATTCTCCAATAGCAACGAGTGGGATGTGAGAAACCTAGAACCATTCCCTTTACTCAAACGATGCGACATATTTGCCAGATTGATCCCTTGAGGAATTAGCGGGTGTAACCAGGTGTGGCTGGGGACTCACTTCGTAAGGATGAGCACTTGCTTCACCTCAGTTGTATTGGCAGCATGGTTGGCCTTGTATAGCTGGTGATATGTTTTCGGGGTGAATCCGCCAGAGTCCGAAATGATCACAGTCTTGCCCTCTTCGAAAGGAATCTCTGGCCTTGCGTCCCCGGGGCTCTCAGGAATGGCGGAAGGCGACCAGAAGGCTCTCCATGCTTGTATGCGTTTGTCCTCCGACATGTTTTCTATAGCGCGTTGATTCGAGGTTGTGAGTGGAAGCTGTGTTTCAGTTTGTCGGCTACGGAGATGGCCTTCAAGTTTCAATCCCAACATGAGCTGCCGGCTGCTTCCACCAAGATATGCCTTCTCTTATTTGACGACAATTTTCGGACGCAGAGTAAGTTTGATTCAGCACCGAAGGGCCGCGAAAGAACTAACATTTCTCTGGAGTTGGCACTACAAAGAGGCGCTCATGGTGTTTCAGGATCGAGTCGCATACAAGGGAGAATGTGCGCGAATCCTGCACCTGCAGGCCAAAATGCACGAATTGATAGGCGACTCTGTGACCGTGACTGCGGGGCTTCAATCACGAGCTGAAGTCTTGTACAAGGAGGTCGTTGAAGGAGGTAAGCTTAGTGTGTATGGAGCATCTCTGGATGAAGTAGACTTTGACAAAGTGGTTGCCATGTGGGCCAGGTAAGCCGCAGCACGGAAATTCGGGCATCCATATTGCGCAGTGCATCACCTCGAGCTGGGCTGATTTGCTTGTGAAACTTTGATGGCGAAGAAAACGGCATAACAATGCAATGAGGACTGCTGGGCTCACTGATCATGTGGCGATGGTAGTTCTGGCGCAATTCTCTGGGTTGGCGGCTGCTTAGATACAGGAGTCAGATGCGGTTGTCGCCGCCAATGGAAGAGATATCCTCCTTCATTGTAACTCTCTGGTCGTCCGAGTTTTGAGCCGGAGCGACATAGACATCAGAAACTGGCGGGTATTTATTTATCTGACCTCCCACAGCGATTCAGACAAATCCTGACAGAGCAAGAAAATCAGCTGGACTGGCTGCTCAACGCAGATTTAGAACATAGCATTAGCCGTGATCACATTTGAGGCCATGGCAATTTGTAAGGTTTTCAGGGTTGCGACACAATTTTGCTGGTGGTGGACGGTAAACATCTCCCAGATGTGTGATACAAACCTCAAAGCAGATCGAGCTGAGCTAGACAGGTGAGCTTCAAGTAGTCTCTAGAGTAGAGCAAGGTCAGGTACCTTCAGACTTGCCAAGACCTTTTTGCCGATGACGTGCTACTCAGAACGGCATGTACACAACACCTCCTTCTATCTCAGGCGTTTGAATTGACTGCTTCGAGTGTTGCCAATTCAGCTTCACCGCACACCGGTTACTGGGAGAACTCGGCGTGACAATGGATTCAGCTTGCACGATTGTAAGACTCAAGATATTGATGCCCGAGTCTTTCACGTACAAAGACTCGTGCTGCCCAACATGGAACAACCATTGGCCTTTGAGACGGGCTACCACCCTACCTTTCTACGTGTCATGTCGTATCAGCCGGGCGGCGCCGTCTGACTGATATTGTACTCGATTCATGGGCAGATGCACGAATGCCATGTCGAACAGACCGACTCGTGCGCAAGGGACTCATATCCTCATTCGACTATCGACTTGGGTGCGATCCTGAATGACACTGAACTCAGAATTCATTACGAGGATCAAAAACCCATATATAAGGTGTCCATCATCGATCGTATGTCCAGGTCCAACTCAAACCTTCAGCGCGACCCAGGCTATCACTTCTTGACATGATGCATTCCTTTGGCATGATCCTCGGCTTTGTCCCAGTGGCCATGACTTATCCAACTGCTCTTGACCACAGCAGCCCTTTCACGCCTATCACCAATGCAGAGGCACGTGCTATCGCTGCGGGTTTCAGTGGGGATAGCCTGGAGAAGAGAGGTCAACCAGGAGGAGTATGTCCCTGACCTCATAGTCGGTTATGGCGCTGATGAAGACGACCAGATTCTTCTTTGCCAGGATGCAGGCTGGGGCAGGTGCTCCTATGCCGTTCAACCACTGGGCCAGTGTATTTCGTTGGACGCTCCATGGTTTGTGGAACCTGCTTGTCTCCATCCAGGAGCGTGCTCAGTAGCTCACTATTGTCGCAGGTTCGCGAGTGTTTCTGCCATGGGTGTTGACCAAGGCACCAGCTGCACCATGTACAAGTACGTATAGCCTTGCTCTAAAAGTTGCAGCAAACACGGTTAACTTACACGAACGTCAACTCAGTAATCAAAATTGTGCTGCGGGTATCGGTGCTAGTTATGTGCTTGGAACTATTGGTTATCCCGGAGTCGGTGACTTCACACAGGAGAACGGGTGGAACGATGCAATGGAGAGTTTCCTGTGCACTGCTAGTGGATGATGGGGAGGCTTGGAGGGAACTTGTCACAGAGCATTATCATCTGTGTCCTACCCTGGTTTCAGATCAGGTCACGACTTTCGGGTTATCTTGTACGGCTATGGTATAGTCGGGTTCTCTGCTGCACGACAGTTACTTGAGGCGGCTGATAGAGATGAATGAATGAAGATGCAGAGTCAAGTTGATATCTCAGATATCTGTACAAGTGAGACTGATTTGATTTTAGCGGGCTCCAGATGTAAACATCTTCCATGCCCATTGCATTCGTCCCCGGAAATTTGGGAGAACCGCACCCCAGAAACAGAGGAGGGTCGAAAATAGGAGGAACGGCACCGCAACAACGAAGAAAACCCACATGTGCATACTGCCTGTCCCAAGCTCTCGAAAGTTCATGCCGAAGAAAGAAGTGGCCAGCGACAGCGGTAGAAAGAAGAACGCCAACAGCGTCAATCTGGTCAGCCCATCAGCCTGCACGATCGCCTTCTTCGATTCTTCCAGCATCGCCATGTTCATCAAAATGGTGGTATTTTCGACGCATCGATTGGACAATTTCGTGGCGCGTTGCAAGAGCCGAGTATAGTCGTCTCCAAGGGATGACAGGCGGGAGTACTCAGCGAAAGCTTCGCCTTGTGGCGACCGGTACCGGCTATGCTGGGCTTGGCCGGCTGGGGTCCCCTCTCGCGACAAGGCTCTGGGAGATCGGGTATGCGGCGCCCACTTGGGAACATCCGGATGTCGGAGGAAATCTAGGGTGTTCTCGAGGTTGACGATGTGGTCATCGATGCTGGATTTGAAATACCGCAGATTCGACAATGTCCATTCAGTCTGTTTTCCTGAAGACTGGAGCTGAATTTCTCGATCGACCAAGCCCTGAACCATGGTCAAAAACTGGCTTTCAGCGGCCGCAATCAGGGTGAAGACGTCGTGCAATGCTTCCCGGACGTCCAAGTATATGTCGTCGCCGCCTGACTGAAGGTCGATCGTGTCGGCGAGAAGACTGGCATTTTGGTACATCAACGGAGAGCCATTGCTAGTGACATTGACGAACCGGTGTTGGTGTGGATGTTTAAGAGCAAGTTTGGGGACGTGCATTATGACGGGCTCACAAGCGGGAGGCGACGCGGGTTCTTCGCCCAACCATGGGCTACTTAGCCCCCCAGGTCCCTGTGTAAGGTCTTTTCCCAAGTCGCTGCAAACGATTGCTAACTTCCGAGGTCAGTACATCCACTTATCTGCAGGTCTAATGACGGTTTACGCACCAATCCAGCCATTGTGTTGCTTCTTTCGTTCCACATAGAAGGCCAGTTCCTGGTCGATCGTGAAGATTGTGTTGTCGAGGACCGAATACTTGCGCACGACAGAGTCACCGGTTCGCAATCTTTGCTGATGCTGGCGCACGGCGTTGGTCGCTTCGTTGCGCGCTGCTTCGATCGCCGTCTGGCGCAAAGCAAATTGCGTGTGGCAGATTGTCGTCAGCCGCAACGTGAGCATTCTCTGAGCAGAGGATGGCATCGCAGCGAAGTCGTGGTTGTCCTTAGACTGCAGGAAAATTAGGTGCCTTCGAAAGAACTCGGGATCAACCCGGTACTGAGCCCCAATGGCATTGATCCATTCCGGCGCCGGATACCCTTGAAGCCATACGAGATGCGCGGCTTTGTTGACCAGCGACGGTGGGTCTTGTTCGAACGTAGCGCAATCCGAGACTGCATGATACGATCTCGCAGTCTGCCTTCCTCCTTCTACCAGACTTTTGACACACACCAACGGCGGTTCTGCTGGGTTGGTCACGTCGACCGTGGCATCGCGGTGATCTTCAGCAAAAGGTCGATTTAGGAAACCGGCGAGACCCCGATAATTGACACCGGAGTGAATGTCAAGGTTGGCGGTGCGCTCGGCATGCTGTTTGATTCGAAGAGCGTAATTTTGCGGAGTTTGGGCTAGTTCATCCGTTAACGTTCGAAAGCTCGAGGGCGGGCCTTTTTCTTAGGGTTGCACACAGCTTGTAGTGCCCGAAGCCGCTCCATTGAGTCCTGATCTCTCGACAGTCGATGGCTCGCAGGCTGAACTGTCGACTCTGACCATTGGTACATCCATTTCTTCGACAGATGTAAAAGTAGAGTACCTGGACAAATTTTCCGGGGAGTATCAGGAGTATCAGGGACTTATGCGGCTGAGGCTCAGAATCTAAAGGGTATTCACAGCCTCACCACGAGTACCATTCTTGGACAACTTGGGCGTGGGCGCGTTCGAGGCTCCGTTGCCTGTACTCAACGGTAAGGCTGTGAGGATTGCGGATACGCCTCGTAATGATTGTTCCGTTGTTCCGTCAGCGACACATTTTCCTCGTAATGCCTGAAGTAGAGCACAGGAAGGCTGAATGTGAAGCCAGCCTAATGTATCCTGAGGGGAAATGAGGGCGAAAACATTGCCGTCGACGTCCATTGGCCGAGCATATGCATGGCCACGACCGCGCCTACCTGACCAGGGCTTTGAGCACGTCTGGCAGAAAGACCGCTGCCGTATTGAGGGTGTCAAGAGCCTTACGGAGACAGTCAAATGAGGCGACTGACAAGGGTCTTAGACTCAGCTGGGGAAAAGGGCGCGGCTGAAACATACCCGGCCCATGTCTCAGGCTGGAGGGATGGTAGTGAGGAGGCTGACCCTGGGTCAGATTTTGATTCTCCATTTTTCTTACTGGAGCCTAGAGGAGTCGAAGTGCTGCATGCACATAACATTGTCATGAATTTGATTTTGATTCTGTGAGCTTTGCGTTCAGCGCTCCGAAGCATTCATGTGAATAACAGGCGTGAACGGGGCTATAGGCGGAGTGACAGAGGCACTAGGCTAACCTCGGGCACCCATAGGTGGTGACGTCGAAGGCTCGTTAGGGACAGCTAATCGATAAAGACACCTGCATTTTTAGTGGATCGTTTACTTACAGTAACTGGCTTACCCCAGCTTTGCATTGCATTGCATGACATATTGCCAACAACCGCCTTACTTGTTGTACCACCTCTCTGCGCGCCTTGTCACCTTACCTTTCACATCCCACTATCTTTTCACAAAACAATTTTCCTCTTTCTCTTTCCTCTAAACACCTACAAGCCCTGGAATCTCACTCGGTCCTGATCTCGGTCTCCCATCTTCCAGCATCGAAAGCTGAACAGACACACCGTCGAAATGCCTAAAGTAAGTACCCTTCAATGCTGGCCGATGCACCGAGCTGGCCCTCACCGCTCCTCTGCTCAACCTCAATCTCATTTTTTGCATACTAACTCAGACCTTTGCACAGGTCAAATACATCCTCCTCGACTGCGACAACACCCTCGTCCTCTCCGAGCGTCTCGCCTTCGAAGCTTGCGCCGATCTCACCAACCAACTTCTCGAGAAACATGGCATCAAGGAACGCTACAGTGTCGACTCCCTCCTCGAAGACTTTGTCGGTCAGAACTTCCGCGGAATGTTGATGGGTCTCCAGAAGAAGCACAACTTCCAGATGACTCCAGATGAGGTGGAGGACTACGTCAGCCGTGAACTCGGCGAGGTCGTCGCGAAGTTGTCCGCAAAGGCTACTCCATGCCCTGGTGTCCCCGAGCAGCTGGAGAAGTTGCACAAAGCTGGATATCCCATGTCTGTCGTCAGCACCTCTGCCAAACCTCGTGTTGTGGCCTCTCTCGAGAAGACCGGTATCGATCACTACTTCCCCAACAAGCACGTCTACAGCGCTGCCACCTCCCTCAACCCACCATCCAGCAAACCCGATCCTAAGATCTACCTGTACGCATGCGAACAATTGGGTGTCAAGCCAGAAGAGTGTATCACCGTGGAGGACAGCAAGAGTGGTGCTACCGCCGCCATGCGTGCCGGCATCCCATTGATCGCTTACGTGGGTGTCTATGGCATCGAGGATGGCAAAGAGAAGATGGAACAGATGGCCAAGCTTCTTACTGAACAATGCAAAGCCACTGCCGTCATGTACGACTGGAAGGAGTTCCCTGAGATTCTCAAGAAGATTGAAGCTTCTTGAGCATTCAACCTGAACCTACCTGCGGTGGTCTGTGACGGATTGATGAACAGCCAAGAACTTTTCACGATTGAAGACGGCACGATGGAACGGCGAAAAAGATGCTGACCCAGTAAGCGATCGGGTGCAGCAACGATCATTTTCCTTGGTTGTGGCACCACTGTCCCCACGCCAAATGAGCTAGATATTTTCTCTTCTCGAGAGAAACAGACTGGGAAGAAAACAATAGACAGATCTTCCTAGTCTAATCAAGTTTCCTTTCTTGCGGCTTCAACTAATCGTCCCAGCATCTCGCGCATGGCGTACTTCTCGCCCTCGTAATCCATGTCGAACCAGTAATTGACCGCTATGCAGGGTGCTTTTTCGCCGTTGTCCCACGTCCCACATTCTTGAGTGACATGGTGGAACCAACCTGCTGGTAAGTAGAGGATTTCACGTTCCCGGACCGTCACCGTGAGAGGATGAGAGTGCCGGTAGTACGGGTATTTGGCAGCGAGGATGTTGGCGGGTGGAAGATTGAGAGGGTCAATGGGTATCCAGGGGATGCGCGTATCTGTGTCTGAGTCTGTCTCGGACTTGTTTGGATCGGGATCAGCATCGTCCAATGTGATTGTGAACACCGGGTGTTGTGCGTCCGTCAGGTCCACAGTGTGGTGCGCTGTGCGGACTTTCTCAGCATGCAGACATAGTTCTTCGACTGGAGGCCACAGAGTGAACGTCTTCGACCCTCTTAGCACGAGATACAGATTCTCATAGGGGTCACGGTGTGTACTGGTCACGCTCGCCCCAGTGCCCATCCAGATGTTAATGGCTTCTGGATCGCCGAGCACGGGTTCCGCGAAAGGAAGGTTTGCGGGCAGTTCGGAGAGTAGTGGTGATAGGGCCGTGCTGGTGAGATTGCTATTCTGCGATTGGAGGTAGTATACCGGCTCTTCATTGTTTGAGCTGGATGGCGGGCTCGGACAGAGATTGTCGAAGAGTGAGCGTAGAGACATTGTCACCGTGGCGGGTTGGACGAAAACTTGCTCCGTCTCTGGCTCAGACTTCGGGTGGGCTTCGCCATCATTCTTGCAATTGCTGTCGGCCGCAGAATTTGATGATGGAGTAATGTTATGTAAAGCGTCGGCCCGTCCGTCCGGTGTGACGGCGACTTCGACGTCCTGTGAGACTTTCTTGCACAGACTCTCCCGAGACCAAGAGAATGCGGGAAGCGAGAGAAGCGACTCTATCTCTGCGCGAACCTTGGCTGTTCTGGATGGTCCGTTGACGTGGGATTCGGGTATGTTGGCTTCGGGATTGAGTTGATAGACGCAGGGCCTACCACGACTTACTTGTTTGCTGAACTCAAGGTAGGTTGGATATCGAAGTGTGGGAACAACAGATGGGTTGAAGGAGTGATAGTCTTCGATCAGGCTGAGAAGGGTCGAGCTGGCACTGATGGAATGAGAGGGTGGGTGAGCCATATGACTGTACTGAACGGAGAGGATGGCAAGGCTGAGAATGGCATGGGGTGACCTGAAAACTCGAGGCTGCGGATACAGTACAGTATAGGCCGAGATTTAGGTGGGATGAAATGGACTTTCAATGCTATATTTGTACCTAAACAGCCTCTTTGCTCCAAACTTGGTGCAAGATCTTTTGGTAAATTCAGTTTGATGGGAACCACATAGTTCGTATTTTGGATGCTCAGTTAGTCGTTGCTCGGTCCACGATATGTTGTTGCCGCTCGAACATGGAATGGAGGCTTGCCAAAGAAACTGAGTGGTACCATACCTAACGACCTCGAATCCGCCATAAAATGAGGGGCATGGTTCCGGGCCTTTGAAGCCTGGAAATCTACCGTGGCTAGCATCGGCTATTGGCGTGATGTATACCTATCGTTTCTCCGCAAATAAAGCCTTTCAAGACGCGGAGCTGGGCGACAAGATAAGGTAGCCTTGGCAGTCCATTGAGTCATTCATGCAAGGGACGCAGCTAGAGCATGCAGATAAGAGAAACTTTTTATTTTTCTTTACAGTCATTGCTGCAACTGAGCTTTTCAGCACATATTCCAAGTGAACTATTTAGTGTGAGCAACGTCCAGACCTCCTAGCACTTGACGTACTGACATTCGCATGTGAGAAGCACCAAATCACCTACCACACCATCACAATGCCCCAGAAACAGAAAGTCTGCTTAGCCTACAGCGGAGGATTAGACACCAGCGTTATTGCTTTATGGCTTATTGAACAAGGTTATGAGGTGGTCTGTTTCGCCGCGGACGTTGGTCAGGACGAAGACTTCGATGCCGTCCGGGCAAAGGCCGAAAAGTTGGGAGCAAAGATCTACATCGAGGATTGCCGAGACGAGTTCGTCAAAGAGCTCTGCTTCCCGGCCATTCAATGCAATGCAGTGTACGAGAACGTCTACCTACTAGGAACATCCCTTGCTCGACCTGCCATCGCCCGAGCCCAAATCGCCGTGGCTGAGAAGGAAGGTTGTCAATTCGTGGCGCACGGCGCAACAGGGAAAGGCAATGATCAGATTCGGCTTGAAGAGGCATACTATGCCCTGAAGCCTACTATCAAGGTCCTAGCTCCCTGGAGAATGCCAGAATTTTACGAGGTCTTCAAAGGCCGCAGCGACCTCCTCGACTATGCCGAGAAGAAGGGTATCCCCGTCACATCAACAAAGTCTAAACCTTGGTCGATGGACGAGAACCTGGCCCACTGCAGGTTGGTTCTCCCACCTGTTTGCATTTCTTCGATCTCAGTCACTGATTTCGTTTTAGCTACGAGGCTGGCATTCTAGAAGACCCAGACACAACCCCACCCAACGATATGTGGAAGCTGACCGCCGACCCGATCCACTCTGCCACCGACAAACCCGAAGACGTCACTATTGAGTTCGAGAAGGGCCTTCCAGTGAAACTATCCGCAGAATCGACCGGATCAGAAACGGAGCCCACCAAGCTTTTCCTCGCTGCAAATGCTCTCGCACGCAAACACGGTGTCGGACGCGTTGACATCGTCGAGAACCGCCACATCGGCCTGAAGTCTCGAGGATGTTACGAGACCCCAGGTCTTACCATCCTCCGCACTGCTCATATCGACATCGAAGGCTTGACGCTAGACCGTGAGGTCCGCGCTCTCCGGGATCAATTTGTTACTTTCAACTGGAGCAAAATCCTTTACAACGGCAACTATTTCTCTCCAGAGCGGGAATTTCTTCAAGCTAGCATCATTGAGTCTCAAAAGAGTGTCAACGGCCAAGTCCGTCTACGACTGTACAAGGGCAACTGCATTGTGCTCGGCCGAAGCAGCGTAAGTTTCGCCCGTCTTTTATCGTCCCTCTTGCTCTTGTCATTGAGTCCTATGCTGACGTATTTCGAACATCTACAGCAGACTGAGAAACTATATGATGCCTCGATGGCGAGCATGGATGAGATTGGTGACTTCGAGCCCACTGATGCAACTGGATTTATCAAGGTGCAGGCCATTCGGTTGAAGAAGTATGGGCAGATGAAAGCAGAGAAAGGCGAGCGTTTGTAATGGTTCGATAATGGCGAATCTGGGGCGGTGAAAGGTGATGGAGTCTGATGAAAGTACGATCCAACAAATCTCTAGGTATGATCGATCATTCGACAAAAGATAATCCGGTATTGCTTGGGATATGAAATTTTGCTCCAGCATGCGTGGCAAGGCTGAACCAGAAGTCAAGCCA
>Ga0181464_1000040_pt1 | contig 30039 bp, 22 predicted proteins | sample InSIn2gowninarea_FD_119074 | JGI IMG/M metagenome (GOLD analysis project Ga0181464, IMG submission 119074) | Clean room microbial communities from NASA Spacecraft Assembly Facility at Jet Propulsion Laboratory, Pasadena, California, USA -... ...
CCACAGCCAAAACATCCCTAGGGTGTGGAAACCTAGTTCCAAAACCCTCCCCTGCTACCTCAGGTGAGACCTCAGTCCGCACTTCGCGGGCTGTTGCCGAAAGGGCCGGTAGCTGCGGGATTTGTTTGGCTAAATAATTCTTCCGAACTTGGGTCAAGCCTAAATAAGCCAACAAATGGTTTCGTTGTTGGACCAGGATCTACCTAAGGGGTGTCTGGTGTGAAAGGCGGGGATGCTAGAGAAAAGAGCGATGAAAGATCAGGACGATAGTAATGGCAAGTACCATCCAGTTACTAGTATTCAAAGGGGCAGGCAGTGAAGATCCAAAAAAATTTTGGTTTGTATTGAATTCAATATGGAATGCACAGCAAATCATGGATGATAATATCAAGAAGGTCATCTTAGTCAGCACACTGCAGGATAGAGCGCTAACATGGTATATGAAGTATTCAGGCATCAACCCAACAACGGGGATAGCAGACATCCACAAAGAATTAAAAAATGAGTTCAGCTGGCCAAAATCAGAATCACAGTCGGTCGTGGGATTCAAAGATATCACAATGATGCCTGGTGAGACCCCTTGGGATCTAGATTAGAGGTTAAAAAGCACTATTCGCAAGGCCAACATGACCCTGACGGATGCACAACACTGTGCTTGGTTCATCACATCACTAATGCCATATATGAAATCGGCTTTGTCACAACAAAAGATCTCAACCCAAGCAGAAGCGTTGGAAGCAACAATGCAGCTACACAAAACCCCGGTACAAGACCTAGGGTTGGAAGTATAGCAAATCCAAGCGCATGTCCAAAATTTGTGTTTGGAAATACAAAAGTTAAAATAAGACCAAGCACCAGAAGTTTGGGAAGAAGTTTGGTCTATCAAGTGTAGGGCCCAGAGACATGGTAAAGACCATTGTCCAGTCGCGGTGAATCTTTTGGTCACGAGGGGACCAACACTATTGCGACCAAAGGCACAGGAAGGGTCGAACGTGATCACCCCGCTCTGGTGCACAATCTGTCAAGTAGGAGGAAAACACAACATGGATAATTGCCACCTATTGCCGAAATATAATCAGACCCCCTAGTAGCTCTTTTGAAACTTTTGTAGATCGGTGGGTCATGAGGAAAGGGATTTCCAGATGTTGGTAGATTAGCCATCTGCCTACCGAATGTAGACTGAGGGGCGAGGTCAAAACCGAAGTGAAACGTTTGCACGTGGTGGATTCCAAGGATGAGGTTAAGGATGGGGCGGAATGGGATTAGGAAGGGGTCGAGGACAACTAATTTGTTACAATTGTGGAGGACCAGGACATTATGCATGGGATTGCACAAATCCAACTTGAATATCATGTCCCTATTGTGAGCAATTCGACCACAAACTACTAGATCACCCTATGTTGCTAGCACAGATTCGTGAAAAAATGACGGCACCTCCTACGACGACACAGAATGTACAGATGATAAGGGTCGAACCATGCGATGAAGAATCTAAAGTAAATATGGTACTAAGGGGTGATGCAACCTTAGAGGAGATCAATCTGAGCCGTACAAAGGTCCCTCAATGTTGACAACTTTTCTAGAAATTTGCATGAAGTTACTTTGCGATAATAGGGCAATGAAAGGACTGCAGGAGGTAATTAACAAATACACAAGATGGGGAGAGCCTCACATAGTCTGACGAATGGGGAGCCATACGTCGCAGACTAGACAAGAAATGCGGTTAAAAGTGCGGATTGGTGACTATGAGATGGATCAGGTCATTCTGGACCTCAATTCAGATGCAAACATCTTGCTTAAGCAAACGTGGGAGCATATCAACAAGCCCCCACTCCAATGGTCTCCAATCCAATTATGAATGGAAAATCAGTAGAATATCTTGCCCATGGGTAGGCTACAAGGAAACACTATAGACTTGGATGGTGTGAGCACTAGAACGAACCTTGAAGTTATTGAGATAGTGGACGAAAAAAGCTCATACCCCGTGTTGTTGGGAATACACTGGGCCATCGACATGAATGGGATTATTAATCTCAAGTAGAGGAAGATGATATTTGAGAAAAAGTTGCGCTGTGTAGTTGTTCCAATAGATCCAACCAAGGGACCCTGCTACACAAAACCTATGCACGAAAACAAGCAGGACGAAGCGTTGGATTGCATTTACCAAATTTTTGCACAAAGGCCAATAAAGGGTAAGGTAATGGAGGAACAGAGAATTTCACAGGGTTACGTGGAACCATACAACGGTGATTCAGAGGAAGAAGAGGAGCAATGGCAGAACAGAATGAATGGGGCAACTACTTTAAATTGCAATATGCTGACAAAATCCTTGTATTGCGTTAAAGCTTAGGACCATGAGTTTCCAATGTATGACAGGCTCACAATAGTAAATGAACTCCTAGAGAAGCTTGAGAGTGCAATACCAGAGTACCAGCGATTTGATGCACTCAAATGGGAATTGTGGGTGACACTGGCGTGATGGTGGGGTACCCATGAAGGAACCTTCATAGATTGGCGAAGCTGTAAGTGCATGATGTAGATACGATTTGGGAAGCCAATGCTCCAACTAATGGAGAAATATGATGGATGAGAGAATCTTCACATACACCTAAGCAAATGGACCAAAGCCTATGGCGAGGAGCTACAACTAGAATGTGTGCACCTATTTTATCATACCTTGGATGTCATCCCAAGGAATTGGTATACTGAAATAGAGCTCTGACACGGCACAAGGGAGTGGAATATCTTGTGTGAAGGGTTTCTATCAACATTTCTTTTTGAGGATCAATGGATGGATATAGTGGACGACACATTAAATCTAGTAAAGACCGCAATTTTCAAGATGTCGCTAGAACCAGAAGAAGTCATGCAACCAGATTGGTTGCGATAGCTGAGCCGGGCCTTGGAATTTTACAATGTAAAAGTAGAAGGTGACGAGGATGATCTGCGAAACATCAATATACTTGAATTCGAAGGAAGTTGAGAAGTGCGCGGCCCCGAAATAGAAGATCCAAACATCATAGCACCATTCTAAATGAAGCAAGTGAATATCGAAATAGAGGAAGAACCAAAGTATGCTACACTTGGGGACTACTGGGACGATGCTACAGTGGAAAAGGTCATCGAGCTGCTTTGGGAGTATCGAGACCTATTCCCTACCAAGATTACGAAGCTGAAAGGGATTCGAGGTGAACTAGGAATGATGAAGATAACTTTGAAGCCTGATGTGAAGCCAGTAAAGCAACAACCTTACAAAGCAAAAGTATGAGAAGAATTAGACAAGATGCTAGCAGCCAGGATCATTGAACCAGTCGAGGAGTCTGATTAGGTAAGTTCGATGGTGGTACAAGAGAAGAAACAGAAGTGTGAGATCTGCATCTACGTGGATCTATGGAAACTCAATGATGCTTGTGTTAACGATCCATTTCCCACACCTTTTACCTATGAAGTCTTAGAAAATGTGGGCAGGCAGGAAGCGTATTTCTTTACGGATGGGTTCTCTGGATACCATTAGATCAAGATCACATTGAAAGATCGAAGCAAGACAATGTTTGCTATGGAATGGGGTTGTTTTCAATATACAGTGATGCCATTTGGGCTGAAGAACACACAAGCAATATTTTCCTGCATTGTGGTAACTGCATTCAAGGAATTTATACATAAATTCTTGGAAGTCTATCTTGACAATTGGACCGTCTTTGGCCTGGTTAAGAAACATACTGAGAGCTTATGATTAATGCTAGATACTTTCCATCGACACCAGATTGCACTCAATCTAAAGAAGTGTACATTCCTTGTTGCTTTTGGGAACTTGCTAGGCCACGTAGCTTGTAGGCAAGGCCTGATAGTGGATCTGGAAAAGATCGCTATCATACTAGGTCTGCAAGCACCACGCAATTTCAAAAAGCTACATACTACACTAGGACACATGGGGTACTATCAGAAGTTCATAAAAGGTTACACCCAGATCACAGCTCTAATGGAACAGTTGTTAAAAAGGGATGCCACGTATTGCTAGAACGAGGAATATAATAAAACCCTAGAATTGTTGAAGGAAAAAATGGCATCTGCCCCTATCTTGATCTTTCCAAAATGGGATCTGGAGTTCCATTTGCATGTCAACACATCATGTATCGCGTTAGGAGCAATTCTTATTCAGGAAGGAGCGGAGGGAGTTGACCACGTGATTGCGTTTGCAAGTCGAAGGTTGTCAAAAGCTGAGAAGAATTACTCTACTACTGAGTGAGAGGGATTGGCGATGGTATATCCACTCCAGAAGTATCGTCACTATTTTCTTGGAGGACGTTTTAAGATGTATACTGACTACTCTTCACTAAAATACCTAGTGAATAAGCCTGTGTTGTGAGGGCGCATCTATCGATGGTTGTTGTTTCAGGAATACAATTTTGAGGTTGTTGTAAAGCTGGGATGTCTAAAGGTAGGTCTAGACCACTTATCCTGGATTAAGACAGGCGAGGAACCCACGAATCTAGAAGAAGGACTCCTGGATGCCCAATTGTATGCAGTGCGCATTGCGGATGGCCACTTTGAAGATATAATATATTTTTTGATTATGGCACTGCGCCGTAGGGGTATTCTATGCAATAAAAGAAGGAATTGGTGACATGAGTAGCAGATTTCACTGTGATTTCTAGACATCTCTACAAGATGGGCCATGATGAGATATTACGCAGATATGTACCAGAGTTTGAGCGAGAATGGATCCTTGTTGAAGCACATGGATGGGTTGCTAGCAGACATTATGCGGGCCGCACCACAGCCCAGAAGGTTCTTCGCTCTGGATTATGGTGGCCCACCCTACATCAAGATTCAAAAGCATACTGTCAGGCCTATGATGTATGCCAACGAACGAGAAAGCTGTCGCAAAGGGATGAAATGCCACTTCAGCCACAGGTAACGCTACAAATATTTGAGAAATGGGCGATCGACTTTGTCAAGCCTATTGAACTGCGAGGGAAGACGGGCACGTGCTATATTATCACTGCGACCGAATACCTAACTCGATGGGCAGAAGCATAGCCAGTTAAGGATTGCACAGCCACGATAGTGGCAAAGTTCTTGTTCGAGAATGTGTTGACCAGGATTGGGTGTTCTAAGATTCTCAAGAGTGATCAAGGAACGCATTTTTTGAATGAAACCATCAGCGCGCTCACTAAGGAATTCCAAATATATCACCAACAGAGCATGCCATACCATCTGTAAGCAAATGGGACCGTTGAGGCATTCAACAAAATTTTGGTAAACCACACTGACTAAGATCTGCAATGCGTGACGGAATGATTGGGACTTGCACATCCCTGCTGTGTTATGGGCATACTGAACTACGTACAAAAAGTTGATAGACCAGACACCTTTTCGACTAGTGTTATAGATATTTTTGGGTCCTACGACTCCAAGCTACAAATATCCATAATTCAAGGGATTCTTAGTCCCTAAATTGGTTGCTTCAACCCCTAAGGGAGAAAGGTCAAAGGATTACATCTCCTCCAAGAAAGTCCCTCTCAAAAACCACTCAGAACAGGACAATTTTGAGCCAGAGCACTTGCTCCATGTACTGCCTGCGCTTAAGAGCAGGCAGAACACTAGGTACCTGCGTTTAAGAGCAGGTAGCCTTTGTTCTAGGTGCGCTGGAGCGGGAAGTGGCAAATGGCAGTGTTGCTCTGCAAGGTGGAGAGTCATGGAATCTTCCATTTCTCTCTCCTGTGACACTTGCTACTCAGAATTCGACCTTGGATGAGTCATAGAAGCTCATTCACCAAGTGGAAGCATGGACTCTCAGTTGGAGGACACTAATCACAATCATGGAAGCTGACTCATGACCCTGTCAAATGCCTATAAATGGATCCCTTTCCATGAGATCCAGAGGTTGGAATTTTGGCTTACTGCAAGGAAGTGCTGATAGTTTCTAGAGGATACTTTTGAGCTTATTGTTGGGTGATTTGCTTTGTATGTGAGGTTCTAGGAAGAACTTTCAATTCAAGAGGTTGATGCTGGGTTGGAGTAGCTGCTTGTAACTCCCTTGACTTCTATTGATCAATAAAGCTATTCTTGTTCCTTCCATTTGCTTGTGCATTATGTGTTTATGCTTATACATGTGAATGGTCAATTTATCTAACCCTAGATTGTTTACATAGTAGATCATTGTTCTTGCAAGTATCTGGTGTCCTTGATTTCGCAGATATTCTCAATAGCTGGGTGTAGAAGCGGACAGGAACCGAACGGCTTCAAGAAGGAGAAGGATTCAAACGAGGAAACCAAGCGGAAGACACGGGTTGGCCCCCCCTCTATCTTTCTCTATCTACTTTTGTAAAAGGAACCAAGTTAGACTTTGTTGTGTTTTGTTTCTAAGGCCCTACCATTCCTTAGGTGGGATAGAGCAGTTTCATATGAACACTAATCCCCATAACAAGAATGGCGACTCCGCTGGGGAGAACTAGCTTATAGTTTTGTTTGTTTATTTGCCATTGTTTATCTTATAAACACATAGACAGAGTCTGAAGATTAGCCAGCTAGCCTTCGAACTGCATTCGTCTTGTGAATGCATAGTAGATCAAAGCTCCTTCAGTCGATCTCCGGGTTGTTTATGGTTTGAACAATCGATCTACAAACTCTCTATTTGGTTCTCTTAATGGTAGCTTAGAACCTTCATTTCAAATCCCCCTTATTTATCAAGCTTACTAGTCTTTTACTTGGCTTAAAACCCTGAACTTGACTGAAATTTGTGACCCGGAACCAGTCAAAAGTCTCGTCACTGGTCCAGAGCAGGTGCTGAACTAGCTGCCTGCTCTTAAGCACAGTTCCCGAAGGGACTGCCTGCTCTTAAGCGCAGGTAGCCTGTGTACCAGGTGCGCTAGACAGATTGGAGCACTTTTGTCACTATTTTGGCTCCCAGTTTCACTTCTTTCAGTCTTTTTCTCTGTTTTTCACAGCCTTGGACCAGTATCCCTCAGTTCAGAAACATATTTTCCTTGAGTAATTTCCAACCCCAAATGTGCAAAAGAACTGTTAGTGTTTTTCATTGTATTTTTCTCACTTTCAGTCTCTCTTTACAAAAGTAGTTTAATCAAGCTGTTTTTCATGTTTGAAAAGTGTCGTTTTCAGCCATAGATAGCCATAGCACCTTTAAAGTGTTGATTATCCTGTTCTGCTTTTTTTATTGTTTCGAATTGATTCATTTCAAAAGAGTTGCAAAGTATTTTTGAAAAGAAATATGTTGAGTGTTTCTACCCTCTTTCTTTTTCGAAAAGGAAATTGTAAAATCGCTTTCACTTTTTGAAATAATTCGAATTTGCACATTTAGCTTTCTTTTGCATAAACATTAAGAAAGTTTGGGAAAAGAAATACATGCATTGTGCATTAACATCTTAGACAGCTTGTGTGTTGCTTGGTTTAAGAAAGGTGCATTATAGAGTGTGTTCTATGCTCTTTGTGAAAAGAAAAGGATCCTCTTTCCCTTAGTAGCTAGGATTTTCATGACGTAAAAAGAAGATAATGTTTGCTTATCATCTTTAGATTGCATTTAGGAACTTACATACATCATCACGCGGTGAACCTTGAAAGGCAAACTTCAATAAGAAAGATCAACCTTAAAATAAATTCAATGAATCTAACAACACTTTGGAACTTAACGCAACATCTAGAGGTCTAGGATAGAGACGTGTTCCGGCGTCTTTAAACTTGGTAGTTGTCGAGGAGTGGTTGGGTGATTCCTCCACGTTGAATCGATAGTTACCAATACGGACTTGAGCTCCCACGTACCGTCGCGTATATATTGGGAGACCACCTTAGGATTAATCCTTTATCCATAGGAAGCTGTGTCTGCCGCCTTATCGATCGCAATGCACCGAACACAGCATTCGGGAAGATTGACTGCCATACCGTAAAACGTATTCTGCAGTTTTGTGATTGATCTGGTACACCTCTATTCCTAGATCTCCAGAGCAGTTCATTTTGGCCTTTTTCAGACTCTATAACGGAAAAAGTCCATCCGAGCATTTGTCACTTCGGGCTCGTTAAAACATCGAAGGCGACTAGAGTCATCTTTTGTTTTTTCTCGACTCTTTAAAACTGAAAAAACGAGTTGCGTCCAAGTGTCATAAAATTTATTTTAAAGCGAAAATTGCCACCTCTTTTCCTAACGTTGATCTTGAAGTTGAGAAAATGGAGTCCACCGACCAAGGGATGCCCCTTGGTGGAAATCCTAGTCCTTTCTCCTCATGGGGAGAAATCGGTGAACCTCATTTGGCCACATTGTCGCTTCCAGGGTTGACAATAGGCTTGCCAGTCTGGCTCTTCTCAACTTCGGTTGTTATGCCCACCGCTGTTCCTGAACAATCTAGTCATCAGCTAAACGATCCACATGTTGTCCCTAAGGCCTCCACTTCATCCAAATCTTCCTCAGATCCTTCCTCTTCACTTGGTAAAGCTGGAAAGGAGAAAAACCAAGTACCTAAAGAGAAGAAGGATAAGAAGAGGAAGGAGAAGAAGCAAAAGGAGCCTAAAAGGAGTGGGGGCAACAGGATGTTACATAGCGAAAATCCACACACTGCACCGACCAGGCCTAAAACGCCATGTGTCATTTGCGAGGGAGACCATTTACATAGAGACTGCCCCTCTATCCCTCAGATCCTGAAGGACTGGTCCCCTCAGTTGCACAATCCAGTTGCATCAACCTCTGAATCTCATGTTGACTGCACACCGTCGACTAGTGGGAGTGAAGCCCATGGACAGAAAGGAAAGATGAAATTTCCTTGTAAACTGTGCGAAGGTGATCACGCCGTCCACCGTTGTCCCTTCTTAGACGAGGCAAAGAGAGTTTTGGAAGATCGTTCGGTTTCACCTATACGACTTCCACCTGGATATAAAAAGCTCTCGCCAAGTCCACCACCGGTCGAAAATCCGGCTGTCCCTCTGAAGTGGTCAGCCAAAGTGTCCATCGTCGACAATGAACTATCTGAATCCATACCTGACGAAAGTCAAAAGGTCAATACGGCAGTCGACCCGGTTATGCCTTTGGAAGTTCCATCCACAGACGATACTTTCACCAAAGAGAATGAAGATAGCACCGTCCAAATTCTTTTCGTGAATGCAGACTCTAATGATCAGGGGAATAGCCTTCCCATTCCTTTACCGCAGGAAGGAAGTTCATCAGAGTCCTATCCGGCCGTCTATTCGGTCCCACCTCCAAGCAACCTAGTTGTTTCATTTGATTGGAATCAACTAGGCAGACCCCGTTTACCGGCAAGCATACCATTTCGAATAATAGTTCAAATCTATCGAATGGTCATGGCCGATACCATCATTGATGAAGGAGTGTCTGTGAGTATCCTTTCCTCCACTGCTTGGAAAGTGCTTGGTTCGCCAGCGCTTCTGCCTGAAATGAGAAATCTAACAGGCTTTGATAAAGTAACCAGTCGACCATTAGGTATTCTTCCCAATGTACCTGTTACATTAAAAGGGAAAACCGTTCATATGAACGTGATGGTAGTCCAAGGTCCGTTAGATTATAATCTACTCCTTGGTCGAGACTATATTTATTGCATGGGTGCAATTGTTTCCTCACTCTTTAGAGTGATGTGTTTTCCGCATGAAGGAAGAGTGGTCAAGCTCGTAGACCAACTTTCATTCCCCGGTTTACACGCAACATATAGTCATCTACCATTCCTAAATGGTCTTTTACCTCAAGAAGTGTCTTAACCCACAGTCCGCCTGCCTGATGAAGGCGAGTGATTCGGGGACGTGACTGGAACCCAGGGAGCATGCATCCTGGCCTGCTTCGGCGGGGAAACTCTGCAGGTATAGAATAGGTTTCCACGGGAGTATATGACCTTCGTACCCCCCGTTCCAAGGGAAAAGGGGGTTGGACTGGAATAAGATACTCTTGTCAAGGTTATGAGTGAGTGCGTAGCATCATTTCTCGTTGTCTATCTCGGTAGGCATCGCCAAGGAATGGGTCATTTTGCTTTGCGAATTGAACAATCTTTGGTAACCAGTCAGAGGTTTACCGCTCTTTGAGGGTGAGCCTTGAAACCATATTTTATACCTGGGGGCATGCAAACCTTTTGGAGTGCAATGCAAACTATGACCATTTATGTTTTTAGTTTTTTAGGTCCTCCCTTTAAACCTGTAGGCTAACCCTTTAAACTCGTAGGATTCATCGTGTGATAGCTTGCACAAAGAAAGGATGTGGGGCAAAATTAAACACCTTGCCATTTATTGTATGAGACATTTCTGTTATATGACTGGAATCATTGAGCAGTTTTATCGTATGACTTCATGCTCGTTAAAAAATAAACCTAAGCGAATGAGCAGATGAGTTCGAGCTCACTAAAAAACGAACCACCCTCCTGTAAATGACCATTGTGAATTTGAATTTTCAGCCTCAAAAAGCCTTGGATGTGTTTTGCACCACCACCTCCGTCTTACATTGGCCGATCATACACCTCCATTTGATTGTTTACCCATTTTGAGGAACAGCTGCGAAGAGTGATTATTCTTAGCCATCCTTGTAACACTGCCGTGATTGGAAAATTCCAAACATTACCTGGAATCTGCTGCTACCCATTACATCACTCGTTCCTCAAAAGACGAGTCTCCTTTAAGCTCTTTTCAGTTCACTCGCTAAATATGAAAAGATCACTGAGCTATTAGCCTCTCCAGCTTGTTAAAGGACCGGAAGTGCTGTCTCTCCTTTCTATTTTAATCTTTTTGGATTTGAGAGACTATTACACAAAAAGATCGAGCGCTTGTTTTGTTCGGCTCGTTAAAAGGATCTGAAATTTCATCCCTTCTGTATAGTTTTATACTTTTTTGGACTTAAGGGATTATATGACGAAAAAGGAACATTTGAGTTTACTTTACGTACCTTTTCAGACTCTCTAAAATTGAAAAGGACCGAGTTATCTTTGTCGTTAAACTCGTTAAAAATCTGATAGCGACAAACTTGTCCATGGCAGGCAAGAACAAGTTTCACCATTGCTAAGCTCGTTAAAACGAAGCGATGGGTTCGCCCGAAGGGTGGATTATAGAACAAGCATATGTTATCCTCCTTAAGCTTGACAAAAATAAAGAGGTACTGGTCAGCAATGACTGGGGAAAAATTGGGAAGGCAACTTGAAGAAACTTTGTCGGTAGCAAGTCGCTCTTGAACATGACACTTTCGTTCCGCATCCATGTCGGGTTGGGTTGTTTCATTCACCGGTCACTTCACCATGGTCTCCCTACACCATCCATATCTGGGGTAATGCTACCAATCCATCTGTCAGTGTCGTTATATTTTCAAGAGTTTCAGAGAGTTCAACCTGTTCCGCCCACCAAAATATACTTATCCTTCATCCATTTCATGACCGCCATCCTGAACCCTCATATCGTCAGTCAGTTTTTACCTCCACAAAATCATTAGCTCCTTTCCGTGTCACTGATGTGGGATTCATTAAGGCCCTCCTGTGACGGATCGCTTCTTGTCGACATCAGCTCATTATCCAAGAAATCGATCTAGGAATACCCCCCTTAGTACTTTGAAGCTTGCATGCCTCAATGGCAGGTTTCTCACTTTCGGCGATAGGTTTTCATCAATGACCTTCGACCGAAAGATTTTGCGTGGTGTTCGACGCCAAGTCATTTATTCACACCACGTAGATTGTACTGTAGTACCTTGAGGGTCATCATCATTATCGGTGATTCCTCTCGCGCTTGTTAACAGTTTACATCATTGACCGGTAATCAAGCGATGTCTTTCCATGTTCGACGCCAGTTCACTTTTTCACATGGATCGACTTGTACTTCGAGTGAAGATCGGAAGAGATTGAAGACCCCAGATCTAGTTTCAGCCATCCGGGCTGCGATATATTCAGGATGATAAAATCATCATATGTACAGCTTTATGGCACAGATATCATCCCATCAGGGTGATGGTTCTTTCAAGATCATCATTCTATTCTCAGACAGTTATCCGTCCTATGTACATGAGTATGGTTTTATAACGCTGAGCATGGTAATGCCCGCCTCAGCTAGATCATGAAAAATATATGAAGATAATGTATTGTGTTGTATCTTATTACAGGTCTCCTCTTGGCTAGCAAAGAACTCTGAATCCTCACTATAAAGCATTTCACCCGACAGTTGGTTTTTTGAAAATGATAAATGTCGACCTCATGCTTTAGGGGGCAATCTGTTATAGATATTTTTGGGTCCTGCGACTCCAAGCTACAAATATCCATAATTCAAGGGATTCTTAGTCCCTAAATTGGTTGCTTCAGCCCCTAAGGGAGAAAGGTCAAAGGATTACAGCTCCTCCAAGAAAGTCCCTCTCAAAAACCACTCAGAACAGGACAATTTTGAGCCAGAGCACTTGCTCCATGTACTGCCTGCGCTTAAGAGCAGGCAGAACACTAGGTACCTGCGTTTAAGAGCAGGTAGCCTTTGTTCTAGGTGCGCTGGAGCGGGAAGTGGCAAATGGCAGTGTTGCTCTGCAAGGTGGAGAGTCATGGAATCTTCCATTTCTCTCTCCTGTGACACTTGCTACTCAGAATTCGACCTTGGATGAGTCATAGAAGCTCATTCACCAAGTGGAAGCATGGACTCTCAGTTGGAGGACACTAATCACAATCATGGAAGCTGACTCATGACCCTGTCAAATGCCTATAAATGGATCCCTTTCCATGAGATCCAGAGGTTGGAATTTTGGCTTACTGCAAGGAAGTGCTGATAGTTTCTAGAGGATACTTTTGAGCTTATTGTTGGGTGATTTGCTTTGTATGTGAGGTTCTAGGAAGAACTTTCAATTCAAGAGGTTGATGCTGGGTTGGAGTAGCTGCTTGTAACTCCCTTGACTTCTATTGATCAATAAAGCTATTCTTGTTCCTTCCATTTGCTTGTGCATTATGTGTTTATGCTTATACATGTGAATGGTCAATTTATCTAACCCTAGATTGTTTACATAGTAGATCATTGTTCTTGCAAGTATCTGGTGTCCTTGATTTCGCAGATATTCTCAATAGCTGGGTGTAGAAGCGGACAGGAACCGAACGGCTTCAAGAAGGAGAAGGATTCAAACGAGGAAACCAAGCGGAAGACACGGGTTGGCCCCCCCTCTATCTTTCTCTATCTACTTTTGTAAAAGGAACCAAGTTAGACTTTGTTGTGTTTTGTTTCTAAGGCCCTACCATTCCTTAGGTGGGATAGAGCAGTTTCATATGAACACTAATCCCCATAACAACTAGTCTATGGTAAGGAGGTTGTGATGCCTATGGAATATATCATGCCCAGTCTATGGATTGCAGTAGCTAGGAATGGCAGATCATGGGGCCTTATAGGAAAGGCTCGAATAGCTTGATGAATTGGACGAAGAACGATTTCTAGCAGGATTTCATCAACAGGTACAAAAATAGCGCGAGAAAGCATGGCATGATCACCATATCAAGGTGCGCATGTTCAAGAAGGATGATCTCGTATTGTTATATGACACTAAGTTTAAGAAATTCCTAGGTAAACTCTACATGCATTAGTTAGAACCTTATGTCATTAAAGAAGTAACTAGTGGAGGTGCAGTTTAGCTGGCTAAGCTCAACAGAGACCCCTTCCAGGAAGAGTGAATGGCAGTCGCCTGAAGCTCTATATGGGTAGGCCGACTTCCTAACTAACCGTTCCAAGGAGAGTCTCACCACTCCGACCAGTTGAAAGAGAGCGAGGGATGATAAAGCAGTCTGGGGGACAGATGCGTGGGTATCAGGGTGCGCATACATTTGTCCAACAATCAGGGGCGTGGTTCCATAGACAAAGCCACGTGGTTGCGCTGCTCCAAGGAATGATGACTGTTAATACCACTGTTCATGACAAGAGGGCTACATTATGGCAAAAGGGAGCGGGCAACGGGCAATTAAGAGCAACAGTACGAGCCGATATGAAATGATCAGCCATAGATTTCACACAGGAAGGTTACACGAGCTGGAACGAGCAGCAATCCAAGCATTTGAAGTTCGCAGGGCTTATAAATCACCATGGGGAATCCATTTGGCAGCCTATGCTTCGGAAATACAAATGGAGTTGTTCATCATCTCTACACTAGGCATGCACCTGAATGTAGTAATCTAGCCAAGGAAGGAGCAAGACTCTCTAAGGACTCTGGTATTGACAACTGTGGGTATCCTGCATGCTGCAGCATCACTAGTAGGGGATGTACTAGAGAAAAGGGAATGCGAAGTAGAATTGGTCCGGATGTCATCGCCCTACCTAAGAGCAGGATGGCACACTACAATAGAACAATAGAAGGATGGACAGACGACGACCATGGGTGAAGATGCAGTCAATAAGTTGCCTCTAATGGTTCTTGATGATTTGGATCTTGTGGACAGTAGCCCCGGTCTTGCAAAATTGCAACATAGGCTGCAGTAGACGGTGCGAAGAGAAGATACGAAGGTCAGAAAGGACTACGGGGGTACCAGGAGGTCCCATATGCGGCTCCCCTACTCACACTAAAATCCTCGGAGGGGGTGTTATATGTTAACTGAGCAGAGAAGAATGAGCATCATCGGTTGCGAGATGTGGTAGAAACACTGAAGTAGGAGTAGATGAAGCATTGCATGAGACAAAGCAGGAGCAGCCAGATGACGAGCACCACTCAACGAGAGGTGAACCGCAAAGCCAAGGCAGAGCATCTAGCCATGCCAGCAAGTGACTCGGGATGAGTCACGATGATTTTGTTGTGGGACTGTTGGGTAGCATAAGCCTCGCGAAATGAGTATGGGGTGCGAAGCCTGGAATTTTGGGTAATATTAGGATAAAAGACTCTACGAAAAGCGCAGAGCGCGAACTATAGGAGGTTGAGTCAAAGGGTAGTCTGCCTGAAACTAATGTAAAGAAATAGTAATAGAGTCGGCCCACGGAGGGATTGCGGGCCAAGGGAAAGTATAAATAGAGCATGGCCCTATGAGGGAAAAGTAGTTCTTTTGGAAGATGGAATGTAATGGGTTCTTAAAGGAAGTAGCCTGAGAGCAATTTTAAGTCCAAGTCGAGGGAGTAGGGTAGAAGGTAGAGGCTTTGCAGTTGTGTGCGTAGAGGCTTGGAAAGTTCGCAGCTGTGTGCGCAGACCCTTGCAGTTGAGTGCGCAGGGTGGATCTGGATCTATTGTTGAAGATTGATAATAAAGATAAGTTTCTTCTGAATTCTGTGTTAATTGCAATTTTACTCTTTTATGATAAATGAACTGTTATGATCTCGGCATTTTCTACTATTGAATACATGTGAACTAGGTTAATCTTGATGCGTGAAGTAACCAAAAGTAATGAATGTTTTCTTAAAGACCGTTTTAACTAGATCAAACTAGTAATAAAGTGATTCAATCTGTAATAAGTGCGCTAAAGGTATTACAATTGACATGGATCTGGTGCAACACGAGGCTGCAGAATAACATGCGAGCCCCATACCACATCCAAGACATCCCCAGGGTGTGGAAACCTGGTTCCAACACCCTCCCCTGCTACCTCAGGTGAGAGCTCAGTGCGCACTTCGTGGGCTATTGCCAAAAGGGTCGGTATTTGCAGGATTTGTTTGGCTAAATAATTCTTCCGGACCTGGGTCAAGCCCAAATAAGCCAACATCTACAATCCATGACTCCTTGTACCATGACTCGCTTAATCCATCTGCTCCACCAACTAGTTTGTCACCTTCTCCTGATTCTCAAGCTTCTGGCTAAATTTGCAATCAGGCACAAGACAGTCACATTTCATAGGTGAAGGGGCAGAAAGGGGAGGACAATATCAATTTTTCCACTCTGTTTCAAAATTATCTTGGTCAAAACAATGAATTTCCATTCTTGAACGATTCTCAATCTTCTAATCTCAGTCGAAAATCCAGTACAATCAATTCTTTCAATCAACCCCCAGACCTGGGTAGTAATCATTCCAATGCTTCCATATGTTGTGACGGATGCCCAAGCACATTATATGATTTTTTGGTTCCTCAGAAGATTTTAATCTAGATATAGAATCAAGATGATCCAAAGAAGTCATTCATATCGAAACTTCCTCTTCACCTCACCTTCTCTTGTGTCCTACCATTCGCAACACATCCAATTGTAACAGAGATACTCCATGTTCTTTCATTTCTTCATCTAATGATTTACCTCCTCGATTGACACAAGGTGGTGAGGCTGTCCATGATGAAATTGAAAATAGTCAAATCATAAAGAACTCTTCCCGCCCCTCATCATCTTCTCTTCTACATGAAGAAAACTCCTCAATTAGCTTGCTCATGAAATCTCACCAATGCATTTATCTTTGAATGTACTATCAGAAGATCCCCCTCAATTGGGTAATATGAATGTTGTTGAAGCTGAAACAATGCATGATTTTGTTTAAGCTTAAAAATGTGATTCTACATTTTTGGAAATTTTCGAGACCTCCTATGGAGTCGAGGCACTTCAACGTTCGTTGATGGTTATGTCAAGATATCATGACTCTAGTAAGCCCCCCGAACTAAATCATATCTGGTTTCTCTCGCACAATCCATATATCTACATGGTTTAACATGATGTGAATTCTCGTGTAAAAAATGTTTGGTATTTTGGGTGTGACCTCTCAAATTTTCAAGATTTTACTTATGATCGAATTCATGAATCTGGTACAGTTCATTCATCTTCATGGAAATCTCTCATATCAAACTTGGGTTGGGAATTTCCATCTCTCATCAAGTCATGGAATTGTGAAGTTGATCAACTCAAAGACTATCTTTGCCTGCAAGAATCATACTTATCAAATTTCTCCCTTAATGGTCAACTCCTCGGTCTTTTGGCAAATATTGTATTACAAATATGTCCTCTCATCACACCACAAATATCCATGTGTGATAATGAATGCACAATTTGTCACATGGTTCAAGTTCATCTCCATTCACCATGCATCAACTAGTCTCCTGCATTTGTGGTGCCAACATCCCTTTTAAACTCTTTTGATGAATATGATGCTTATACAATTTTTCACCAGTTGCAGGAAGGTGGTATGTCAGATATGGATTGCAAGGAACTTGGTTCAATTGTTTAGAGCATTCACAAGATTGTTCAAATTGATTTTTCTTTGTTCATCACAAACTAGGAATATGGTGTTTCAATCAACTCATCTAACCATTTCTCTATCTTAAGTGATTGTCATTCATCTTATCATTTTCCCATCCGCATATCCAATGATAGTTGTTTCACGCTCTTTGATATTCATTGTTCAACATCTCTTCATTCATATTTCTATCAAGCAGGTGAGGCACTTTAGCCTTCTTTGATGCTTATCGCAGGTCCTCACTATCTTGGCATGAAGCCTGATAATGATCAGATCTATTTTGCCTTACAAGATTCCCATCGTGATCCCACTTTTCAAATCAGAAATTCATCTTTTCAAATATCACAAGGTTTTCAAGAGGGACATTATGAATTTTACGATCCAATCACTGAATGTCTAGAACAATCTTACTTGGCAAGCTCTGTTGTAGATAGAAGTCTCAATTTTCCCTGGCACTCACTAAGAAGCCCGATGTAGATGAGGACACATCCGCAAGTGGCTTTTGATATTTTTTGAAAAATGGTATTCTACGAAAAGGTAAGCATGTGGATTGGATAAACATAGTGGCTGTGACACACCTTTCTGCCTACAAGAAAGACCTTCCTTTGTTTGTGAAATCTTTCCAAGTTTTTGTATCTTCTGTTGCACATCGTTGTATATATGTTTTAATTATTCATATCTTTGTGGATGCAAGTCGGGAATGACTATTGTGGCTTAATTGGAAATTTCATTATACGTGATCGTGACCTCCCAGCTGATAGGTTAAAAGTAGGATTAGTTGCATCTTAGTTTTCTTTCCTTGCACTCATCTTACACCTATTCCTTGTTGTTTTTCCTATATTTCTTATTCTGGTTTTACATCATGTTTGCTTAAGACATTTTTTTCTCTTGTCTTTTGATTTTGTTTCTGGGTTCTTTGTTTTCTTTCTTCCTTGTCTAGCTTTCCTTCTTCTTTTTTTGTACCATGCAAATAAGTGTTGTGCCTTGTTGTGTTGTGGCTTCTAAATGTGTGTGGCTGAAGTTAAAAGAGTCTTGTGACACTACAATGCTTGGTTATTCCTCTATTCGTCTTCCTTCTAATTTGTTGTATCTTTTAGCCGATGAAGTTCTGACGAAAAATATGATCCATCCATAAGGAGAACTTTCATCCAACCATGAACTTATGTCCAGTCTGGGAAACTCACGCCTATACTCAGTTTCCTACTTTGATATTTTCAAGCTTATCCAACTAGTAGAAATGGATAAGGGGAAAATCTAAACGACAAAATCTAAATCGGAGGTCTTTAAATTCTTCTATGAAGGAACAACCTCTTCTTCTCTCAATAATTTTGGATCCCTCTTCCGCCCCAAAAATAAATAAGTGTTTATGCACAATTCTCTTTAAAAATAATAAAGGCGAAAGAAGAGAAGGGCTTCTTACATAGAGTGGTGAAGCAAGAAACTCCAATGGGGTGTTTTTCAGGCTCGTTGGCAGTGGAGCAATGTTTGTGTTCCTCCGTGACTCCATCGAGGTTTTGTCTAGGCCTACTAGTAGCGGAGCAACACCAGAGATGAAAAACTGTACTCTGAAAATCTTAAGCTCGCGGGCGAAACTACCCTTCCTAATTCAAAACACTGTGATCTGGATGAATCTTATGTTGTGTTCAATTGAGAAGGTACAAAGGGGACCTTGTATTCCCATGGGGTAAGTGGAGAAGCCTAAATAATATGCACAATCAATCAATACTCCCTAAAGTACCAAGGCCCTGCACTAAAATGAGCCAATGCAGAGAAGTTGGTATTCAACCAGTGTGTCGCCAAGTGTTGTAGCAGCTACAACACCCTCCAAAATTTTGGTCTACACTTAAATTTTGAAGCCTACTGTGGATCCTATGATTGATCATTCCTTAGTCACTTATTGGTAGGTTGATGATCTCAAGCTCCCCTCTCTGATCTTAAGAGTTTTTCATGCTTTTATCTTTATATACTACGTGTCATCTTTGGGCATGGGGATTATTGCTTGTCATGCAAATGGAAGTTTGTTTTGCTTCAAGGGGAAATCTTTGTAAGAATGGGTTATTCTCATCACATATACATGTGTCACACTCATTTCATGCACTCTTTCACATGTTTCACCTTAATCATCCCAAAGTCTATCATCAGAGTCGCACTCCTCATAAGCTGCCACAAAGGTTGTTGCATTAAGCGAAGTATGTTTTTATATTATCTAGATGGTCTATGTTGTATCACTAATTTTTTAAGTGTGGGATCATAGTTAAGTTCTATCATTGTTCACATCAGTTCCACTAATCTCACACTTAGCCAAATTTTGAATTTCCCCTAGCAACCTAGCCTCATCTAGCTTTCATGGACTGTACACTTCACATTTGCAACCCTCAAGATTTTCCCTTGCCTACTAAATATGCATAATGCATAGAAATCCAAGCCTCCCTTAGCATCCAAAACTTTTAAATGGCTTCCTCCAGTTTCCTTCCCTCAACCATAACCCATTGTCTCCAAAAAACTACACAGTTTTGTTCCTCGGGCATCTCATCTACATAGTCTGCCTTACATCTTGAAACTACACATGTGTCCTCACAGGGCCTCATCCCACAGCAGTCACTATCTACTTAAAATGAGCAGTTGTGTCTCTTAGTGGCCACAAAGAGGGATGACATTTTAGATGACTCCCAAGGAGTTGAGGAGAAAGAGAAGGAAACCAAGGAACCCAAGGTATGATAGAAGATCGAGACCACATGAAGATTTCATTTGATGCATAACCCTTTGAAGGGTAGGTATGGAAAAAAAATCACATATTTTATAAATACACCTTTTAGTGTAGCATGAAGGACCTCTTATCATGGTAATATCATTATGTCTTCAATGACATGCATGGTTGCAAGCACTGATGGTCATTCCATGTGTTTCCTCTAAGTGTCTTGCTCCCTTTCGCTTGTTGGATCAATTGTCATCTTTTGGCATGTTTGGTTGTTATGTCATGTTTGTGAGCCTTCTTGGTTACCTCGAAGGTTGGTCTTTATGTATACAAGTTCTCCTATCCATGTAAACACTTGTCACAGGCATACACAAAGTTTTAAGCATTGTCGCACAAGTGTCGTCACGGTCGTCCTAAAGTCTCTCTCAAGTGTCACACTTGTTGCTTTTTGTTCTAGACCATCTCACAAAGGGTAATATTTTGTCTTGTTATTCTGATGGTCCATGTTTTCATTTCTTCAAAGTATGCTAAGTGTGTGATCACAATTTTAAGTTCCTCACAAGTTTTCCTACCTCCCACACCTAGCCATTTTTCTGAAAATCCTCCCGACCAGGAAACTCACTTTCATCGGACCTCGACTGAACTATGCACTCCATAGTCTTAACCCTCGGTGATGCAATCTTGTTGCCTGGAACTATGCATTGTGCATTCACTATCCCCTAGGGTAGTTGTACTACACAATTCCAAAGTTGAGCAGACTGCCTTCATCCCCATAATTTCACAGCAGATTCTCCTAGCCTGACTTGAACTGCACATTTAGCAAGATCAACCATCAAGCTTCCTCCCTTGCCTATTGGAAGCCTGCAATGTACAAAGAAGCTAGCCTTCCTTGTCTCCCAAAACTGCATAGAAGTGTCCCCAGCGTCCTCCCTCAATCGGGACTCACTGATCTCAAAAAACTCTGCAGATATGTCCTCCAGGCCCCTTTGTTTTTCAGTCCTACCTTGCCTCTGAAAACTACGTAGACCTGCCTCCCTGGGTCCCATCCTGTAGGAGCCATTGGTTGTCCTAACTATGCAATCATGTTTCTGAGTGGCCTCTACACCATTTTTCCCAGCAATTAAGATTGTGCTCAAGAGTTCCTCAGCTAAGCCTGAGCTGTGTTTTGTGAAGTCTTAGTGACCATTCTCCCTCCCCGTCACTTGGAACTGCACAGTGTGTAGTTATTGGGCCCTCTTTCCCATCATGTCACCTGTCGCAGGCTCAGTCCATGGATAACAGTGCATCATCTTAGACTAGGGAGTTTTTCATTTTATGTCGTCCCGTCATGAGTGAATTGTAGGAATAGGTACATTGTTAGATCATGGCAAAATGATGAAAAAGGAGAAGAAGCACACATGCTAGAAGACTCACTTACAGTTGAATGAACAAAGGAGCTTATCAAGTATAAGCAAAGGGAACACACGCATGCAACCACCTCCCAAGACCGAAGATCATTGAAGACCCTAAATCATCAAGATATGCCAAGAAAAAGAGAAAGCACATCCAAGAACACATATATCACTCAACAGCAATAGTGACTTAACATTCCCACCTCAACAAGCTAGTCCATATAAGCAGTGCCATGTCAAGTTGTGTCATGACTTTTCAAAGTCCACATCACTATTATGGGCCATATCTATTGTAAATTAAATTTAATGTAAAGTGGAAGTCCAATGGACATACATGAATGTGAAGAGTCATGTCAATTGAAAATTCATAGGAAGTTGAATAGTCATGAGGGTAGTTGAAGATTCACAAACGTCAAACATCACCCTTGGTTATATCTACCCCCTCATTGTATTAGAAAAGGACTTTTCACCTTGGCTCCTCCCACAAAGCATAGAGAGTTTCAGTTAGTTCTTTGAGGAGCGAGGAGTGGCTCTAATGTCCCACTACTAGGGATAGTGATGTATGATGTAAATATGTGTCTTGGACCTTTTTATTAATACAGAAGCATGTTCAGGCCAGCACATTTCCATGCATGACTTTTGGATGTTTGTAAGCCTATTCTTTGAGAATTTTTAATTTATGATTTTTTCACATGTACTAAGATAGATGAACTATTTTGGTTGTTTTAGTTCTTACCTTGTTGGGAATGTGTTGTATTGGTTATCACGATTATCCCATCCTTGTGGACTACTTCGCAAGATGCTAGACATACCTTTCTTTACTATTGGTTATAACGACCATCACATTCATTGTAGAATATCCTGCTAGATGGTGGATGGAACTTTCCCTGTACTTTCATTTTAACAATTTTCACATCCATTGTGGACTATTATGCTAGATGTTGGACATTCCTTCCTGATTCGCATGTGCCTCTTCCTGGGTGGTACTATTACATCTCACTTAGAGGCTCATTTTTATCCCCCCTTTTGCAGTAAGAGAAACTTGATACAGTTTCATTTCACACTCACCAGGAACACTTACCTTGTTGTTTGAAGATGTCATTGCATCACTCTCCTGTGTTGACAGCTAGAGCCATGGCAGATCTTTGAGGATTTTAAAACTAGGCCTTTATACCGAATGGGACTCCTACACCAAATGGTGTGAGGTCTATTTGGGACATCATATTGAGGAGATCCCCTTGATTGACATGTTTCCAGCACCATCAATAGGCCCCCACCAGGAAATGAGCTGCAATGTTCCCTTTTCACCTAAGCTCCTCCAGCTAAAATCATCTCCAAAAATCTATCTACAAAATTGTGTTATGCTTAGCACCTCCCAAATAAACTTCATTAATATCCTCAAATGAAAAATCAAAATTGGGGATATTACATATGCAAATGATGAATATCCTGATGGCCCAACTCACTCACTAGGCCTAACCAATCCGACCCTCAATTGGCAAGACCTTCCCGACATCCTTGGTGGTCAAGGTTGGCCAACTCGTGCAAAAATCTAATGTTATTCCATGGAATACCTTCAACCACCACTTCTCTAACCAGACTCGATGTCTGCATGACATCACTAGTCCACATGGCCTCTTATAGGAGTGTCACATGTCACCCAAGAATGGCTCCACTTGGTCACTCAAAACAATCTCTTCTATTTTCTATGTGGCATGCCACTGTAGCACCACATCTCCCCTTCACACACACCATCCACCACGTGACCATGGTCCCCACAAAACTTCAAGTCCTTTTAAGTGACACTTTCTCATTTTAAACAATTTTGGGACATGATTGACTCACCCGACCCTAACTAGCTCACTAGCTTCCATCCAACAACAAAGACAATATGGAGCAATCGACAATGTAAATTGCAATGCACGAACCCTAATCAATATTACAATGTGGGGTTACAACCTACACATCTTAAGGCTCCTATCCCATGAGGAAATCAATGGTTGATAATAGATATGGACCCCCCCCTCTACCATGTCATAGGGGGGTCCACGTTCTTGGTTTTAGTGAGTCAAAAAACAAAGCTTTAGCCCCAAGGAAACTTTTGGTGGCTCATAAGTACTAATAAATACGTAAGTTTATCTTCCTTAACTTATATTTCCATCAATCCACAATCTCCCCAATGGGTTCTTCAACCTTCATGAAAGCCACTTCTCTCTATAATTTTCACACAACAAGCCCCCTTGGGGTTCCTTAGTTGGTTAAATTTCTTAGACTTATTCATTGTATGTTCACATTCACGCCTCCAACTCTGGAGGAAATGTCTCTCTATATATTCTTTTTTTATCCCCCCTTTTGCATATGCATGGGAGTATTCACAAAAATCCCCCTTCATTGTCTCTTTCTTACACACTTCAATAGATTAACCGTCTATCTCTTTGAGGATCCACATATTCCCTCTCTCTTGGATAGTTCAACCCTCCCTTTCATTTATTTTCTTGTCCTTTCTTGCTTGCAGTTATGCCCAAAAGGCACATGGGCCTATCCTTTATTTTTCAGATAATTTATTACATGGTTAGCTCATTTAAAACTCAGCAAACACATGACTGATATTTAAAGTAACTAATTCCTTAGTAAATGTATCTCCCCAAGAAAATGGAATCTGTGTCCCTTTCTCTCAACCATTACATTAAATAATTACAATTATTTGTAATGAGGAATATTAACCAGCGGTTGTCACACCGAGAACCCTTTGAGTATTTAAGGCAGAAGTTGGGAGTAATGTCTCCCTCAACTCTTCAATAGTTCCCTTCAATAGGAATGAAGTTTTCTAATTCAGTTAGGGATAGTTTCATGTCAGTAGATCAGAGAAAAGAGAAGAAAATAAGATTAAGGGTAGTCGCAAGATAAAGAGAAGTAGCTCCCCCTGTATTCATGGGAAGTTATTTGCAATAAAAATCATTAGGTGTAGTCTTTGTTTTGCACTGGTACAACACCATATGATATGGAATCAATATTCAAAGAACATGTAGAAATGGGAAGAATGAGCAGACAATGCAATTTGAGAAAGAACTCTTTGCCACTGATGTCAAAGAGGGAGAGTAAGCCAACATGGTAGATGACAAGATAGCAAAGAAATTGGACATTAATGATGGAGAGTGAGTAGACATGGATATGGAGAATGATTATACTTTCAAGGGGATTCAATCCAAAAGGGGAAGTCTAGCCCAAATCCATCAATTACTAGCAAAGTCTATTGTTGTTGCAATCAATGCCAAATGGGGAGTTTGTTGAGTGTGTTGGTAATTTGTTATCATTTATGTCAAGTTCATGAGGAGCTTGTTGAGTATATAAAAAATATTATAAGATTATGATGTCATTCATTAAGAGAATTTAAAGGTCTAAAATGGGCCTCCTAAGGAAAATAATAAAATAATGGTAAAAATAATTAAAATATAGTTATGAATTTTTAAAAGAGAAAAAAGAAAACTACTTTTTTATTGTCGTTTTTACTTATCTCCTTATAGGTTCACTCAAATTTCAAGTTTATAAACGCATTTGATGTGGAATCAAACTCTACATCCAATGAGTACCCACTCTACATACTTTTGAATATATCCACACCAAGAAAAATCTAAAATACACGAAAAAATGTACTATTTTGTTGTATTTTTTACTTATCTCTTTACATGTTTACTCAAATTTCAAGTTTCTACACTCATTTGATGCAGAATAAGATTACACATCCAATAAGTACCTACTTTCATACTTTTGAGTATGTTCAAACCAAGAAAAATACAAAATACAAGAAAAAGCATGTTCGAATCACATGTTTTCATGTATTTTGAATTTTTATCGATGTGTATCAACTCAAAAAGTATGAAAAGTGGGTACTCAATTGATGCAAAATCTGATTATGCGTCTAACAAGTGTACACACTTCAAATTTGAGTAAAATTATACGAAGATAAGTTAAAAATACAACTAAAAAAGTATTTGTTTTACTTTCCCTCCAAAAATATTACCCCTAGGGATGACATCATCATATTGAATCCTATTGGTTATTTTAAAGTTGATTTTGTTATTACATTTTTCATTTTGAGGCCCATTTTTACCTAAAATTCCCCTAATGAATATCCTTTTTTCTTATTGAGTGTTGGTAGTCTAGTATGTTTGTTGAGTTTTGTGTGTGCAACCTAATAGCCTATCTTTGAAGCATTTTTTCTTGAATTTGCCTTATTAAAAATAGCATGAAGATTGTTTAGTCATATAACCCTCTCAGAGAGATTTCAAATGGCATAAGCACTTAGCCTAACTCCCAAGTAAGAAGAAGAAACATACATTTTAAGTCAATAAACCCAAACATAATTCCAAATGTTCAAGGTTCCACAGTATCCAAGCCTTTGCTAGATATCTAGACCTTGCAAATGTATCTAGGCTTCAGTGCATCTAGGGTTGCATCTAAGAAACCATTTAAGATGGGGGCTAGGTCTGAATTTCCCCACTAGGAAGGTCGAGCACTATCAATCAAACAATGTTCGAAGATCAATGATAGATTGGGGCCTAGACTTGTTCAAAAGTTAATAGGAGGGTACCCCCTCATAGTGGAAACCAATATTATATACTATCGGTGACATGGTAGCAAGTGATTGGTTGTAGACCCCCCTTGCTACATACTAATACTAGGAAGCCCCCTCCCAACCCCACAATACCAATGATTTTCTAAAGTACATGGGCCCCTCATTGAACCACCTAGTTTAAAATTTTCGCACACAACAATGTCAGTAGCCAACAAAGAGATTCCCAACACATGTGGAAAGATAAGTGGCACCTTCATGTAGACTCTACGTGACAGTGAGATGGCACAAATGACATGGTGGATGACATGAAAAATAGATGATGTGGCAACTTGAGGAGATGACATGTAGAAAATAAATTTGGAAATTTTGAAGGCCCAAACTAGGGTTGGAAAGTGAACCATAAGTATGTATGCATATGCAGGAGAACATGTGGCAATATAAGTGACACCTCCACAGATATGCCAGGTGGAAGTAACATGGTGTAAATGATTATGGTGGATGATATGGAAAACAAATGATGTGGTAGCCTTAGGTAATGACATCTAGAAAATAAATATGGAAATTTGAAGGCCCAAACTAATAATTGGAAAATGACACATGGCATGCATGCATGTGTAGGAGGACACATGGCTAGTCCTCGTTGGATGAAGTAGATGATGTGTGTGGATGATATGGAAGATAAGATGGATTATGGGTCCCTCATAAGACTACCAAGATAGAGAGTTGTAACCATTAAGTGATGGGGTGGTGAGCAGTGGCTAGCAAATAGAATAATTATCGTCAATGGTAGCACCATGTAAAGGTATTTCCTATCAAAACATGAGTTGGAGGGTATTGTAGTGGCTAGTAAACTTGATTGGCGAGTGGCGAGCAGTGGCAAGAAGTTGGATAATTTCCCATCATATGCAACAAATGGGTTTAATTCCATAATATTTTTATGTTAGTCGGAGTGCCCAATTGGAAGAGTGGTGAGCAATGGCTGAAGGAAGATGAGCACTATTTAGACCATGGTCACCACTAAGGTAAAAAAGGGATTATTAGTAAGTTCCCAAAGGACCTCAATCTCAGATTTTTTTTTCCATTTACAAAGTCTGAAAGGATTCTCAATAACCAAGAGACAAGAAGGGGTTAAGCTAGTGGTTACAACCCCCAACTACATGGTTCACTGAAGTAAATGCCCAAGGGCATATCAACCACCAAAACCTGAGACTTTGATCATGGTGCATGTTGTCACTTTTTCTAGCACCTACAGCACAAGTGCTTGAGGAGATATAGAAAGCTTCCTAGAGACAACCTCTAGGTTGATTGTAGACCAGTTCCTAGGACATACTGAATAGAGGAGTGCATGGAAGATTATCAGTGGGGTTTCTGTTGCACTCTAATTGTCACATAGTTAAAAAGATAATAAAACGGGCTTGGTTCAATAACCCTTTAGTAAGGTAAACTCACGCCAATACATGGATCCAAATGTGTAGGGGGTAAACTGGGGCAACGTCAAAGAGAAATGTCTTGTTCTGATGGCCGACACACAACAACAGGCAGCCTCAATATTGACATTGTAGTAAAATGAAGGCGAGGAAAGAGAGGAGGGGAGTCTGATGCATAGGGTTGTAAACAAGACAGAATCCTAAGCAGCAATATTCCGAAAAAAGTTTGGAAGATTGAGGAGATGAAAGAGTAGAAAGAGTGGAGCATGGATTAAGGTTTCATGCCGTATACCTCATGGGTACCTCTATCACCAAACAGCATGAGTAAATCTGTGCTCATACATGTACTGCAAGTTAATCGAATAACACAAGTAAATATGTCTTGTACACAGGTACTGTAAATTATAGCCTAACACAAGTAAATATGTAATATACACAAGTATTGTTTACTATTTAGAAGCATGCGTATAACCATGAGAGGATGAGACCAACAACTTCATTACACAATTTAGGAGAAAGAAAAACATATATGAAATGAGATTTCAGAGGGGGAAAACATGTTGTGCATTGCTCTGATTGGAATCACTAAAGAGTTTCATTAATCAAATATGAGTCCAACATACCAATTGATTACATTCAGAAAGATATCACTGAAGTCCCTCATGAATAGGAAAATAGAACCAAAAGTGGAATCTCAGAATTTTTACCTCTGTGAGTGAAAAATTCTAGAACCTTTATTAAGTGTTTCTTCCCCCTATTTATAAGAAGAGGGGGAGTTGGAATTAGCAGTTACAAAATATCCCATCTCAAGCTCCAACTTTCTGATAAACCAGTTGTCTTGACATGGGAAGGCTTGGCTGCCTAAAATGATTAGATTCAGATTTGATTTTGTTCTTGGAAATATATAAATTACAGAAATAAAAAGAAAAAGGAAAACATTATGATGACGGGAGAAAAATATCTCCCAGAAGACTCTATTATGGCCTCTTCTCAGACCACATCTCTACCTCAATGATCCGGCCAGTCTTCCTATCTCTTTTGGTCTTAATAGCTTTAATTCTTCGCTTACAGGAACCGGAAGTGATCACCCATGATGGCCATAACATGTCCTAAGCACAACTGCCAACTCATCCATCCCTTTAGCCTTCCATGTATTACGCTATCAGAGCCTGATATTCCCAGTAGTCTCGCCACTGTGCAATATCGAAGAAGTCCTATATCACAGACTTCACACTGTTGCAGCATCCAAATCCATTGATTGCCGATAGCTCTTTGTGCTTTGCCTCAGCCCTGCGTCCTTAGTTCTTTGAGTTCCCATTGACCGTGGGTCAGCCCCCTTATCGGAGCCCCTTTATCGACGGTTTGCAATTAAGGATTTTAACTTGAAGTTGTGACATTTCAATTTCTCCAATCGCCAATTAGCCCTCTATGTTCATCCTTAGCCCTTAGATCTTTAACTCTTTATGTGACCGCAGCCATCCCCTATATCAGAGATCACGTATGGGCGATTTCCAATCGAGGGTTTAACTTGGAGTTGCAACTGTCGATAAAGCTTGATGCATACTCCAGAAACAACCTCTGATGTCGACTTAAGAATGTGGTCATGTAATCAATATAGATAAGCAGTGATTGATCCAGTAGCCTTAACGCAAATGCTGACACAGAGCCAGAAGGGCCATTCAGAAGCATCACAGAGGGAGAGAGAGAAAGTCGAAAATCAGAGCAAAGAGTTAGTTTCAGTAGTTGGAAGTCAGGGTGTGAGACCGAGAAGCTGAGAGCAGTGACTCTGGGCTATTGATCGCTTCCCCAGTTGGATGACATTGTGCCTTAGAGGGTTGATGCTGGAACAATCTAGAGGTAGCACAGAGGCAGCGCAGGGCTTGCCAGGGGCACCTCATCCAGCAGTTGGAATAGTCGGGACTTTTTCTTAGTGATTGTGTGAGGTAATCTCACTAAACTTCTACCAGTATTTCTCTCTGTAACTTAATAACCCTGTGAGGTAGTCAACGATGTATTCAGAATTTGCTACTTCTTAATAATAATAAACCATCAAAGTTGTTGCACTAGTTTTCCATCATTGGCTTTTTCTGGGGACATTTTTCCAAAAATAATGGTGTCCTATGTGTTTGTATTTCCTTGCTCAATTTCTATGTTTCTGAATCATATTTAATCTGGTGTAGGTTTCTTCAGTAATTTACTTCAATATTTCAAGAGAAAATCTGAAATAAGTTTGTTATGTAATTTACAATCTAGGTGAAGTGGATTTAATTAGTTGCAGTGAGATTCCTGAGATTGTTAGATCTATGAATTTTCACATGGTATCAAAGTTGTTGATGTGAAACAGGAAGAGAAGATCTAACACTGAAGCAAGGGCCAACTTGTTGCAGCAAGCAGTAGTTCGAATCCCCTGAGGGATTGCACGGTTCTAGCTAGGAGGGCTATATCTTCTTGGTCAAGGCAACCACAAATAATGTTCAGCTCCTCAACCTTATATTTTTCAAGAAAATCTTGTTGTTGATCTTTTGCTACCCATTTTTCAACGAGCCAACCCTCTTGGAAATCTGCAATAGAATCTTTAGTTTCTAAATTGTAAAATTCATAGACTTGAGGGTCAACTAAGAATTCCTGTCAAGAATCTTTCTACAATAGGTAGTTGCAGACACTACTTGGTCCTTCAACTCCAGGCTCTCCTTGAAAAATTTGTTGTTGGAAGCTTGCTCCCCACTTGCTCATAAACAACTCCCTTTGAAACTCTACAACTATCTCATCCTCCTTTGAATAATATGAATCATAACTTGGAGGAGGTTCTTGATTTTTCTCTCGAGGTGAAAGATGTGCATCGTAGACTGGAGCCTCTTTTCTAACCTCCTGGTGGGACTCCTCT
>Ga0181464_1000041_pt1 | contig 30015 bp, 32 predicted proteins | sample InSIn2gowninarea_FD_119074 | JGI IMG/M metagenome (GOLD analysis project Ga0181464, IMG submission 119074) | Clean room microbial communities from NASA Spacecraft Assembly Facility at Jet Propulsion Laboratory, Pasadena, California, USA -... ...
CTCCCAAAGAAGTTCCGTACCTTTGTGATGACCTTGAACATTTTGGATCAGAAATCGACCTTTGAAAAGTTGGTGAATATGTTGCAGCAAGAGGAAGCTTCTCATGTGACCTCCCATGAAGAGGAACAAGCTATGATATCCAATAAAAAAGACAAGAAACCCTTCCAGCAAAAAGGTAAAGGCAAAAATCCTTCGTAGTCAAATGACAAGCAACAAAAAAGTTGTATGATTTGTGGCAAGAAAGGGCATGAATTGCAAGATTGTTGGTACAATTATTTTTCTCAAGGCTCTTCAAGCAATAAGAATCCAAAACAAAAAGGTAAAAACCCTCAGAATCAGGGGAAGTGGAAACAAATATGACCATAATGAAGACAACAATAGGATAATGTTGTTGATGATGTTGATCAAGTGACTGAAGATGTTAGCGATATCGCTTTTATTCATCAAGAGAACCCTTCAGTCTCCTCCTCTTGGTATATTTATTTCGATGCTTCTAAGCACATAATTGGACTAAAGGATTGGTTTTCTTCCTTGGACAATAATGCAAATCCTGTTCAAGTTCAATTGGGCAATGACACATCCCATGACATTGAAGGTAAGGGTGATGTTCATGTCCAACTTGGAAAGAACAACTATCAAATCAATGAGATCTTGTATGTACCAAAGATAAAAAAGAACCTCCTATCAATTAGCCAGATGCTGGATAAAAATATGAAGGTGGAGTTTGATATTGTGAAAGGAGAAAATATTTGCTTCATTCATGATAAGTCCAAAGGATGCCAAATTATAGCAAAAGCAAAAGGAGTTGAGAGAATGTTCCTACTTGAGGTTGTAGCTTCCAATAATCAGACACTCAATGTTTGTGTTGTGGATGTTACCACTCTTTGGCAATGTAGATTCGAACACATGAATCCAAACTGCCTAATCACTCTACAAAAGAAGGATATGGTACATGGTCTTCCATCTCTTACTTCTACTAATGTTTGTTCTACTTGCATAGTAGGAAAAAAACATAGAATCCCATTTGGTGATAGCACACATTGTGCTAAGGGACCTCTTGATGTGATCCATACCGATCTATGCGATCCCATCTAGACTAGTGCTTTTTTCCTCAAATATTTCTTGTTATTTGTTGATGACTACTCCAAAAAAATATGGGTGTATTTCCTGAAGACAAAGGATCAACCATTTTCTTACTTCAAGGAATTCAAAAGAAAGAAAATTCTCATCACATCTATGTTCTCTGCTCAGATTGAGAGGGAGAATGCTTATCAAATGAGTTTTCTGCATTGTTGAAGAAATATGGGATTCAATGATAGTTGACCACATCCTACAAACCATAACAAAATGGAGTTTGTGAATGATGAAATCGAATCATTGTAGAAATGGCAAGAAGCATGTTGAAATATGCAAAAATGGATGGGATATTTTGGGCTGACGCAGTGAATACTATCATATATATACTAAATAGGGTACCCACAAAAGCTCTTGATGGGATGACACCTAAAGAAGCATGGTCAGGAGAGCGAATCGATATCTCAAATCTTCGAGTGTTTGGTTGTACTTTCTACATGCACATTCCTAAGGAGCAAAGGAAAAATATTGATGAAAAATCAAAGAGGTTCATTCTTCTCAGGTATGATAATGAATCCAAAGCCTATACAATCATTAATCCTACTACTCGAAAGATTTATATAAGTAGATATGTAATATTTGATGATACTGGCGAATCTTTAACTAGTCCACCTGCAGAGGTACCTGAACTTGACTATGGCCCCATAATCAATTATGATGATGAGGATGATAAGAGAGAAGCTCCATTTGTGAATTTACCACCTCATATACCTATGTGGTACCAAAAGACACTACAAGATTGAAACTTGAATGCTCCATCAGACACTTTGACTTCTAGAGTAAGGACACAGAGCATGGCTCATGAAGAAGTGAATTTGGCACTAATGAGCTTAATTGTAAATACACCTAAACCTGAAACGGTTCATGAAGCTATTGAGCTACCGCATTGGAAGTCAACCATGTAGGTTGAATATGATGCATTGATGAAAAATGGCACATAGAAGTTGGTAGATCTACCACCAGGGAAGAAGGCCATTGGATGCAAATGGATGTTCAAAACCAAGTACAAAGTTAATGGTACACTCAATAAGCATAAGTCCCAACTTGTTTCCAAAGGGTACGCTCAAAAAGAAGGTATCGACTATGAGGATAAGTTTTCTCCCACAACCAAGATGAAGACCATAATAATTGCTTTTACAATGGCAACACAATTTGGATGGAAATTCCATCAAATGGATGTGAAAAGTGCCTTCCTAAATGAAGACTTAGAGGAAGAAGTCTACATGCAGCAACCTGAAGGATTTGTGATTGCTCCATGAAAAATAAAAGTGTGTAGATTGATCAAGTCTTTGTATGGTTTGAAATAGGATCCTTGATCCTGGTACATGAAAATTGATTCCCATCTACTACAACATGACTTTAAGAGGAGTCTGTATGATCCTAACCTCTACCTTCAATAACATGGGGGGAGATTTTTATAGTTGTTATTTATGTCGATGATTTGGTTATCACAGGCCGCACTGAGGAGTTGATCATATCTTGTAAACATGACCTCAAATGATCATTCAACATGATTGACCTTGGTTTACTTCACTATTGCCTTGGATTGGAGGTTTGTGAGATGAAGGAAACCAAGAAGCTATTGGAGAAATTCAAGATGAAATAATGTGATCCAATGTCCATGCCAATTGAACCTGGTTTACATTTATCATGCCATGATTATTCTCCACCAGTAAATGCAACTCTCTACTGTCAGCTGATTGGAGGGTTAATTTACCTAGCATACACCAAGACAAATATTTTCTATTATGTCAGCTATCTTTCAAGATTTATGCATGAACCAAAGAAGGCCCGCTGGACTACGACAAAGCATGTTTTGAGGTGCATTCGTGACATTGATAATTATGGCTTGGAGGATAAGAAGAATAATAAGTTCATCTTGTATGGATACAAGAATGTAGATTATGGAGGATCCTTAGATGATATAAGAGCAACGATAGGATATGTGTTCTTCCTTGGATCTGGAATGATTTCATGGGTAGTAAGAAGCAAAGCATCACCAAATCTCTTGAGAGTGGAAATTTTGAATACTTTTGAAGGTTCCTATCATGTCCTCTAAAGACCTAATGTATTATGGGGGGGTATTAGAATAAATAATACATTAGTTCATTAGGTAGCTAAATAATGTAAGGTAAATAATACACTAAGTATTCTTTACTATTGTTTAATCCCACTTTCATATTTAGGGTTTGGTTCATTATTGTACGGGAATGTAACTCCCAACTACTCCATGTATTTATTTGCTCTCATATCAATACAATGAATCAATTATGGATTCTCTCCAATAAGGCCAAGGGAAGATCATTGTAGGTAGTTCACTTGAAGGAGTTTGCTTCAAGTTAGCATGTTTTTGGTATTTTTCATATTTCTTAACATGTAAGATGTAGTCTTTTTCCATAGATGGCCAATAGTAACTTAGCCTGATAAGCTTATGAAATATAGATTTGCCATTGAAATGACCTCCACTTATACTATCATGCACTTATTCCATAGCTTTATTTTCTTAAGTGTCATTTAAACATCTAAGAAAAGTACCATCAAATGATCTTTTGTAAAGAATATCACCAATAATAACCTATCTTGTAGCCATTTGCTTGAGTCTTCGTTTGAGGAATTTTCTTTGATACAAATATGGAACTTTTTCATGCTTCAAGTAGTTGTAGATATTAGCATACCATTCATGCATTGGAAGGATGACATATATGAGTGGCTCTTTATTAAAGAACCCTTGGTAATCATCATCATCTACAAAGGAGTTGTGTCTAAGATTATTGATTTTGATAATGGTCTCCTCATCTTCAACTGATATAGGGGTTAAAGAAGCAACATTAGCCATAACATCCACAAATCTATTATTATTTCTTAGAATATTCTCAAATTGAATTTGCATAAAGCATATTTGAATAATTCTTATGACTAGGTCTTTGTATGGTTGTGACTTTTCATCCTTTGTGTTGTAAACATCATTTATTTGATTGATGATAAGTTGTGAGTCATCATAAACCTATAACTTGTTGATTTCGATATTGATAACAACTTTTAATCTTAAGACCAAAGCTTCATACTCAGCCATATTGTTAGTACACTCAAAATGCAACTTGTAAGCCATAAGAATCATACCACCTTCAGGATATACCAACACAATACTTGACCCATCCCCTTGTAGGCACTTGTAACCATCAAAGAAAAGTGTCCATATTTTGTTTTCAACTAGTGCCACAAGCTCATCTTGAAATTCACCTTTATTTGTGGTAATGTCATCATATGGTGCCTCAACCAATATATCAATTATAACTTGTCCTTTAATTGCCTTTTGACATGTGTAGATGACATCGAATTCTTGCAATTCCATTTTCTATTTGGTTGGTCTTTCTTGCAACTGTGGTTTGGATAATAAGTATCCCAATGGATCAACTTGAACTACTATAAAGGTTATGTTTATGATCATGTAATATCTTAGCTTTTGCATGGTGTAAACAATGGAAAAATATGAGGGTGAAGTAAATACCTCTTGATATCATCAAATGCTTTTTGACATTCTTCTGTCTTAACATACTTGTTTCCCTTCTTGAGAAGGTAGGAAAAAAGAGCTATCTTGTTTGTCAACTGTGCTATAAACCTTTTGATTGCTTGTATATTTCCTTGTAAACTTTTGATTTGCTTGATGTTCTTTGGTGGAGGCATATCCATTATTACTTTAACCTTTTTAGGATCAATTTCTATACCTTTTCTAGACATAATGTATCCTAGTAATTTTCCATTAGATACTTTAAAAATACATTTTTTTAGGATTTAGCTTCAAGTTATATCTCTCAAAGATGACTCTTAAATCTTCTAAATGATTCTCCTTCTTTTTAGATTTAGCAAGAATGTCATCAATATAAACTTCAACAAACTTATGAATAAGATCATGAAACATATTTACCATTGCTTTTTGATATATCAAGAATATCATTAATATAAACTAGCCAACAAAATATACCCTGAGGTGTAGTGAAAGCTATCTTATGCTGATCCTCTTCGTTGATTCTGATATGATTGTATCCTGAAAAACTATCCATAAAAGATAATATCTCATGGCCTGTGGTTGAATCCATAATTGTGTTAATGTGTGGTAAAGGAAAGTTTTTTTTGGGATAAACCTTGTTCAAATCTCTGAAATCTGTGCAACATCTAATTTCCCTATTTGGTTTCATAATAGGAACAATGTTAGATAATCAAGGTGAATAGTCAATAGGTTCAATGAATCTAGCCTTACTATACTTAGCTATTTCTTTCTTGACTAAGAGAGAGTGCTTTGGATGCATATGCCTTCTTTTTTGCTATATTGATTTAGCATTTTCATGCACAATCAAATTATGAGTAATAAAGTAAGGATCCAATATTATCATATCATTGTATTCCTAAGCAAACATGTCTTTGAATTATGTAAGAAATTACTTGTACTGTATTTTTTCATCTCTAATGATTCCAATTCCAATATGAACTATTCTTGGGACCTTCTTTGTACCAACGTCTATCTCCATAAGAGGCTCATTCAACTAAGATATCTCATCACCAGGTTGAGAAATACTAGGTAATGCCCCCAATCCTACTTTTTCATAAGAGAAATCATGTCACAAACACACATACAAACACCTAACCCTAGCTACCTAGCCTACCCTTACATAAGGAAAATGAAAGTAGGCTACTATAGTAGGGAAGAACCTATTATATCATCCATTTCTTCTCCAAAATATGCATCAGGATTATATGCAATCTTACCTTGCCTCTTTGGATGGTATGATTTGAACTCAAATCTTGCCCCTAATGTGTGCATAAGTGCATCATTCATTTCGAACACATCAACTGACCTAGAAACTATCATGACAAGTAGAGGGTAAGAGGAATTGTGTTCTATTTTCTTCGTGTAGGCATTGAGGGTAGCATAGACGTTGGGTCCAACATGGATACACATCTTCCTGGCTATTTTGATCCATTTCTAAGTGTCCGGGACCAACTCAACCATATTCACTAACTGACTTTCTGCTTTTGAGTCTGATTCCTCATCACTGTTGTAGGCAACTAGATTCTTTTTGTTCTTCTTACATTTAATTATGCTTTTACCTTATTGGATTTGAACATCTTTGCAGGTAATTCTTCAATCCCTTGATAATTCTTTCAATTCCTTTGCCTTTATATTTTTTGGATTCCATGTATTATGGGACCAATGATGCATGATAATGCATAATCCAAATCTTCTTGTTAACCTTTGTATAAGTTGCAACCCTTATTCTATATTTAGTAGTTTTTTATTCTAATTCTGAAGTATTTGTATTGTACAAAACTATCTTTGCATCATCATCTTTTGAATTAAATTTTTCTTAACCATATCTAGAGCAATTATGATGACACAAATGCTCATCCTTTCTTGAGTGCAAACGTTGATGTTGGCACAAGTGCTGGTGTGAGCATGGATGCTGATATTTCTTCATAATTTTGGATTTGCTAAAATTTCTAATATTATCTTTAATGACCTTCTGACTGACTACATATGTGCCAACACTTGTTTCCTTGTATAATTTCATGTTGTCATTGCCTTCATCTTCATATATTTCCATTTTTTCATAGAGAATGATGGTGTTTTCCACTTGTGCAATCATGTTTAGATTCTCATTTGCAGCTTCAACAACATATTTCTATCTCTCATGATTAAATTTTAAGATTCTATGCAAAGTGGATGGGATGCACCTCATAGGATGTATCCAAGGTCTATCATAGGGTAGCTTTTTGTCAATCACATATGTCATAACTTTCACTTTCTTAGGTACCAATTGAATAAGCAACATGATACAACCCGTATATGATCCTCTATAATTATAATAACTTGTAATCTTGTATTTCCTTCTTTTCAATCTAGACATTAACTTATCTTCAAAATTTTTGCAAAAATTAAAGAGAGCAAAAATTCAAACCTGACCACCATCGAATAATGTATTTTTGACCGTATTTACCAATATCTTGACATAGATATGTAATGGAAAATACTTTTCAATGATTATTTAACTAGGAAGTTCATCTTCAATGAATGTTAAAGCCTGTTTAAAACCATCAACCAGTCCCACCAATATATTAGGTGAAATATCAATATCCACATCAATACCACTAATTAATTCAAATAAAGTCAATATATGTTCTTCCAATGTTTCGAATAATTCAAGCAAACTAATCTTGACATTAGTATTTTTTAGATTTTGCAAGATATTATTTTTGCACTTATCTTTCTTCTTTTCTTTAAGAGAAGGATTAGAATGTACATTTGTTTCAATAGAAATAATATTAGGGATACCTTTCTTTGATCTTATTGTTGCATTGCATACCTTCTCTGGTTCTAGTTTGGATTTAGAATCTGATTCTAACTTTCTACTGAACTCATCATCAAACTCAATTGGCTCACCATTAGCATCGTAAACAATCATATTAACCATGTTGACAGGAGGAAGGTATTCATTATTAACTTTGATTACATCATTCTCATACGATATTGTTCCATTATCTATTAACTATTTTAATTTTTTCCTCATAGCATAACAACCTATTTTGGTGTGTCCCTTGACTTGATGATATTTGCAAAACTGATTTTCCTTATACCAAATAGGCTTTTCATCATTAGGACCATATTCTCTTCCTTGAATTCTCTTTATCAAACCTTTTGCTAAACAATCTTCAAACACTTGATTGGGATTTATAGAAAATATATATATACATCTTTAGCATTTTTCTTATCTCTTAGTTTATCTTGAGGTTCAATTTTAACAACATTAATATACGTATCATCTTTTAATAAGGTTTTCTACTGTTGTCTTTTTTGGAAGAATATGATGTATATTTAAGTTGATTTGATATTAACAAAAATGCTTCTTTCTCAATAAGGATATGAACCATATTCATAAATGAACCATTAACATGATCAAGACCTTTTTCACCAAGAATATGATTAATGTTATCAAGAAATACCTTTGCAATGAAATATTCATCCATCTTTTGCTCTATGGACCTTCAAAGCTTCACATATCTAGGAGAAAATTTATCCAATCTTTTTGATTTCACATTTTCGTAAAAAAAAATTGGATTTTTGCCACTTTTCAACATCTCATTAGAATAGGATAAAAAATATTATTAATATATTTCACTTTTTCGTAAAAAAATTAAATTTTTCATAATGAACCAAATATATTAGCATAGCCTGTAAGCATTATTCCAAATGCTTCCAAGCTACACCATCCTCAGTTACCTGAGGCACTCGAGCTCAATCATAGTAATCCTAATTATGATGTTGGCCATGGAATCTTGAAGGATGGTCCAATGGAACTAACCAATCATCATTAATATATATATATATAATATAATAATATGCAAGTGATGAAAGATAAAGGCATGTTCATGATCAAGTGCACCATATATGATATAAAACATCCAAATTACATCAACATATGATATGAAATGATCTAAATACATCATATCGGTATGAAATGATGCTACTGTACCATATGATATGAAATAACAAGTGCACCATATGATATAAAATGATCCATATGCACGGACATATGTTTATGATCAAGTGCACCATATGATATAAAGTGATCCAAATGCATCAACATATGAAATGAAATGATCTAATTACACCATAATGGTTTGAAATGATGCTATTGTACCATATGATATGAAATTATCTAAATATACCATATAGTTTGAAACAATGAAATTGTACCATATGATATGAAATATACACCAACATATGATATGAAATTGATCTAAGTACACCATACAATTAAAATGATATAGTTGACAAAAATATGCTTGTAATACTTAGCAACTGTTCAACTCAGAAATCTAAATGTTATGTTTTATTAATTCAATAAGATATCTTTTCCTTAGGATAACCTATTAAAAGCATCATGAATTATGCTCAAATGATTCAAATATGCTCTACAGTTTTGATTATTGCTCTATCGATTCAAATATGCTCTACAATATTTCTACCATAACATTTCGATTTACAAACATCAAGTATAAATATCACATCATGCATCTTGTAAAATAAATATTGGGACTTGTGTATTGCTTCACATTTTGCATACATGTCTATTAGGGAATTCAAAACCGCAATATTCAAGGCAAAACCATTTTCAACTACTCTTTGACAGATGTTCATACCTTCTTCTACAGCTCATATTTTGCATACATGTCTATGGGCCTTGGGGTATTGTTCCACACTTTGCATACATTTTTATATTGGCATTCAAAACCATAAATTTTGATTTATAAATCACCAAGTAGACACATCCACACACCCAATTCAAGGTTTATGATGCTAGTCATGGGATACCGAAGGATGGTCTAATGGAACTGACCAGTCATTGTTTATATATATGCAAATGATGAAAGATAAAGATATGTTCATTATCAAATACAACATATGATATAAAATGATCCAAATGCACCAACATATGTTCATGATCAAGTGCATCATATGATATAAAATTATCCAAATGCACCAACATATGATATGAAATGATCTAATTACACCATATTGGTATGAAATGATGCTACTGTACCATATGATATAAAATTATTCAAATATACTCTACAGTACTGCTACCATAACAGTTATATTTACAAGCACCAAGTAGACACATCCATGCACCTAAGTAACACTTTTTTTTTTAAATGAAATGGAACATAAAATCTAATAGACATGAATGCAAAATATGGATGAGACATGATGTAGATACAGTTTAATGGAATACAATGGTTGGAGGAAATGCAATTCATGGCTACAACAAGGATGCCCTTAAACTTTTATATGATGAACCACTTGGGAACCACATGTTTTTTCTACGTTTGACTAAGTATTATAAGCATATTTTTACCAACTTATCACATGTCATAATTTATTTGTAAAAATAATTTGATAAAGGACATGCAATGAAGGAGCCCACAACATATTCCATTATTTTCATCTGACACATCTACATATGTCCCAATTCAAGGTTTATGAGTATTTTGGCACTTAGGGGTATTTGGTGTATTGGCGAGGTGAGATAAGATGAGATGAGGTGAAAGAAGGTATTTTAGTCTGTGACCTTGCAATATTCTTCAACAATCCATGAGTTTGTATTCTTATGCATTCTGCAATATATGTTCGTGTTTTAAATTTTTCTTCTTTCTTTTAGAAAACTCATAAATCCTTATCCCAGGTCTTGTGTATTCTTCCATATGTTTCATGTATCTATGGGCTTTTTCAGAAAACCTATTTTATATATCACACAATCATTGTAGACCATGAAATTGTGTTTTCATCATGCATATTATCAAATGAATTTCAGTTCTTATTTTATTCTTCCACATGTTTCATGTGTCGATGGGCCTTTTTCAAAAAACCCATTTTGTATATCATACAATCATTGCAGACTATGAAACTTTATTTACATTATGCATCTTATCAATCAAATTGATAACATTCGATTTACAAGCACCAAGTAGACACATCCACACACCCAATTTAGGGTTTCTATGTATTTTGGCAATGAAGTTCAAAGTTCCCATAGCCTGCACAAATCACAACATTCGATTTATGAGCACCAAGTAGACACATCTACACACCCAATTCAGGGTTTATGGGTATTTTGGTAATGGATTTAAAAGCTTCCTTAAGATAGCCTTATCAAACTACAACATTTGATTTATAAGCACCAAGTAGATACATGCACATACCCAATTCAAGGTTTATGGGTATTTTGGTAGTGAAGTTCAAAGCTCACTCAAGATAGCCTACACGAACTACACCATTCGATTTACAAGCATGAAGTAGACACATGCACACACCCAATTCAAGGTTTTTGGGTATTTTAGTAATGAAATTCAAATCTCTCTCAAGATAACCTACACAGATAAGAAGGTCAACAATGAATGTATAATGATTAATCCTATGATTGCAAAATATACACTAAATGAAAGACTTGTAGAGACTTTTAAGCACAATTTTCAGGTGTAAAACTGGCTACATGATGAAACACTATACTTTAAGAAAGTGTCATTTCATATCACATCATACATCTTGTGAAATAAATATTAGGCCTCGTGTATTGTTTCATATTTTTTATATATATCTATGAGGGAAGTCACAACCATAATATTCAAGGCAAAACCATTTTCAACTACTCTTTGAAAAATGTCCATACCTTCTTCTAGAGCTCATTTTGCATACATTTCTATGGGACTTGAGTATTGTTCCACACTTTGCATACATCTATATCCAAGCATTCAAAACCACAACATTCGATTCAAAAAGTACCAAGTAGATACATCCACACATCCAATTCAAGGTTTATGTGTATTTTGGCACTTGAGCTAATCAAAGTGAGCCAAATTATGATGCTTCCCATGGGCTACAGAAGGATAGCCCAATGGAACTGACCATTCATCGTCTACATATAAATGATGAAAGATAAAGGCATGTTCATAATCAAGTGCACCATATGATATAAAGTGATCTAAATGCACCAACATGTTTTATTATTTTCATATCATCATTCTGTATATACAACAAGATATCCACTTAGGAACAACATATTTTTTCTATGTTTCGCTAAGTATTATAGGCCAATCAAAGAAGGATCCCACAACATGTTCCATTATTTTTTAGCACTTCAAATATTTTCATCATTTCAAGTTTTTCAAGCTAAGGGGTTCGAGGAGAGAGGCGCATTTATATTATTTCATATCATACATATAGTGCACTTAGCATTTGATGTATTCACAATACTAGAGAGATGAGGCTATACAAGATGAGGGGAGATGTGGTGAGACCAGAGGAGATGAGGCGAGATGAGGGAAGACATGGTATAAAGTATTTTTCTTCATATTATATGCCTATGTCTATAGGGAAAAATCATTTCATGTCATATGATATAGTTGTAATTGCTTCATCATATTGCAAAGTGTACAATTTTAATCTATAATTTAAGCATCCAAGTTGGTTGTGTGGTAACATTATGAACAATGATGAAGCATAATGATGATATATATTTTAAGATCTTGTAAATGTAGCTAACCTTGATTTTTTTAATTCATGATATTTTGTACATGTTATCCAAGAGAAAAGACATCCAACCTTTATATCTTGTTATGCCTATTGAGGAGGTAAGCAACATAGCATATCAAATAGGATCATGTAGATAGAATTGTTAACATCGATTAACAATTATCTATGTATCATTATCATACTTATCATAGTATTTTCTCACAAGTACATTCTTATAATCATGTCAATGTTTATAATCATGTCATTGTTATTTATAATTTGCTAGTGCAAAGAGAGCACCAAGTATGTCATTTTTCATAACTCGAAATGCTCGACAACTTTCCAAGAGCCTGATGAATCATTATACATCATTATTATCTCTAACTCAAATATTGGCATCAACATCAAATATAACCCAAATTATGTCAATAAAGCATATAAACTTAAGCATAAATATCTTTATATATATATATATATGTATTAACTATTGTAGCATAAAAATATCTACAAGTATAAACTTGTTCCTGTTTCTGTGTCATTTATAAAAAGGATATCTAGAAGTATAAACTTGTTCTTATTTTTGTGGATTGTTTACAAAAAAGCATCCAATATACAATATAATAAGGCACTTATCTCCCCAAGTTCAACAGAGCCATCCGTTAGTGTTAATTATCAAGAAACACTAAAATAGTCACTAAGGCAAAATGAATATGAGATCTTAGCTTAGATGTTCTTCAAATATTAGGGGCAAAACAACGACTACCATCTTCATCCTATTATCATTCTTCAAAAAGTATCAACATGAAACATCACATGAGGTTAATGTAAGAAAAAAGGGGCAAAACTAATCATGAGATGACATCTTAGTAATCCCATTACCTTAAATTCTCTATCATGATAGCATGCATATTATTTTTCATGAAGTTTGAATTATATTACTTCAACCATATTGAAGGGATTGCAATATAACATAAACAACCCTACACTACAAAAAATTCATGAAAGCTCAAACTCACATCTAAATAACTCAAAGAAGACAATCTCACAAAGATAACTCAAGAGATTAAGTGGTTCCTCCAACTAGGAGTACATCCACTAAATAAATCTTACTTCATTCACAAATATGAACCTCTTACAAATATCTTAATCTCATCTCCTACATAATATCCTATAGCATAACTTTACTCCACAAATTGGTGTATGATCACAAAGAGGGAGCCTTCTATTTATAGGCCAAAATCTCTCTTTGGATCACTCTTTTATCCAATGTACAAAGGCATGACATGCAACTCCCTTTTACCAAATGGGTATGCTCATGACATGGAGTGTAGGATAAGTTACATTATCATATTCACTTAAATACTTAAGGTATCTAATGATACCATTAAGTATTAGTGAATTTACAAAGAGGATTAATACAAACATTTACAATAATGCATTATATATTCTAACACTCCCCCTTAATGAAATATTGGGATAGAGTGAATAAGAGAGAAGAAAGAGATAGAGAGTAAGAGAGTTCTCCTCCAAATAGATACAACCAGAGATGATAACGTTTTACATATTTGTGAAGTAAGAAAGATCTAATTTGAAACTCAGTATTTTATCATTTTAGCAAATGGTTTACAATACAATCATTAACCACAGCTGATTTCAATGTACATAAATTAGTCATCCAATTGGAATTCATGATGAGTCTCCATGATCCTGCATACCCGAAGTAAGTAACCTGTAATCTTAAAAGAACTTGCAAGTCATAAGCAACTAAAATAACAAGATCAGTTAGATGCAACATATTCATATCAATAAGGATAGACGAAGCACATAAATATCATAATGAATTGATCAATAATGCAGTATAAGTCATCACAAAGATGTCAGACTCATACTCAAAATCACCTATTGTATATACAACATATGTTGATTATCATTACAATATAGAGCATAACAAAATGCACATACGAGTTCCTCACATATAGATAACTTAACAGTGCCAAAATACACATAACAGTTCCTCACACATGGATAACTAAATAGTGCTAGATTGGCCAATCTTTTGCTCTATAAATATGTACAATAAGTTCCTCACGTAGAGCAAACTTACCACAAAGGTGTACAACAAAATCAACACAATACAACAAAAAACTCCTCCTAGGGGTGAAGTTATCATCATAAAGTTGAATTCAACACACAAATTCAAACTTCACTACCCCTTAAGGGAAACTTTACCAACTTGATAGCATCCCTAAGCTTACAGAACTAAGCTTCAGGAAGGGGCTTGGTGAACAAATCAATGAAGTTCAAGGTTGATGGAAAATACTCAAGGTGTATGATGCCATCAAAAACCTTCTCCTTGATGAAATGCGCTTGGATTTCCACATGTTTTATTCTCTGATGGAACATAATATTCTTAGCCAAAGAAATAGCCAACTAATTATCTGAAGAAATCAAAGATGAGCCAGCTGGCTCATACCCAATTTCTTTCAAAATATGCCTTAGCCAAATAGCTTCATGGGTTGCAACAGATATGGCATGATATTCAACTTCTATGGTGGAAAGAGAAATAGTAGGCTGCTTCTTGGAAGACCAAGAGATAGCACCTAAACCAATGCCAAGCACATGTGTAGAGGTTGATTTCTTTTCATCTCTATCTCCCCCATAGTTAGAATATGAGAATCCTAAGAGAAAAAATGATGATAGCTTAGAATACTTGAGAGCAAGATCCTTAGTCCTTGCAACATACCTCAATATTTGCTTAACAACATTGAGGTGCTCAACATATGGTTTCTGCATGAATCATGCCATCAGATTCATTGCAAAGGTAATATCTAGCCTAGAAATAGTCAAATACATAAGACTACCAATTAATTGCCTGTAATATGTAGCATCAACTAATTGAGAGTTGGAGCTAAGAGAAATAATGATTCCAGGAGAGACTGGGATCGCAGCATGTCTACACTCTTCCATTCCAAACTTCTATAAGATGTCTGATATATACTTGGATTGACTGAGATAGATACAATCCTTGTACTGATACACTTGCATTCCAAGATAGTAGTGCAAGAGACCAAGATCAGTCATTTCAAAGGTTGCCTTAAGCTTGTATATGCACTCTTGAATGATTTCATCATTATTTCCAGTTATCATAAGATTATCCACATAAAGGAGAATCAAGACCACATCTTTTTCTTGATTGAGCACATATAAATTAGATTCAGAAAAATACTTAGAGATCTAATGTCTACAAAGTATCTTGAAATCTTCTTGTACCAAGCTCTAGGTGCTTGCTTAAGTCCATACAATGACTTCTTTAGCTTGCACACAAAATACTCTTTGCCTTCCACAATAAACCCTTTTGGTTAATTCATGAAGATTTCCACATCTAAGTCACCATTAAGAAATGCAATCTTGACATCAAGTTGAAAAAATTTCCATCCTTGAGCTCCAAAGAGAGCAAGGATAATTCTGACAGTAGGCATCTTTGCTACGAGAGCAAAGGTTTCCTCATAATCTACATCGTATTTCTGAGCAAAATCCTTAGCTACTAACCTTGCCTTGTATTTCTCAATATCCTCAATTGAATTGAACTTGACCTTGTAGATCCACTTATTGCCAATCATATTTTTCTCATTGGGATAAGGAACCAAGTCCCAAGTTTCATTTTTCATAAGTGCCTTATACTCCACTTTCATGGCTTCCATCCAACACTCGTGCTTAGAATCATCTTTGAAAGATGAGGGCTCATTCTTGTTGTCAATTTTTGTAAATAAGGATTTGTTCAAGGTCATGCTCCTTGTTATCCTTTGAGTTGAAGAATTTTGCTCTTGAGGTGACTTATCTACATCAATATCCAACTAGCTAGGTGCAACTGATGAGTCATCTAGGTCATCAACATTCTCATTAGAAGCAGATTCTTCAAGAAGTTCATTGAACTTTACATCCCTTGAAATGAACACTCCCTTGTAGGATGGAGAGTAGAGGCTGTAGCCTCTATGTTGACTTTCATAACCCATAAAGATGCAATTTTTTAACTCTTTTTCCAACTTTTTCCTTTTATCAAAAATAATGTAGGAGAATGCTTCACAACCAAACACCCTAAGGTGAGAAATATTAGGTTCTCTTCCTGACCATACCTTAAAAGGAGTTTTACCTTGAATGACTTTTGTGGGACACCTATTCAAGATATAAATAACAGTGCTCATAGCTTCACCCCATAAGAAACTAAGAAGATTACCCAACATGCATCTATCCATCTCCATAATTATCCTATTTTTCCTTTCGACAATATCGTTCTACCGAGGAGTGTATGGAATTGTGAACTACCTCTTGATTCCATACTTAGCGTAATAGACATTGAACTCATTGCTATTATATTCTCCCCCATTATCTGATCTCAACATCTTGATTTTAAGGTTAGTTTGATTTTCAACTAAGGCCTTAAAATTCTTAAAACTCTTAAAGGTTTGATCCTTGTGCTCAAGAAGATAACCAAATGTCATCCTACTGAATTCATCAATGAAGTTCAATACATAATATGCTCCTCCAAGTGACTTAGTTTGAAATGGACCCATCAAATTTGAAAGCATAAGTTGAAGAGGTTGAGATGCTCTTATTGCCTTATCATTTTCAAAATATTATCTATTCATCTTGCCTAAGATGCACTTTTCACATAAAACAATCGAAGGAGAAATTGAAGGCAAACCTTCCACAATTTCTTGGTCTTTCATGACTTGAATACTCTTATGGTTAAGGTGGCCTGAACGTTGGTGCCAAAGATTGCCTCTAGAACACACATTTGTAGCAAGACACATCTTTGTTGGAACTTGATCCATAATGTAGAGATGATCTTTCACTGACCTTTTAACCAACATGGAAATTCCTTTCTTTATGCACCAGGATTGAGAGTTTAAGTCAAATGAGTAACCTTTCCTTGCAACTTGAATCATTGAGAGAAGGTTCATCCTGAGCTTAGAAACATAGAGCACATTTTCAAAAACCTTACTATGAATCAAGACACTCCCAATTTCTTGGACTTCAAGAATATAATTATCACCTATCACAACTGCATCTTTTATATACTTGTGAAAATTTTCAAACTTATTTTTTTCAAAGCATAGGTGATTAGTGCAACCAAAATCAACAATCCAATCAGTCAAAAAAGAGTGAGACATGGAGTAGAGTGAAGCAATAAATCCAACTTTTATATTCTTCTTCCCTTTGAATTTCTTTACATTTCCATTACCCTTGTTCTTTTTCATTTTTTTCTTTTTGTGGAAATCAACTTCTTTGTGACCAAGAATGCCACAAAAGTTACAATTTCCATCGAACTTTGCCTTGGGATTTGGTTTGCTTGCCTTGCCTTATCCATCTACTTGCTTGAAGTAGTTGTTGTTATCATTTTTGCCATTATTGTTGCCCCTTTTCTCAAACCTTTTGGAGGAAGAAGGATAGGATTTCTTATGATGATTAAACTTCTTCTTGAAAGGAGTGTTGGTTGTTCCTAGAGCAATGTTATTGACCTTTGAAGAAGAGACCAACATCTTTTTGTTAAGAGTTTCCTCATACTTAAGAAGGAGCCTAGAAAGGTTCTCAAGGGAGAAGACTTCTTCTTCATCATCAAGCCTAGTCTCAATTACGGTCACAAAGTTACCAAAATTTTAAGAAAGACTTTGGAGAATGATGAAGACCATGAACTCATCATTGATCCAATTGCACCCACAAGCAACAAGTTGGGTCCTAAGGTCAATGATTTTCTTCAAGTATATGATAACATTTTCATCTTCCCCTTGATGAGATTGAAGCAACTTTTGGAGGATAGTAAACCTTCTTGAGAACTTAGATCCAAGGTAGATTTGCTTAAGCTTATCCCAAGCTTCTTTTACTAAGGTTGAGGATGAAATCATCAAGAGCACATCATCTAAAATTGCACAAAAAATCATAGAAGTTGCCAACTCATTCTTTGTATTGTAAGCCTCTAGTGCCTTCTCATCTGAAGGAGCAACAAGGTTCTCATTAACTATTTTCCAAAGCTTCCTTGTTTGCAACTCAGCTCTCATTCGAGGTTCCCAAATCCCAAATTTGGAACCGTCGAGAATGTGTTTGGGTAAAAAGGTGTCTCCCATTTGCTACATAAGAATCTGAGAAAAAATAAGAATGTGATCTAAAAACAACATCCATACATGTTTTAAGTAAATCAATTATATATGTTAAGTTTACTAAAAGGACATGCTTAACAAAGTTCACATGTGCAAATCTTTACAATAGAAACTCATAATACATCCTATGTACCCAACATTTTATCATCACCAAGAATTGAGAATTGTAAATGATATTATTGAGGCTTGTTTTCTTATCTAAAATTAGGCCTTCACCTAGATGCCCACAAGGTGGAGCCTAGGTACTACCAATCCTCAACCAGTTCACCTTGGGCAATAATATACTCTCACAAGGAGGAGTACCTACTATTTTTCAAGGTTATGATATTTATTGGATCGACCAAATTATTAATCTTGATTAGGTTTCAAGTTGTCCTCATAGGTTATCAGGATAATCCCTGAATGAATGTGCGGACATGTGGTATCACTACAAATATGTATTTCCATCTATTGGAGTTATATCTAGACCAATAGAGGACTTAGGGGCAATTGAGAAGTATGAACTTTTCACCATTTGGATCATCGAACTTAAAGGCTTCGGTTTGCCTATCCTCACCTCATGGCTCCCCAAATAAGTCATGTTACAAAATGTACGTGCAGATGTGTTCATTTTAGGGGGTTTCTCAATCAATGTTTCCAATTTTTGCATAAGTAAATAAAGCAAAAGTGCGAAACATGAAATAAAGAGCTTAAAATGAAACATCATTCATTCATAACTTGGAACCTAAGAGTCCAATGGATTTTGTTTACAACCCCTAAAGGACATATTTACATCATTCCTTATGTTGCACAAGTCCATTCCATACTTTGCATAAGGAAAATAATAGGGAGTCATCAAATGCATCATAACTTAAAAAAAATTAAGTAATGAGCATGCATTATTCCATTAACTTAAAATATTTTTTAAGTAATAAGCATGCATCTTTTAACTTAAAAAAGAAGTAAGAAGCATGCATCATTTACTTAATTTGCATAAGTCTATCTATCACTTCGCATAAAATAAATGCATCAAATATTCCATCATGCACAAGTTCATTTGTTAACTTTGCATAAAGGAAAAAAAGGAATAAGTCCATTCATAACATTGCATCAAAGATCTAAAAACTTTAAGTATTGCATAAGGAATTTATCAACACTTTAAACCTAAGTAATAGATATGTCATATTAGCATAAGGATCTAAATTTTAAGTAAATACTTTCAAAGAATTTCCCTCTCTCTTACTTAAAAAATTATGATCCTTTAAGAGAAAATAACATTAGCAAAGAATTGCATTATTAGTTTACCTTAGAAAATAATTTTAACTAAGGAAACAAAATGCTAAGAGGTTTGCACTATTGGCTTTAATTGCAATAAATAATAGAAAATATTAATGCCAAGTTGAAAAATTACCAAAAAGTAAGCACTAAAACATGCTTAAATAATTTAATTCTAGACATTAAAAAAAAAGGCATTTATTAAAAGACTACCAAAAAAAAATCTACTTCATAATGATTTTCACCATTTAAACAAATAAGTATTTAATAGGCCATTATGCTCTTACTAGCACTTGATAGAAAATGTCAATGTATTTAATGCAATTTTACTCTAAGCACTCTAACAATACTCCAAGAATGGTCAGTATTTAGGAGTTAAACTTGTAGAATAAGTAAAAAAAGTGAAATTCTTGCAGAGTATTAAATGCAAACAAAATACATACTCTTAAAAGATATAATTAAAGAAGGAATGATGAAGATAAGAAATAATGATGACCATGCATTAAGTGTGACCTAAGTGTTTACTCCAACTTTTTTAAAAATAATATGGTTACTTTTTTCACACTCTAATTCATTAATGAATTACAAGATCATTGAATGACTAGGCCACCAACCTCAAGCTCAAACTCACATCTAAATAAATCAAAGAAGATAATCTCACAAAGATAACTCAAGATATTAAGTGGTTCCTCCAACTAGGAGTACATCCACTAACTAGATCTTACTTCATTCATAAATATGAACCTCTTACAAATTTTCTAATCTCATCTCCTAAACACTATCCTATAGCATAACTTTACTCCACAAATTGGTGTATGATCGCAAAGAGGGAGCCTTCTATTTATAGACCAAAATACCTCTTTGGATCACCCTTTTATCCAATGTACAAAGGCATGACATGCAACTCCCTTTTACCAAAGGGGCATGCTCATGACATGGAGTGTAGGACAAGTTACATTATCATATTCACTTAAATACTTAAGGTATCTAATGATATCCTTAAGTATTATTGAATTTACAAATATGATTAATACAAACCTTTACAATAATGCATTATATATTCCAGCACATACAAGGGGAGAAATGCATCATGCCAGAAATGTAATAAAAATGTTTACATAAGGTTAGCCATGCATAAATATACATACATAAGATTTCAACTCTTAAATTAACATCTTTAAAGTTACTCTGGGACTCTCAAAATTTGAAGACCTTCATTTTGATAAAGTGATTTCAAATCAATGATACCATAAATCATTTACTCTCTAGGTCTAACCCTAGAATTATCATCAATATAATAGCAAATTACTCATCATTTCCTATGGTAGTATGGCTTGCAATCGCAAGGAAAATGGGAAAATGAGATAGGATCAAACTCAAGAAAGGGTTATTCCCATTTTAAGGTAATTACTCAGTAAACCCTCAATCAAAGAGATAAAATATGACCAATTTTACTAGCGATGGTATTAGCCTAAACTAAGAAATAACAAAATTTCAAACTTTTAAAGCATACCCACCCTGCATTCAAGTTTCAAACAAGAAATTAAGGTATAGAAAAGTTGGACTTACCACTTCAGAGGTGATGAAGAGGTGAACCACATAGTCCTCAAAATGAAAGGTGTACTCAGTATAACAGAGATTAGGTGTTATCGTAATGTGCTCCCAAAGAAATGATGCCTCTTAGGTCCAACCCTAATTGTCCCCTTTCATTGTAAAGGAAACCCTATTTATATTCCTTATCGATATGTTCCTTTGAAGCATCACATAATCAAAGCCCATTAGCTGAAACTCTATAATTTTGATGCAAGATTCTTAAATATTTGATAGGGTGAACACAATGAAGAACTGGCACAGATGGGGGTCTTAAATCATTGGAAGCACCTCCAGCCATCATTAAACCTCATGCTATAAGATTTAAATACCATTAAAATAAATAATACTAAGGTACCTCAATGCACTTCTTCGGTCTCCCCTCTCCTCTCTTGTCTCACCAATGCACGAAATGCCCCTCTCTCCAACCCCTCCCCCTCGACTCTCATCTCCTCCCTCGTCTCACCAATAAACCAAATGCCCCTCTCTCCTCCAACCCCTAAGCTCGAAAAATCAAAATGAACCCCAAGTCCCCATGCATGCCTTTTTTAATTTTTTTCTCATTTTAACTAAGAGGGGGATTTTCAAAGCCCCATAAATATTTTTGGAGGCAGGTAAAATTTGTCCCAACAAAATCGCCACTTAATCAAAAAAATAGAGGCAATTACAATTTTTAACTCATAATAAGTTAAAATTGGTCAAACTTAGTGTAGGCACTCATTTTCACCTTTATTACCCCATCTTGCTTGAAATCCCTCTCAAAATTAGCGCTTAGGAATTTGAGGCCTTAGACTTGATTAGTTTGCAAAATTTTGAATACCAAAGTTGCTCTAAATGCCCTTTTCCATTCATTTATGAAACTTGAGAATGATTTATGATAAACAAATCATCAATAGTAAAAATTCAACAATTGATTATATTATCATTTTTCAAGCTATTGATAAAATTTATTGAAATAATAAAGAAGATTTATTTGTTTGTTTTACGAATTTCAAAAAATCCTTTGATATTGTTCATAGGGGTAAAGTTTTAAAATGTATAGCTAAATTAGATATACATTTTGGATAAATATTTATAATTTATAGGCTTAATGAGCAAGTTATTATCAAACTCAAAACTTATCAAGGGTGGTCTAAGGAAATTAGTTGCAATATTGAAGTTAAATATGGATGGTCTCTATCCTCAAGTATATTTGGTATTTATATAGATCAATTAAAAAATATTTCAAAGGAGTTGGATGCATAGGCACAAACCTTCATAATCTCATCATTGCTCTCTTACTTTATGCAAATGATTTTATTTTTTTAGCTAAACATTATGATGATCTTGTAAAATAATTAAATATTCTTCAAACATTAAAGATAAGTATTTTGACGTCCTTTTAAACTTAATAGTTTGTAGAAACTATCAAATTTTATCCATAAATAAATATAAATCAATTATGTATTTGAATGCTTGTTTTTAACATAATTAAGTTGTACAATAAAATCACCAAGCTTGTTTTGATTATCTTGGTTTGTAGTATATCTGTTTTAACAATTAATGTAGATAAAATCAAAATTATGATACTTAAATCTAAAATATGTCTCACCCTAGAATCATATTTAATAATCAACCCTTGGAGGTTATTCATTCTTACAAATACTTAGATATTGATATAAATCATAAACTAAATTGAAATCTAAGTGTTGAAAAAGGAATCTCTATTGGATAGAAAGCCTTCCATGGTTTAGAAAATAAATGTAAGAATGTAAGAATTTGGAATTGGGAAAAAAAGAAAACTCTTTTCACCTATCTTGTAACCCCAATAATACTTTATGGTTATGAAGTTTGGGGTGTGCATGTCTCAACAAATATGAAATAAAATTGAGCAAATTCAAAAATAGTTCGTTAGTTATAACTTCAAGATTAAAAACATGCCATACCCTATGCTTGTCATATAATTTGGTTTACTTCTTATTTCAAAAGAAGATTTAAAATAATATATTGTATACAATTATAAGTTAAAAAATTTAAATCCTCTTAGACTCCCTGTAGTTTCCCAACAAACTTGTCTAACTCATTAATATCTTAAAATAGGTTGGCTAAAATACTTTGGCAGTGGCTTGATTTTTGGGGTACATACATTAACATAACCACTTCAAATAATGATAAATTAAAATTATACATTCCAAATAAAGTAACTCAAAAATTATTGAGTGATGATAATATCAAAAATAAAAGAAAACTAACTTACTATAAAAATATTGTTAATCCAAAACTTGATCATCCATCTTGTCTAAATAAGATTATTAGTGTCAAAAAGAAACTTGCAATCAAGAACTAATTCACACAAATTTCATAGCTAAATTGGTAGATTGACAATACCTAAAGCACCTTGGGATAAAATACCGTGTAAGCTCTATAACCTAAATGCCATATAAGACAAAATTTATTTTTTCATCTTTTGTTCACTTTACCATGATATTAGAAAAACCTACAAAAATACTTTTAATTATAACTCAATCCATGAATTTTTAGATTAAGATAACTAAAATAAGTTTGACGATTTTATTATACAACTTCATTTAGTTAGAAATAAATATTCAAATACATAATTGATTTATATATATTTCTAGACAAACTTTGATAGGTCCTATGAACCATTGGGTTTAAAAGGATGTTAAAAGACTTATATTATCACTTTTAATTTAGTTCTTTCTTGATCTTGGTTGCAACATGAAAACACAATTGAAAAATGAGTACTTTTTATTACATTTAGTTCATTGAATTCACATACTAAGCACACAAAAAAAATTTATACCTATTTGGTCTTGTACTTATTGGCTTGGTTAGATAAGTCATGGGGTTATGTCCACCATATCATCCCCTCTAAAATCTTATTCTATCGATGTTTCTCCTTGTTATTATTCTTATTATCCTCATCACTCTCTTTGCTCTTATCCCTCTTCTTCTTTTTCATCTTCTTCCCCTTCAACAACAATATCAACATCTTAGAAATTATAAACTCCAAGATATTAGGGGTACAAAGAAGACCATTAATTCATATACTCTTGTGTGAATCTTGGACCTTCATTCTCTTAGTCACTGTCACTACCTAATCTGTCATCTTGAGGCTCATGTCAAAAAGGTTGCCAATCATACATGATTTTATATGCATCATAATACCTTCTAGTATTGTGGGATCACAATATTACACCTGGGAGGTATATTTTGTTGCTTAACAAATTATCTTATGATCTTATGAGGAGGGTAAGGCTCAACAAAATTCTTCCTTATTTGTATGTAATGACTTGTTTGCTACCATGTCAACTCATATGGAGACTCATCCCACACCTCATTCTTCTTGTATGGCCTATAAGCTGCATCATTCACTTGCAAATTATCAACTACTCTTTTCCAAGCTTCTATTTCCTTATGCTTCCTATCTAGTTTCTCTCTAATAGCCCAAAAAAACTAATCTTTTAATTGTTCATCTTTTACAAACCTTGGTAGCTCAGAAGGTATAAACATAAGAATATGTTCTTGAAGCAGCAAAGAGTGTGTTATTCTCTTTTTGTTCCTCTCAACATATACAAAGTTGTATAGGTCATGATATAGTTGATCCAAAATACATTGCCCTCATGCATACTTCTACTTGTGCATCACTTTTTCCTTGACCACATGAATCAACCCACAAGTAAAAACCCCATGGTTCTTATTTGAATAGATGATATTGTTTATATAGGTTGCCAAAATCAACTGCATAAAGTATTATATCAAGTTTACCCTTCATTGTTTGGTGTAAGTAGGCCCTTTTTTTTACCTTGGTAATATTCGTCAATCCTAGTAAGCCACTTAGATAGTTCATTCATATCACCCATCCCCATGCCATCCTTTATGTAGACTATCTTTCCTCTCATTAGAACCTTGAGAATATGGTGGACATCCTACAATGTGATAGTAACTTCACCTACCAGAGGTGAAATGAGTTGACATTCTCACATCAACACTCCATTAAGATCATAGGAGCTCATGGCCAACTTATACACAGTTTACCCACATCAAAGGCCCCATTATAATCTTAGTAAGAAACACTTCCTCATCATTTATCAAGTTAAGATACCAATCATGAGTTGTATCATAGTAGGCACTATAAGTCTCAGGCTCCATAAAATAAGAGCAACACTACAAAAAAAAATGTATAAGAACTTCATTTGAAAATTTTAAAATTTTGTATATATTTTTCTTCATTTATTATTCTTTACTATTTTTTTAATATCTTCATCCAACATTTGAGATTAACTTATGAAATTGTAAAAAATTGCTAATCAATCATCCCATCATCGATCATGGACGATGTCCTAGTGCCTATGTAAGAATATTGGTCCTACAAGCTTCCAAACTTGGGGGCATGCAACACAATCATATTTTAATGGTAAAATGCCTAAATTTTCAAAGTATGACATGTAAAAAGCATAAAATAACAAAACCCTAGTATTCTTCAAACCCTAGTAATTTTAAAATTCAACATTTTGGATATTATTTTATAAAATCAAAATTACATTATTAAAATTTATTGAATTGCATGGAAATGAGATTAATTGTACTCATTATGTGATAAGGATCCAAGTTTTATCATAAGAGGCATGCTCGGTGTCCAAGAACATTTGAAATTCTCTTAGCCATTATGAAAAAATACTAAAAATCTCACAAATATGCTCAAACAGTCAAAAAACTCCTCGTATAATCTCTTAAACTACACATAGAAAATTCCCTAGAGCTCTTAGACTACAAAAGGCAAAGTGAATAATGGAAAACAAGTCATCCCTTTTATAAAACTTTAACTTGGCATAAAATTCAAGATAATATTTGAAAATATGATTTTTTCATACCAAAATTTAAAATTTTCAATAGCATTGACATCCTTAAACAAAAATATGATAAATTTCAAAATTTTAAAAATTAATGCTTTGATTCCTTAATGCTAGCATTGGATGGCATGTTAGTGTATATGTGGAAAAATAAAACCAAATTGTAAAGAAATATAGTAGATAGGTATAATTCACAAATTATTTTTTTTATTAATGATCAGAAGAGAATGGAGAAATTAGAGAATTTTGTGAAAATTTTGAATAAAGAACTAAAGTGAAAGCTCCTTCATCAATCTTAGTACAAATATACAAGTCAGTTTAAATTTTTTATGATTTACAGATGTTGATCAAGATAAGATAAATTAGTATCAGGAATTCCAATCTCTAGAGTGAAAAGATTAAATTTCCTAATGTCAATGCTGAAAAATTAAGTTCATTTTCAAACATTGTTCAAAAAAATCATATTAGAATTGGTGAAGGATTTAGTCTATTTTAGATAAAAAAAAGATTTATAGTTCAAAATCCAAGCATCGAAACCTAGTATCTCTCATTTATATCCTAGAGGCATATGCTCAATAACTTCAAAGGTGGTAGTACTTAACCATTTTTCTTATATTTTATGCTTTGATAATGATATATGTTGTAATATGTTATCTATGCTTATGTTTATTTCCATGATATACTTCATGTATATAATAATTTTTCCATGCTTATCTTTCCCAATGGTATCGAGGGAAAAGGTTACCCATAACATTAAATTCATTGTGATGGTCATCCTATTCCCTTTATTGGTTGGGGCATTAACTATCAATTCCAATGATACTTAGGGCATTGAGTATCACCTTATGATATGTTATGATCTATTCCCTTTGTTGGTAAATTCATACATATATTATATGTAATTGATGTTGTATTCAGTTATGTGAAAATGTTAGCAAGCATATTGTAGAGCGATGATAATGGAGAAAACTATGAAGGGTAAGGAATTGATGGAGATGTGTATATGGTCATGAAAATGGGAATGTGCATCTAGGGCTTGTCAACAAATGGAGTAAATTATTGTACACATGGATTCAACATTCCTACATAATCAAGAGAATTCTTCACCATCAAGCTCCTCTTTTTACAGAGATCGGTCCCATATATGGAGTCATAGTAATACCCATCACCATTAATAGAGAGAATTGAAGTGGTGATGAAATATCAAAATTGATATTTATTTGGGTTTCTTGTGAGTATTTTTATTTTATTGAAATTGATCTTTAGAAAATGAGAATTGAGAGATCGATTTCATTAAATCTTTTTATTCATATGTAAAGTAGGAAAGAAAACTTTGTACACCATGATGTCATTGTAAGTTGATATGAATTGGAATGAAATCATGTTGGAATGATATTTCAAACATTAATTTTACAGTATGCAGATAATCCCCCAACATTGCGTTGAAAAAATTCAATGGAATGTTACTAGACATGTTGTTCTAGAAAACACTTGTGGGTTCCTATGATATGCCATATTATAATGCTTCAATGGCTCTACATACTTCACAGATGCATGGCAGAACTTCATACATGAAAAATTCATTTAACTTAGAGATGTTATAGTGTTGATAAGCCTGACATATTTACATTTTATTTTTCGAATATATGAACCAAGTGGAAATGAAAAAATCCTTAGAAATATGTATATTATAAAAGAAAATTCACCCTTATATCATGATTTAAAATTCACCCTTAAATATGTAGATGATTCTAGAGACCCCAAGCTATTTGAAAAATATGAACTCCAGTTCTCATGTAAGATAGACTTCGTAGCAAGCATTGGACCAACCCATGTTAGGCCTAGGATTTTGAATGGTTGGAAGCATTTTATTATTGATAATCAACTTAAGTTCAATGATACTTGTCATTTTGAATTGATAGAAAAAATAAAGTATGTATTCAAATTTAGAATATCTAGAGCTTAAAATGACATCACAATGCTATACACTTATCCTAACACCATCATAGAACATAATCCCATTATAGATGAGTGAGTGTAGATTTCAAATATGTAATTTTTTTACAATTGAATTATATTTTTGTTTTTAAATTAATTTTCAATCAAATTTATACATAAACTTGAAAAAGGAGGTTTTCTTGTTCATAAAATATAAAATACTATTATGAATCATTTAATTATCATTTATATGATCTTCATCAATAGGAGATACAATATGTTTCCTCTAGGATCAATATTAATTACAAACTGCATTGTCTCATCCTCCACATCTGGACAAAAAAATAATTGACTACAATGTTATGCTAAAACATAAGGCTCTTTATCTTCGGCTAAATATTTTGTGGACTTGATTACAAAGTATTCACTATTGTCATTTGTAATATTATTCTTTTATCAAGTGTATCAAACCATTTACATCTAAATACTAGACATTGGAATGACATATAATCCAACCAAATAATTTGTTGAATTTTTCCAACATATTATAATGTTCCTTTTATTGAATTTTTATCTCTTGTACTTGCACGACCTACTTGGTAAAAATTAACCATCACTCCACAATCAAATGTCACTCTATTATAATCAATCTTTTCAATTCTGAAGTGTTGACCATATGCCCATATTGAAGATAAAGACAATGCCTGCAAATATTTATATAAATTTTTTTAATTATTGTAATCATTATATTTATATAAACTATCATGTTTTTATAAAAATATTAAAAATTAAATGCATATAAATAAATTAATAATAATTACATTTTGATTGCATCTAATGGCTATATTTTGAACATCTTCATTTATATATTCATCTCCTTGTCTTTGTTTCTCATCAATTGCTTCCCTCAACCATGACCTTGAATACTCTGTTGGCCAATTTTTGTCTCTTATATGTGCAGGTAGAGGTGTACCCCTTGGATTTTGTTTACAAAATAAGACATGTTCTTTTGCAAATCTACTTCTTTTACTTTTGTACAATTCAATCCACTCCTTGCAATATTCCATATTCAATATGAAAAATTAGTTTATAGATTCAAACTCATGATAATCTGCAAAATCACGATGATACAATATACATCCATTAGTAACCATTGATTAAATTAAATTCAAAATGCATGTTATACATATTATTATAAATTAGTAATATCTTTAATATTGTTAGTAACTTTCATAGTATAATTTGTCCCATTATATTCCAAAATCTCTCCTACAATTTTTTCTATATATTTGTTTGCTTGTCACATCTTTGGGGCAAAAGGACTAATTTGAGAAATATACTCAGATGCATAAAAAATGATTCTTGTACAATGTATCCCTCACCCATTTATCCTTTTGATCATGATTTTTTTCAAAAAAATGCTTTTAGTACTTTTAAAAATCTCTCCATAAAAAAATTGCTTCTAACACTTATAACACTTGCTATTTATATATCATCTACTGGGTGGATCAATACTTGGACTTGTATGTTCATAAAAATAATAGTCATTTCATTTTCAAAGGAAAAGATAATCTTAGCAATTTCTCTATGCCATCTAGGTATTTCACTCACATGTATCTCATTTATAGTTATCCACCTATTGATAAAAATATAATATCATCAGATGTCAAAATTGATACAAAAAATAAAAAATAACAATAATTAAACACATGCTATTTTTTCATAGAGTAGTACCATAAGATGACATACCTTACAAATATTGATAGTCAACTAATTTCCCTTTTTAAATCTAGAGGTAAATTCTTACATCCACGAATTGTAAGTGGAAAAATATGTTATTCATAAAGTTATGTATTGTGCAAGTAGTATTAATCATTATATTTTGAAAAAATATATATTAATACCAAAAAAAGGATTTTTATAGACATATAATATGATAATACCTTCAGAAGTTGTGGTAATCATGATATTTTAATCCTATTAATCTACCATAAATTGTAAATGATTTTCTTGGAGATGATCCATA
>Ga0181464_1000044_pt1 | contig 29826 bp, 23 predicted proteins | sample InSIn2gowninarea_FD_119074 | JGI IMG/M metagenome (GOLD analysis project Ga0181464, IMG submission 119074) | Clean room microbial communities from NASA Spacecraft Assembly Facility at Jet Propulsion Laboratory, Pasadena, California, USA -... ...
GAGAGGACCTAGGTGAAGCTAGTTGGATAAGTTCCTCCCTACGGATCAACAATCCCTACAACAAAACCTTTTTTTCTTTTCATTTATGCATCACTACATATCAAGATGGAAAAGGTGAATTGAATTTGAGAAAGTTGATCTATCTATTGTTAAGGACAAGATCTATGAAATGGAATGTGTTTTAAGCTACAGAAAACTTAAGGAAACAAGATAACAACTGCAGGTGCTTCGAACAAAATCATAAACAATGATCTAGCTAAGAATGAACCCTAAGCTATGCAATGACCAAAAGACAAACTTTGTTTTTGGGGCTGTGAGAGTGGGGCCCTCTAATCATGATCCCATGAGCGAGATGAGATAGAGGCCATTGTCACAAGCTTTTCTGAAGTACTTTCTTTCACTACTTCACCGTTGATCTACCTCTTCAAACTAATGGAAACTATTTTAATCAATAACTCAAATACTTGTTAAGCTAAACAAAACATAAATAACTTCAACGGCTAACTATCATTTTAATCTAAGAATACAGATACAAAAAGAGGAACTTTTGTTGTGAGGGTTAGGACCTAACTGAAGATGTTTAGCCCTCTGAGTCAACTCAGTGTTGGATTAGGGTAGAATTTATCATTATCATCAACATGTAAAACACAACATAACAATAACAATCACAATGTTTTGGCTCAAAATGACTTCTTGGCTACAACAAAAAATCGAATCCTAATGAGTCCCTTCTCTATCTTATTTATACAAAATTGGAGCTACCAACAACTCCCAAGAAAATAGGGATACTTGGCACCCTAACTCGAGAGTGACTCTTTCTTAATTGTCACTGGCTTGGCTGCCAATGGACTCGGCTTTCTTGGCTGCTAGTAACTCCGAGATGATGAGATATGGTGGAGGAATCTTCGAATGATTTGAGGAGTTAAGTAGGGAGACCAATCTCCTAAAATATCTCTTTTCTTACCCCCTTAAGCCCTTTAGCTAACTTCCTATAGCAAACCAAGGCATCCTATAGTAGTTTCCTGTAACAACTATAGGATCTCCTGTAGTAGCCTACTTGACCTTGTTTTGAACAAAGATGATAGTATAAGAGCAGGTTAGATCCTCATCTTGGATTCCATGCATATCAATGCCACCTAAGATCAACTCTCCCATGCCTTCTCCCTCTGAAAGATGAAACAAAATACCATAGCATTTACATTTCTAAATTTAGCAATTAAAGGATTATTTCTCTGCAAATGTAAAATGAGATAGTTAGTGCATGAATGTATGAGTCCTAGAACGATAGAACAAAGTTCCATTTATAAGCAGTGATAATAGCTAGAGGATGAATTGCAAGGTTAGCATAGTTCTTTTATGCAAGTAATTTGTGCCATTTCCTAGCTAGATGATTTATGGCATTTCATAAAATTTACCATTCAGTAACCTTCAATTCCTAAATAGGAAAACATTTACCCTACTGCATTATAAATATCTTTACATTCATTATCAATATTTAGACTCCTTCTAGTAAATAGAAGATTGGTCTGGAACCCTAGTGGTATAGCACCCCATTCGAGAAGTGACATGAGTAGAATGTTGCATCTGCTGTGTATATATCACTGTCACCCCCAAGTTTGTATGAAACCCCAAGTTGATAAAGTAAAGTTGGTAACCCTAGGAGTTGCAACATCCTTGTTGCAATACTGAGGCTCATCACTTTGTGACACCGTTACTAGGGACGTGTCAAGGTAGATGTAATTTCTACTTTTCTTTCTAATTTTCGTTCAGTAGGTAGATTTTATTATGCTTTCCTTTCTATTTTACAATTAATTCTGAAAAACACATAAAAGGAAAAATATTCTTTCATGCCTCATAGGAGTAGAGACAATTTAGGGAAATTTTTGCCAAATAATCCCACACCATCAGACAATCAACCTTCCCTCTTCTTTGGTGGATGTTAGCTTCCCTTTCTGACTACAAGGGAGTTGGAGGACCCATTAGGTGAGAAACCAGAGATCTTTGAAGAGCCTATTGGGGAAGAAGAAGAAGAAACCATTCCACACACTTACAGCATGGCTAAAAATAGAAATAGGACTGAAAACAGAAATTAAGGTGCTTTTCCCATTAGAGAGACTAATGGAGATGCTAGGATGAAAAACATAAGCCCCTATACCCTTCCTCACTTCCATGGCTTAAGCTCAAAGGACCCTGATGCCTTTTTGTTTGAGTTTGTTGTCATCTACAAAACTTATGCTTATAACTTTGATGACCAGTAATTAAAGTTGTTCCCATCCACTCTTAAGGATGTAGCCTTGCACTGGTTCTTGGGTTTACCTAGGGAAAACTTCACTACTTGGGCTCAAATGAATCAATCCTTCAATGAAAAGTATAGGGACTGATGTAGGTCCAAGGACACCAAAGAGGAAATCTTCACAATGACCTTGGGACATGATGAATCCTTGGAGGATTATGATGAAAGGTTCCAACTCAACTACAAAATGGCTAGATGCACCCTTGATCCTGAACCAATCAAGTTAGTAATTCTTAGAGGGATTAGGGAAGATATCCTAGAAACCCTAAACATGCTATCTAGAGGGGACATCTATCAACTATCTTATGATGATACCAATATAGTTTTCAAAAATCATTCTAGGGCTATTAGAAAGAAGGGTAGGGATAGTCAAGCTTTAGCAAGTTACTCTTCCTCGAAAACATCTATCAAGAGTGAAATTGGAAACATGTTGGAAGAATTTAAAAGTGAAATGCTACATACCCTTGCTCTGTAAATGGACACCATAAAAATAAGGAGAAAGCAAGAGGAAGTAGAGCGAGCCTTAGCTATATATTTCCCTAGATGCACTAGAAGGAACCCCAGAAATGAGTATTCAAAAAGTGTTATAGAGGTCTGCTCAATCTATGAGGAAAACCACTCCACAGATAAGTGCCATTCTCTGCCTGGATTGGAAGTTTTATATCAAGGAATTACAAGTATGGTTGAACAACTTTTTTATATCAGCCAAAGGAGGCGTCAAGGACCTCGACCATACCAAAAGGGTAACCAAGGGGCATCCGATTCATATTACAGTCCCAATCAGAACACATCCCTTCCCCCTTGGTGTTCTCCTGCTCATCCTTCATGGTCCACACCTTCTCCTTGGTCTTATGCACCTCAATGCCCTTCCCAACCTCCCAATAAGTCATTTCATCCATATGCTCCCCCACATATTCAATGGAATACCCCATAATAGGGGTGGAGGCCCCCATTCAACCAATCTCTAGCTTACTTGTTACAGGGAAAAGTGTCTATACAGAACTGCTCTATCCCACTAAGGTGTGGTAGCTGCCTTAGAAACAAACAAAGTAAAGTCTACTTTCATTTTCTTTTATGAAAGATAGATGAGAGAAGAATAAAGGAGGCCAACCTCTGTCTTGCGCTTGACTCCTTGTTCGGTTCCTCTCTCTTCTGATAGTCTTTCACTACTTGCCTTCTCGTATACCCAGCTTTACAGAGTACCTATAGGATCAAAGTAGCACAAAACTATACAAGAACATGGATCTATTATCATAAACAATCTAGGGTCAGATGTAAATTGACCATACAAATGCACAAAACACAGATTACACAAGAGTATGGAAGAAAACTAGAATAGCTTTATTGATAATCAAGAAAAAGCCAAGAGAGTTACAACCAGCTGTTCTGACCCAGCATCATCCTCTTGGAAAGAAAGCCCTCTTTCACCTCATACAAAGCTTAGATCACCCAACACACACTGATGTTGCCTCAAGAAACTAACAAAAATTCCTTATAAGATGCAAAATTCCAGCCTCTGGATCTCTGGGATGAGGGATCCATATATAGATATCTGTAAGGGAGATGAGTCAGCTTGTGTTTTGATTAGTGTCCTCCCTCTGATAGTTCTTGCTTCCACTTGGAGACTGATGATCTCTTACTCATCCTTGGTCGAATTCAGAGAGGCAAGTGTCATAGGAGAAACTTCTGGAAGATTCCATGCTTTTCCACCTTGCAGATTGACACTGCCATTTGTCTCTTCTCGCCCATCGCACCCCATAGAAGGGATTTTTGAAATGCAACGCACCCACTGAGTGTACTTAGGTGAGATGCATCGCACCCTGGCCATGGAGCAAGTGCAATGATCCTGTTTTGACCAGTTTTGAGTAGTTTTTCATGGAGAATTTCTAGAAGAAGCTGTAATTAGTTGACCTTGTTCCTTTAGGGGTTGGAACAACACTTTTAGGGACTTAGGAGCCCTTAATTTATGGATATTTTATGCCTGGGGTTGCAGGGCCAAAAAATATCTATAACAGTTGCCCCCTAAAGCATGAGGTCGTTAATCTTTTTTGATGTCGGGTGAAATGCTTTATAATGAGGATCCGAAGTTCTTTCAAGCCGAGAGGAGACTTGTAATAAGATACAGTACAATACATTATCTTCATAATATTTTCATGATCTAGCTGAGGTGGGCATTCCCATGCTTAGCTTTATAAATTCATTTTCATGTACATAGGATAGACAATCGTCTGAGTGTAGACTGATGATTCTAGTAGAGCCATCATCCCTTTGATTGGATGATTATCTGTGCGGCAATGATGTACATTTGATGTCTTTATTTTTCTGAATATATATCGCAGCCCGGATGGATGAAACTAGATCCGGGGTCTTCAATCTCGTTCGATCTTCACTCAAAGTACAAGTCGATCCATGTGAGAGATATTTTGGAGTCGAACATGGAAAGACATCGCCTGATTACTAGCCAATGATGTAAGCTGTTAACAGGCACGAGAGGAATCACCGATAATGATAATGACCCTCAAGGTACTGCAATACAATTCACGTGGTGTGAATAAAGGACTTGGCGTCGAACACCACGCAAAATCTTTCGGTCGAAGGCCATTGATGCAAACCTTTTGCCGAAAGTGAGAAGCTTGCCCTTGAGGCATGCAAGCTTCAAAGTACTGAAGGGGTGTTCCTAGATCGACTTCTTGGATAATGAGCTGATATCGACAAGAAGTGATCCGTCATAGGAGGGCCTTAATGAATCCCACATCAATGACATGGAACGGAGCAAATGATTTTAATGGAGGTGAAAAACGGTCTGGTGATATAAGGTTCAGGGTGGCGGTCATGAAAGAATGGAGCGTAAATGTATTGCAGTGGGTGAGACACAGGTGAATTCTCTGAATGACTTCTCTTGAACATATTGGCGACACTGACATGATGGATTGGTAGCATTAACCCCAAATGTGGATGGTGTGATGTGACCATGGTGATGTGACCGGTGAATGAAACAACCCAACCCAACATGGACGCGAAGTGAAAGTGTCATGTTCAAGAGCGACCTGCTACCAACAAAGTTTCTTCAAGTTTTCTTCCCAATTTTTCCCCAGTCATTGCTGACCAGTACCTCTTTATTTTTGTCAAGCTTGAGGAGGATAACATATGCTTGTTCTATAATTTGCCCTTCGGGCAAACCCATCGCTATGTTTTAACGAGCCTAGCGATAGTGAAACTCGTTCTTGTCTGCCGTGGACAAGTTTGTGGCTATTATGTTTTTTAACGAGTTTAACGACAAAGATAACTCGGTCCTTTTCAATTTTAGAGAGTCTGAAAAGGGACGTAAAGGAAACTCCAAAATTCCTTTTTCGTCATCTAATCCCTTAAGTCGGAAAAAGTATAAAACAATACAGAAGGGATGAATTTTTGGTACTTTTAACTAGCCGAACAAAACAAGCGCTCGATCTTTTTGTGTAATAATCCCTCAGGTCTAAAAATACTAAAATCTAAAGGAGGGATAGCACTTCCGACCGTTTTAACGAGCTGGAGAGGCCAATGGCTCGGCAATTTTTTCATATTTTACGAGACAGTTGAAAAGAGCTTAAAGAAGACTCGTCTTTTGAGGAACGAGTGATAAAAATGGGTAGCAGCTGATTCCAGGTAAGGTTTGGAATTTTCCAATCACGGCAGTGTTACAAGGATGGCTAACATGATCACTCTTCGCAGCTATTCCTCAAAATGGGTAAAAAATAAAATGGAGGTGAATGATCGGCCAATGTAAAAGTGGAGGTGACAGTGCGAACACGACCAAGGCTTTAAAGGCTGAAGTATTACATTCACGATGGTTATTTACCGGAAATTGGTTCATTTTTTAATGAGCTTAAACTCTGGAGGAACATGTGCTCATTGCTTATGTTTATTTTTTAACGAGCATGAAGTTCGCATTAAAATTGCTCGAAAAATCCAGTCGTGTAATAAGAATGTCTCATTTAAAACGACAGTTTTTCAACTTTTTGCCCCACATCCTTTCTTTATGTAAGTTAGGAAACGACCAATCCAAAAAGAAGATAAATGATCGGTATTTGCTTGCACGCCAAAAGTTTTGCATGCCCCCAGGTATAAAACAGAGTTTCGAGGTTACCCCTCAATTTGCAAACAAAACATGCTTGTTTTATCAGGAAAGGTCTACCTCTTACAGGTTACCAAAGATTGTTCTATTCACAGCACAAACAAAACACTTCTTCGACGATGTTTATTGAAATAAACAAAGGTGAGTGGTGATGCTTTCCAACCCACACAACTTTGACAAGAGAATCTTATTCCAGTCCAACACCCTCTTCCAATCACGGATGGAGTACGGAGGTCATATACCTCTCGCGGAAACCTATCCTATACCCGAAGTTTTTCTGCCGAAGCAGACCAGGGTGCATGCCCCCTGGGTTTTAGTCATATCCCCGAATCACTCGCGCTCATCGGGCAGATGGACTGGGGATTGATGAGACATTCCTTGCGTGAAAAGACCATTTAGGGATGGTATATGACTATTTGCCATGTGTGAATGGGGAAATGAAAGTTGGTCTATGAGCTTGAACACTCTTCCTTCTTGAGGAAAACACATTACTCTAAAGAGTGAGGAGACAATTGCTCCCATGCAATAAATATGGTTTCACCCAAGGAGTAGATTATAATCCAGGGGTCCTTGGACTACCATCATGTTCATTTGAACGGTTTTCCTTCTCAATGTTATGGGCACATTGGGAAGGATCCCTAACGGTCGATTGGTTCCTTTGTCAAAGCCTGTTAGATTTCTCATCTCAGGCAAAAGCGATGGCGAACCAAGTGCTTTCCAAGTAGTCGAGGAAAGGATACTCATAGAAGCTCCTTCATCTATCATGGTACCGGCCATGACCATTTTGTATATTTGAGTAATGATTCGAAATGATACACTAGCCGATAAATGGGGTCTGCGTAGTTGATTCCAATCGAAGGAAACAACTAGATTGCTTGGAGGTGGGACCGAATAGACGGCCGTGTACGACTCTGACGAACTTCCTTCCTGTGGTAAAGGAATGGGTAGATTGCCCCCATGTTCATCGAAGTCTGTGTTTACGAAAAGAATTTTGACGGTGTCATCCTTTTCTCTTCGATGACTGTATCATCTGAAGATGGAACCTCTGAAGGCAAGACCGGGTCAACTGCCGCCTCGACCTTTTTCCTTTCGTCTGGTGTGGATTCAGACGGTTCATCTTCAATGATAGACGCTTCGGCCGACCACCTGGGCAGGTCAGCCGAATTCTCAACTAGTGATGGACTCGGCAAGAGTTTTTTATATCCAGGAGGAAGTCGTAATGGTGAAACTGGACAATCATCCAAAACTCTTTTAGCCTCATCTAAGAAGGGACAATGGTGGATGGCATGATCACCTTCACACAGTTTACAAGGAAATCTATATTTTCCTTTTTGTCCAAGGGCTTCAGTTTCACTAGTCAACTGTGTGCTTTCAACATGATAATCAGAGGTTGATGACACTGGATTGTGCAAACGAGGAGACCAGTCCCTTAAGATCCAAGGGATGCAGGGACAATCTTGGTGATAGTGGTCTCCTTTGCAAATGACACATGGCGATTTAGGCCTGGTCGGTGCAGTGTGTGGATTTTCGCTAGACGATGTTTGGTTGGCCCCTTTCACCTTTGGCTCCTTCTTCTTCTTCTCTTTCTTCTTCTTTTCCTTCTTCTTCTCAGGTACTTGATTTTTGGCTTTGCCAGCCCCATCAAGCGAAGAGGAAGGAGGAGAGGAAGAATTGGATGAAGTGGAGGGTTGGGGGGTAACTCTGGAATTGTCTAGTTGCTGACTCGACTGTTCAGGAATTGCGGTGTTCTAAACGACAGAGGTTGAGAAGAGCCATATGGGCAAGCCTATTGTCAATTCTGGAAGAAACAATGTGGCCATATGGGGTGCGCCAACATCTCCCCAAGAGGAGAAGGGACTAGGATTCCCACCAAGGGGAACTCCTTGGTTGGTGGACTCCATTTTCTCAACCTAAGACCAACGTAGGAAAGGTGATGATTATTCCGTTTAAAATAAATTTTTAGATGCTTTGACACAACTTGTTTTTTCAATTTTAAAGAGTCGAGAAAAAACAAAAGATGACTCTAGTCTCCTTCGATTTTTAATGAGCCTGAAGTGACAAGTGCTCAGATGGACCTTTTCCGTTAAAGAGTCTGAAAAGGAACGAAAGGGACTGCTCTGGAAATCTAGGTAAAGGGTTTACCAAACCAATCGCAAAACTGCAGAATACTTTTTACGGTACGGCAGTCAATCTTCCCGAATGCTGTGTTCAGTGCATTGCGTTCGATAGGGTGGCAGACATGGCTTCCTATGGATAAAGGATAAAGCCTATTGTGGTCTCCCAAAATATACTCGACGGTACGTGGGAGCACAAGTCCGTATTGGCACTTGTCGTCTCAAAGTGGAGGAATCACCCAACCAACAATGAAAGCGACAGTTACCACGTTTTACGACGCCGGAACACGTCTCTATCCTAGACTTCTAGATGTTGCGTTAGGTTCCAAAGCGTTGTTAGATTCATTCAATTTATTTCAGAGTTGATCTTGTTTAAGAAATTTTCCTTTCAGGTTCACCGCGTGATGTATATACACAATTCCTAAAATGCAATCTAAGATGATAAACAATCGTTTTATCTTCTTTATGCCATGAAAATCCTAGCTACTAAGGAAAGATAGACAATTTTCTTTCAACAAAGAGCAAAGAGCATACATTATATGCACTGTCCTAAATCAAACCAATCAAACAGTCTAAATGCAAATGCACATGCATGTATTTGTTTATGACTTTCTTAATATGTAGATGATAAAAAGAAAGCTTATGTGCAAATTTGAATTACTTTTAAAGCGACAATACTTAACAACTTTCTTTCCAAAATGAAGTGAGGGTAAGAGAGACACTCAGCGATTTTGAAATGAAATATTGCTTTTCGACACTTTAAAAATCACAAATTCAAATCATATGCAATAGTAAATCATATAATCGACTACCAAACAAGAGGATTGCCTTCTATGGCTGAAAACGACAGCTACGACACTTTCAGATCAAAGAACGACAACTCGATTATGTTACTTTTTGCAAAAGAGAACTGAAAATGACTAAAAATACACTTAAAACATTCACAGTTCTTTGCACATTGGAGGCGGATTAACAGCAAGGAAGAGGGTTTCAAACAGAGGTGTACTGATTACAAGCAGCAAAAATTCATGAATAGGACTGAAAAGAATGAACACAGAAACCAAAATTTAGTGACAAAGCCTAGTATGATCAGCGCACTTGTAACACAGGGAAACTGAAATGCAGCGCATGTGCTACACTCGGGAAGTGCGCTAAATGTCAGTTTCTCAGAACAGAGGGTCGATGGACCAGGGACGAGACTTTGAACGGGTTCCGGGTCACAGTTTGCAGTTCAGTTTAGGGATTTTGGCCGTGAAAATGGTAATCAGTAACTCAACAACAAGGGTAGATCTAAAGAGGTTATCAAGGCTACCACAAGGGAAATTAGAGAGCTTGTAGATCAAGTGTTTAATTCATAAACAAACCTGGAGATTGACTGAAGCAGCATTGATCTACTTTGCATTCGTAAAACAAATGTAGTTCAAAGGCTGGCTGGCTTGGCTTCAGGCTCCTTCTGTGAGTTTATAAAGTAAACAAATGTAGATAAACAATCAATCTATTCGCTCCCCAGTGGAGTTGCCATTTTGTTACAGGGAAAAGTGTCTATACAGAACTGCTCTATCCCACTAAGGTGTGGAAGCTACCTTAGAAACAAACAAAGTAAAGTCTACTTTCATTTTCTTTTATGAAAGATAGATGAGGGAAGAATAAAGGAGGCCAACCTCTGTCTTGCGCTTGACTCCTTGTTCGGTTCCTCTCTCTTCTGATAGTCTTTCGCTACTTGCCTTCTCGTATACCCAGCTTCACAGAGTACCTGTAGGATCAAAGCAGCACAAAACTATACAAGAACATGGATCTATTATCATAAACAATCTAGGGTCAGATGTAAATTGACCATACAAATGCGCAAAACACAGATTACACAAGAGTATGAAAGAAAACTAGAATAGCTTTATTGATAATCAAGAAAAATCCAAGAGAGTTACAACCAGCTATTTTGACCCAGCATCATCCTCTTGGCAAGAAAGCCCTCTTTCACCTCATACAAAGCTTAGATCACCCAACACACACTGATGTTGCCTCAAGAAACTAACAACAATTCCTTACAAGATGCAAAATTCCAGCCTCTGGATCTCTGGGATGAGGGATCCATATATAGATATCTGTAAGGGAGATGAGTCAGCTTGTGTTTTGATTAGTGTCCTCCCTCTGATAGTTCTTTCTTCCACTTGGAGACTGATGATCTCTTACTCATCCTTGGTCGAATTCAGAGAGGCAAGTGTGACAGGAGAAACTTCTAGAAGATTCCATGCTTTTCCACCTTGCATATTGACACTGCCATTTGTCTCTTCTCGCTCATCGCACCCCATAGAAGGGCTTTTTGAAATGCAACACACCCACTGAGTGTACTTAGGTGAGATGCATCGCACCCTGGCCATGGAGCAAGTGCAATGATCCTGTTTTGACCAGTTCTGAGTAGGTTTTCATGGAGAACTTCTGGGAGAAGCTGTAATTAGTTGACCTTGTTCCTTTAGGGGTTGGAAAAACACTTTTAGGGACTTAGGAGCCCTTAGTTTATGGATATTTTATGCCTGGGGTTGCAGGGCCCAAAAATATCTATAACATTACTACCTCCACCTCCATATTAATCACAACTCCTTCATCCTGCTCCACCTAAGAAACCTTAGATGCCTGCTCAACCAAATCCGAACCCAAACAACAAACATGAACAACAAATCTATAGTGAAGAGACATCCTACCCTGCCTATGTTATGGAAATTCAAGAAATCAACCTCAAGTTTGGAAGATTTCTTCCAAATAACCAACCTCCATCTCCACTTGAGGAGCTTGAAGAAGAAAAGGAAGAGAATTTTTCTAAATCCAATCAGCCTCCTTTTTCTCAAATATTGATCCGTCCTAGTTAGCACACCCCATAAGAGACTAAACTTATAGGGGAATTGAAAATATTATGTGTTAAAATCCCACTCCTCCAAGTCATCAAGGATGTCCCCATCTACAACAAGGTAATCAAGGAGAAATGCTTCAAACATCCTGGGAGGAGAAAGAAAGACACCCCTACCATTAATGTCATTAGACAATTGTCTCACTTAATGCTAGGGACAATGATTTACGCAAAGTGTGTAGACCATGTAAGTCTTGTGGTAGATGTGCACATTGATGCAATCATTGTCCCTCACACCTTGATTGACTTTGGGGTTGCCATCAATGTGATGACTAAGGAGAACATGCTTAAACTGAATCTCCAAGGATCATTAAGGAAGACCACAATAGTACTTCAGCTTGCAGATAGATCCACAATAGATCCCGAGGGAGTTATTTAGGATGTGATGGTCTTTATCAATTCCTGGGAGTACCCTACTAACTTTTTAGTTCTTCAGCCCAAAACAAAATTCAATGGTTATCCTTTCATCCTTGTAAGGCCATGGCTAGCCACTTCTGATGCTTACATAAGTTGCAGAGATGGGAACATGACCATCAAGAACGGGAATTTGTCCAAATAATTGGTGATGTACCCTCCTAATCAACCATCCCTAGAGAATGATTTACCCTTATTATTGGAAGATGAAGAGGAAGATGAAGTATACCACACCACCTCCTACCAATTATGTACCCTAGATACTATTATAGGATAGGGTCAACCTAATGAAGATGACCTAATTGATCGAATCGTCCAGAACTAGCCCTCCAACACCATGCCTATTGATGAGCTGGTGAATAAATTAGAAGATAACCCTTGGATCAATTTGTGCTCAGTTGACTCAAGTCCTACTCATATAAAAATGGTAGAATTTGGTCCATCTAAAACATTGAAAATCAACTCCTCTCTCTCAGCCCATCAGGAAGAGAATTTATGCAAGATGTTGAGAGAGCACTTGGATGCTTTAACCTATGTTTGACACTTGAATTAATTCAACTATTCCAATACATATATTAATGAAAATGTGTTGTATAAGTTGTTAACATTATCATTCCCATGTTGGTTACATCCCAGACATTAGACAAAACCTTTCACGTACACTCACTATATCGATTGTTGCACTCACGTAGATTGTCTGCTAAGTGTTGTACGTGATATATTCCCTTGTGTGTTGTGAATGCTGCATCTGTGTGGATTACTCCTCAGGAAGCTCCACACATCTTGTTATGTTGTGTGTTCCTAACAGAGTTTGGCTTCCTCCCATCTGACTTGGGACTCAGTCCCACCCTCTCTCTCTGCAGTGAAAGAACCTTGACACAAGTAACACTAACAATCACCAGGCATGCGAACCTTGCTACTCAAAGACAAGCTTACCACTCTCCTGTGCTGACAAGAAAGAGTTAAGGAAAACATTTAAGATAATGGAAATCAGGCCATCATACCAGATGGGACTCCCACACCAAACAGTGTGAGGTCTAGTTGGCACTTTATACTGGGTTGATCATGTTAGCGAGTCTTGCACTCAACATTTCTGGCACTAGAAGGAGGGCCGCCAATTGTTTATGGCTGAAAGTCCTCTCACACCCACTCATTAATCATCTAGTAAAGGAAGTAACTTGCACTCCCTCTCACCTACATGTGACTCTGTAGTTGGTTACTCCTAATCTCCCAGGACTGAACAATAAATTTCATATTAGCACCTTTGCTTCATCTATCCCATCACCCGCCAATTCACGGAAGTAGTCGAACTGATACCAGGAATCCAACATCTTCCATATGCATCAAGAAATTCAAAAACCACTCCCACAGGGGTTGTTGTATCATTAGTGGAAGAAGGAGTTCTTTCCACACTTGAAGGTCTGGCAGAAGCTGTTGAAGACAACGAGGAACCTACGATCCTTTGATAAGGAGAAAGAGAAACCCTCATGATCTTGGGGTTAGAATCTGGTATAGGAGGTGGAGGAGAAGGCAGTGGAGGAGGCAGAGGTGGAGACGAACCAACAGAGTTAGAGCTGAAACCATCAGATTTTGAAGAAGAGGAGGAGGATAAAGAAGAAGTAGACATGGCTGACCAAAATATGGAATGGATGACTCAGGGACCATTGGCGCTCTTGGGTGCTTTGCACAAGATGCTGAAGTGGTTAGAGAGGACGATCACAAAGTTCAAACTTGACAACACAGTGAAGGTATAAGATCATTTGGACAACTTATACCTACAACTACAGACCTTTGAGGTATGGTACGACGATGTAGCATGTAGATTCTTTCCATGTACCTTAGATGGTCGTGCAGCTGCATGGTATCACAGCCTTCCTACCAAATCCATACAGAACTAGGGTGCGTTCAAATGCATGTTTCTAGAAAAGTTTGCTAATGAAAAGACCCTAGCCATGTTTCCAAAAGAGTTGGGAAGCCTGAAGATGGAGGGGAAAGAAAATATAAAAGACTTTAATCAAAGGTTTCTTCACATATTGAACAAGTTTGTAGCGGACGCAAAACCTCATGACTCCATCAATGTAGATTACTACACATCCGCACTGTTGACTAGCATTGTGTAGTTCGCCAAGAGAGTTGTGAAACAAACATTATTGGAAAACTGAGAGGAGGCAATCGTTGTTGAGAAAGACCTATGTGCAATTGGAGTCATCAAGTATGATGAACCAGCAAAGGAATCCAGGGACGAGCAGAAAGTCCTAGGTGGCGACAAGCAAACGTAGAGACAAGAAACAAGTGATATTGAAACCCTCACTCACCTCGTCAAGAACTAGACATCATAAGTGTCTGAGCTTAAATAAAAAAAAATGGACACAACTGCAAGAAACTATCCACCCAGACAATGACAAGGAAGCACATCATCAGGAAGCAACCGTCTCTTGATGAAAACTATGCATAGCTCTGTGTTTAAGCTCGAATGGTGCACGAATGACCAATTATATTCATTTCATGAAGATGATCACTCAAGAAGGTCTTGTTCAGACTAAAAGTGAGTTGCAGACTCAGTATATAGTCACGCACTTAACATAGACAACAATACGTAGGAACAACCGAGAGATATGGATAATGTTGAAGATGTTGCACCAGATGAGGCATCAAGCTTTGGGCATGTGGTAAACATGTATCAGTGCTCACAAGCAATGCTAAAGACAAACACTGAGAAATAGCCCCAAAAGAAAAATGATCATTACAATCTCAGAAGTAAGGGTGCTCCCCCTACAGTTGGGGAAATGCAAGAAAAGCTAAAAATATTGATGAGGAAGGTTGATCCACTAGTGGTCCAAAAGCAAAAAATGTAAAGAAAGCCTGAGAAGACAATGATAGACAAGAGTACATCCATGAGCAAAAAACTACATAATACTCCACTTGACAACACGATCACCAGTGTTACCCCAGAAACCTCAGTGAGTCTACCCCCTTTGGATTACAACATTGTGGATGACATGAATAAAACTCGTGCGAACATTAGTTTGTTCGAGTTATATAAGATCCATATTCAGTGGGACATATTGCTGCATGCAGTGGGACAAACAACAATGAACAACACAACCTCTACCAGCAAGGGAAAAAGCACACCTCCCGGATCACTTTCAACTATGATAAACACACTTTGGATGGAAAAATCAAGCTCAGGTTACCCTCCATTCCTACTCTCATCCTAAATTTTCAACTGTAAGTTCACAACTGCTTGGTTGATTCTGGCACAGCAGCCAATGTCATGCCACTCTCCATTGCCAAAAATATCAATGTGCAATGGAGCAAGACATCCACACAAATCATCCAACTTGATCGAACATCTGTACCAAACATTGGTGAACTTCGAGATGTGATCATCTGACTATCTCACAATGGTTGGGTCCAACCATGCATCAACATTGTTGTTGTGGACATACTCGAAGCGTATGGCTTACTACTCTATAGAGACTGGTCCAACAAGTTGAACAAATACTTTGGTATGGATTGGTCGCACATGTGTCTTCTATACAAGGGTAAAAACAATCAAATTTGGGTGTTATCTGAGAGGTATATGAGGCACAATGTCACTCCCATCAATGGCGAAAATGAACTTTTGGCCTTCACAGAACTCATGTTCGGAAACTACCTCATGGAAACAACACTGGGGTGTCATCCTGCACGGCCAACCCCAAACCACCAGACATGCAGTTGGGTCTCCTTCTTTGCCAAACTAATTGAAATGAAGCATGTACAATACATTGTAACAATAGTAGCAGTAGCAGTAGCAACAACAATAGCAATAGTGAAAGCATGTCGAATGATTCATGTAAAGACAAATTGTGGAACATGTATTTCGACGGATCAAAGACACAGGATGGCTCAGGAGCGGGTGTGTTTTGATTGACCCAAAACTATAGGAAACATCTGATTTTGAGTTGCTTGGAGTTCGAGTGCATGAACAATGTTGCTGAGTGGTATGGAAGGTATGTAGCACCATTCACTATTTATCATCGCATCTCAAAAGTTACCAACAAGAGCTATGGTGACTAATCTCTACCAAGCATTTAACATCACTATTGTACCACATACGTGTAATGCAACTTCCAATTGTCTGGCAAATGAAACCTCTAGGATTTCACTAATTAGGGATAGATTTATTATTGAAATTTGATATAGACCATCTATCCTGGATAACATAACTAACTTATACATGTTTAATGATGATCAATAGATACTACATTTCATGGCCACACCTTCAAGAATGCAACGATAGACGAAGACGAGCATGAGCAATCTCTTCAAGAAGAAGCTAGTAGCAAGAAAGGCCACCTCATCCCCAAGGGAGTGGAATCATTAGAAAAAATTTATGACTTGAAAGAATGCTTTCAGGGGCTAAGGAATAGAAAAACCCACAGTTCCAACATGATGCATGAGCTGATCAACTTGGGAACAAAACACAATCCGAAGTTCGTCAATCTCGGTACGTTTTTCACACAGCAAGAGCAACAAGCCTTCGCCCGGTTGTTCAAATGGTACTGGGATGTGTTCACGTGGACGTATGATGATATGAAAACTTATGACATGTGAATAATCCAACAAATCATTCCGATCAAATAAGGGGTCAAGCCATATCAGTAGAAGCTGAGGAAAGCACATCCATTGCTTGAACCCCTCATACAGAAAGAGCTCACCAAGCTATTGGATGCACAGATCATATACAAAGTTTGTCATTCTAATTGGGTTTCAAACCTTGTTCCTGTACGCAAGAAGTCTGGGGAAATCTGCTTGTGTGTTGATTTCCAGAACATGAATTGCACCTCGAACAATGAAAACTAACCATTGTTGTCTATGGACCACATTCTACAAATAGTATCTGGGGCACATATGTTTTCCTTACTCGACAGTTTTTCAAGATACAATCAGGTTTTGGTAGCAGAAACTGACAGACTCTGTTATCACTAAAAAGATTTCAAAAGAAAAGGGTAAGGTAAGGAAGAATTGGTCTTGGTCATTCTCATGCTCCTTTCATGCATAAGAAGCACTTGGCAAACTCAGGGTCAGCATACATCAGAGTTCTTTGAAGGCCCAAACAAGATTTGAAGGGATTGCATACTTATTATGTGGTCTTGGGGATGGGTATCTATTCAACTTCATATTAAATATGAGCACTGGAGAGTTGTCTGACCGGAAGAAGATTTTGTTGGGTACAAAAGCTATCACCTTGAGGAATTTTCGCTCTAAGAACACAACACATGTTTTTTCAGCATCAGACAGGCCAACAGTTATTTACAATAGCAATTGGAAGTTTTTGTATAACAATGTGAATCTTAAGGAAGTCAATCACATGTGCCTTTTCAATTCAGTTTCCTTTCCAGATAGCCTTGCAATTGCAAAGGAGAACCTGCTTACTATTGGGAAAATTGATGACATTCAGAAACTTCATATCCATGCAATTCATCTTGGAAAGCATGCTCGTCGTATTTTCCACCAGGAGCAATTTCACACCTTTGCCATTTGCAGTGTGAAGTATTCTCAGACAAATATTGAGGAGATTGAAACACACTTTGTGCGCCTGTTAGATAATCAGACATTTGAAGTTCTTTCATCATATCAACTTGATACTTATGAAAATGGATGTTCCATCCCCAGTTGTTCATTTACAGATGACAACAATGCTTATTATTGTGTTGGGACAGCATATGTCTTGCCCGAGGAGAACAAACCTAACAAAGGCTGAATTCTAGTATTCTCAGTTGAAGATGGTAAACTGCAACTTGTTACTGAGAAGGAGACAAAGGTTTCTGTTTGCAATCTGAATGCATTTAATGAAAAGTTGCTTGCTGGCATCAATAAAAAAATTCAGTTATACAAATGGGGGCTCCATGATGATGGTTCAAGAGAGTTACAGTCTGAATGTGGCCATCATGGTCATATTCTTGCACTATATGTTCAATCTCATGGAGATTTTATTGTAGTTGGTGATTTGATGAAAGCAATCTCTTTATTGATATACAAACATGAGGAGGGAGCAATTGAAGAGAGGGCACATGAAAAGAGACATTTCAAGATAATGAAGCTCAAGACAGTCAAATTTTGGCATTATAAACTATGTTTTGTGATTACGCAGCAGTTTCGTAGCGCGCTACAAAACTGCTGAAGATGATGCCTAATACACAATAGTTTCGTAGTGCGCTACGAAACTGCTGTTGCTACATATTGTGATTTTATGGACCATTTTTGTGAGACAAAGAGAAATATTCTTTGAATAGGAGTGTCTGAAAGGGAGCATTCATGAAGTATAAGTGTCTAGCAAAGGCAAAACAAGGAAATGAAAGACATTTATGAACTCCAAAGTTTTATGTTATGAAAAGAGCAATCGACTTCCAAGAGGATTACCAAGCAATGGAAAACTCCTCTCTGAAAAGTGAAAGAGGTTTTTATTCCTAAGATACTGAAATACAAAAACCTCTTCCACTTTCTTCAAATCCATTCTGATCTGGGAGAAATGAAGGACCAAACTTGCGCTACAAAACTGCTATAAGTGCAGTTTTTCACAAGCCTATTTCTCTGTTTGACACGTCTTTCAAAGAGATGTTTTTGGCGGTAGGAAAGGTGTTTCAAAAAATAAAGAGAGGCTTTTGTTAAGCATGGATTGGTTCACCAAAGCCTCCTTCATTTTTTCCAAATACATTTTTTATGAGAAGTTATGAGCTCTGTCCCAAGACCTATTTTTCAGCCAAAACAGAGCAAGGGACAGTTTCCTAGTTTCTAGGAACAACAAAAGGATGAGTCATCAAGGGCCAGCTAGAAGGTTATGGGCTTCATCAAATTCGACTTCATGGAGTTTTATTTTTCAAAAGGAGTGTTTAATTCGTAGATAAGGTTGTTTTAGTCATAATAAGGAGTTACACTCCTAGTTGTATTAGGTCTCTAGGACTACTAGGTAGTTGTCAAATGCATTTAAAGGTTTGTTTTATGGTTAGAATAGGTTTCACTGACGGAAAATTCGAATTCCTCTCACGAAGGAGGAAGGAATCCAAACTTGTAATGAACTCTATATATGGCAAGAGATGTAATGCACTCAAGGTTGGAAATTTATAAACAAAAGCTCTGATATTTGGCTTATGTAAAGACTCTGTTTTTTTGGTAATACAGTACTGGATTATGCTTCTCAAGAATCATATAGAGTTCAATGTATGAGTTTCTTTGTTGTCTTTTCATGTTATATAGTGTTATGAGTATTTGATTACTTAGAAATCCCTTACAGTGTTCTAATTTCCTTCATATACTCGTAAACTGCCTTCTATGTGTTTGGTATGCTCTACATATGTTGAAATCTGAATGCCTTGACTTTTATGCAAAGCTAACCCTACTATTAATACTGAATCATATATGACTCCATAAGCCCAATGGATACTTGTTAGTTGTGTTTCCACCATTTTCATTTTTATTTGTTTCATAAGAGCTAGTCATCTTGATCAAAATCAAAATCTTTAATCCTTTGAGAGAGCCCTCTCAGGCTAAGGAGGCTAAGCCTTAGCTAAAAGATTGGTTTGAAATAGTTACTTGAAGTCTTCCTCGTCTGCAGCCTTCCAGGGCCTCATTTTGAGATAACATTTTGGTGCGTCTTCCGGCAGCCTGAAGTCTATTCATTCCCGAAATCAAGAGGCTGAACTTCTGAAGGTAGCAGGAGCTCAGACATCTTTTTGAGGCTGCAAAACTACCTTGGCGACTCCACACATTGAATAACAAATTGGAAGGTGACTCCACTGCTAGAAGATCAGTAGCTTGATGAAGCTTAAAGATGAGTTCCACTGCGAGAATGAATGCCAGGTATGCTCCTATGAATCGGTCTCATATCCCTGGTTTTCCAAATCCTATGCCAGAGGTTGATTGGTTAGAGGATCTTCCAATATTCAAAGATGAAAAGAAAGACAATGATGCTCTTCATTTGGTTAGGTTTCATATGCATGTACATAGTCTCAAGGTTCAGTTCCCTGAAGATTGTTTGATGAGGATGTTTATGACCACTTTAGAAGGAAAAGCATGGTCTTGGTATAAAAGTTTAGAAAATGGTTCAATATATTCGCTTGCTAGTTTTCATGATGAATTACTATCTCACTTTCTTCATAAGTGTTTTATGTTGGGAGATAATAAGCTTTCTTTGAAACCCAAAATTCAGAGAACGGATTTTTCCTGTTTGACACGTGTTTTTCAAGGATAGATTCCGGACAGATGAAGAAGTATTTTAAAAAACCAAGAGAGGTTTTTGTTCTAGACATCATGGAATACAAAAACCTCCTTCAGTTTCGAAAAATGTGTCATGGATGAGGAGATAAAGGCTCTATCCCACGTGCAATTTTCAGGGATCCTAAACCTAAAAATAGGAAAACATGTTCCCTAATTTCTAGGGTTTGTCTTCAGCAGTTAGATGACCACGTCGGAGGCTTCATCAAATTAGACTTCTTGAGGTTTCAAGTTGTCAAATAATGCTTTAAATGCTTAGATATGGTTGTTGTAATCATGATAAGGAGTTACACTCCTAGTTGTATTAGATCATTAACACTCCTAGTTAACAGCTAGTTCTAATTAATGGTTTGTTTTATGGTTAGAATAGGTGTCACTGATGGAAAATACTCTTGATGAGGGATGATGGAATCCTAATTGTAAATGATTTATATAGAGCAAGAGGTCAAATTAGCAAAGGGTTGGATACTTTTTGGCTCAGCTGGTGCTCTATGTGCAGACTGTGTATATTTTTAACCTAATGCAGATTTCTACTTAGACAACTCAAGATTCATGAAGAGTTCTTGTATGTTCTTGTTATGATGGCATCTTCCAATACTTACATTGTAGTGGTGTTTAGTTACGATACTCAGAACTCATCAATGATGCTTTGACTTCCTTCATAGATAAACTAACTATGTTTCACTGTTTCGTATTTTCATTTCTACACTTGAACTCTATAATGCCTTGACTTCCATGCTAGGTAGAATGCTTTGGCTTCACTATTCAGTATTGAAAGAGAGTTTTTAATGTCATATTGTCTCATGGCTTTCCTCTTTCACTTACTTGCAGTGGTATGAATACATGTTACTTAGAACTCATCAATTATGCTCTAACTTCCTTCATGTATTTATAAATTGTGTTTCCTTACATTGTATCTTTGTTTTGTTGATGCATAAAAACTCTCTATGCCCTGACTTCATGTTAAGTTGATCTTGATGTGGTATTGAAACATACTTTGACTCCATAGCCCAATGGTAGCCAGCCTTCATCTTTCAACCTATAAACATACACAATTACAAACCATAGAGTTAGCCATCTATTCATATCTTTAATCTAAATTATTAACCCTTTGAGAGAGCCCTCACAGGCTGAGGAGGCTAAGCCTAAAGTAGGCTTGAAACAATTACTCAAAGTATTCCTGGTCTGCAGCCTTCTAAGGCCTGATTTTGAGATAACAGACTCAAAACTACCTTTCGTACCAAGTGGGGTATGTTCTCATACAATTGAATGTCATTTGGGCTCATTAAAAATCGAAGGAGACTAGAGTCATCTTTTGTTTTTTCTCGACTCTTTAAAATTGAAAAAACAAGTTGTGTCAAAGCATCTAAAAATTTATTTTAAACGGAATAATCATCACCTTTCCTACGTTGGTCTTAGGTTGAGAAAATGGAGTCCACCAACCAAGGAGTTCCCCTTGGTGGGAATCCTAGTCCCTTCTCCTCTTGGGGAGATGTTGGCGCACCCCATATGGCCACATTGTTTCTTCCAGAATTGACAATAGGCTTGCCCATATGGCTCTTCTCAACCTCTGTCGTTTAGAACACCGCAATTCCTGAACAGTCGAGTCAGCAACTAGACAATTCCAGAGTTACCCCCCAACCCTCCACTTCATCCAATTCTTCCTCTCCTCCTTCCTCTTCGCTTGATGGGGCTGGCAAAGCCAAAAATCAAGTACCTGAGAAGAAGAAGGAAAAGAAGAAGAAAGAGAAGAAGAAGAAGGAGCCAAAGGTGAAAGGGGGAAACCAAGCGTCGTCTAGAAAAAATCCACACACTGCACCGACCAGGCCTAAATCTCCATGTGTCATTTGCAAAGGAGACCACTATCACAGAGATTGTCCCTCCATCCCTTGGATCTTAAGGGACTGGTCTCCTCGTTTGCACAATCCAGTGTCATCAACCTCTGATTATCATGTTGAAAGCACACAGTTGACTAGTGAAACTGAAGCCCTTGGACAAAAAGGAAAATATAGATTTCCTTGTAAACTGTGTGAAGGTGATCATGCCATCCACCATTGTCCCTTCTTAGATGAGGCTAAAAGAGTTTTGGATGATTGTCCAGTTTCACCATTACGACTTCCTCCTGGATATAAAAAACTCTTGCCGAGTCCATCACTAGTTGAGAATTCGGCTGACCTGCCCAGGTGGTCGGCCGAAGCGTCTATCATTGAAGATGAACCGTCTGAATCCACACCAGACGAAAGGAAAAAGGTCGAGGCGGCAGTTGACCCGGTCTTGCCTTCAGAGGTTCCATCTTCAGATGATACAGTCATCGAAGAGAAAAGGATGACACCGTCAAAATTCTTTTCGTAAACACAGACTTCGATGAACATGGGGGCAATCTACCCATTCCTTTACCACAGGAAGGAAGTTCGTCAGAGTCGTACACGGCCGTCTATTCGGTCCCACCTCCAAGCAATCTAGTTGTTTCCTTCGATTGGAATCAACTACGCAGACCCCATTTATCGGCTAGTGTATCATTTCGAATCATTACTCAAATATACAAAATGGTCATGGCCGGTACCATGATAGATGAAGGAGCTTCTATGAGTATCCTTTCCTCGACTACTTGGAAAGCACTTGGTTCGCCATCGCTTTTGCCTGAGATGAGAAATCTAACAGGCTTTGACAAAGGAACCAATCGACCGTTAGGGATCCTTCCCAATGTGCCCATAACATTGAGAAGGAAAACCGTTCAAATGAACATGATGGTAGTCCAAGGACCCCTGGATTATAATCTACTCCTTGGGTGAAACCATATTTATTGCATGGGAGCAATTGTCTCCTCACTCTTTAGAGTAATGTGTTTTCCTCAAGAAGGAAGAGTGTTCAAGCTCATAGACCAACTTTCATTTCCCCATTCACACATGGCAAATAGTCATATACCATCCCTAAATGGTCTTTTCACGCAAGGAATGTCTCATCAATCCCCAGTCCATCTGCCCGATGAGCGCGAGTGATTCGGGGATATGACTAAAACCCAGGGGGCATGCACCCTGGTCTGCTTCGGCAGAAAAACTTCGGGTATAGGATAGGTTTCCGCGAGAGGTATATGACCTCCGTACTCCATCCGTGATTGGAAGAGGGTGTTGGACTGGAATAAGATTCTCTTGTCAAAGTTGTGTGGGTTGGAAAGCATCACCACTCACCTTTGTTTATTTCAATAAACATCGTCGAAGAAGTGTTTTGTTTGTGCTGTGAATAGAACAATCTTTGGTAACCTGTAAGAGGTAGACCTTTCCTGATAAAACAAGCATGTTTTGTTTGCAAATTGAGGGGTAACCTCGAAACTCTGTTTTATACCTGGGGGCATGCAAAACTTTTGGCGTGCAAGCAAATACCGATCATTTATCTTCTTTTTGGATTGGTCGTTTCCTAACTTACATAAAGAAAGGATGTGGGGCAAAAAGTTGAAAAACTGTCGTTTTAAATGAGACATTCTTATTACACGACTGGATTTTTCGAGCAATTTTAATGCGAACTTCATGCTCGTTAAAAAATAAACATAAGCAATGAGCACATGTTCCTCCAGAGTTTAAGCTCATTAAAAAATGAACCAATTTCCGGTAAATAACCATCGTGAATGTAATACTTCAGCCTTTAAAGCCTTGGTCGTGTTCGCACTGTCACCTCCACTTTTACATTGGCCGATCATTCACCTCCATTTTATTTTTTACCCATTTTGAGGAATAGCTGCGAAGAGTGATCATGTTAGCCATCCTTGTAACACTGCCGTGATTGGAAAATTCCAAACCTTACCTGGAATCAGCTGCTACCCATTTTTATCACTCGTTCCTCAAAAGACGAGTCTTCTTTAAGCTCTTTTCAACTGTCTCGTAAAATATGAAAAAATTGCCGAGCCATTGGCCTCTCCAGCTCGTTAAAACGGTCGGAAGTGCTATCCCTCCTTTAGATTTTAGTATTTTTAGACCTGAGGGATTATTACACAAAAAGATCGAGCGCTTGTTTTGTTCGGCTAGTTAAAAGTACCAAAAATTCATCCCTTCTGTATTGTTTTATACTTTTTCCGACTTAAGGGATTAGATGACGAAAAAGGAATTTTGGAGTTTCCTTTACGTCCCTTTTCAGACTCTCTAAAATTGAAAAGGACCGAGTTATCTTTGTCGTTAAACTCGTTAAAAAACATAATAGCCACAAACTTGTCCACGGCAGACAAGAACGAGTTTCACTATCGCTAGGCTCGTTAAAACATAGCGATGGGTTTGCCCGAAGGGCAAATTATAGAACAAGCATATGTTATCCTCCTCAAGCTTGACAAAAATAAAGAGGTACTGGTCAGCAATGACTGGGGAAAAATTGGGAAGAAAACTTGAAGAAACTTTGTTGGTAGCAGGTCGCTCTTGAACATGACACTTTCACTTCGCGTCCATGTTGGGTTGGGTTGTTTCATTCACCGGTCACATCACCATGGTCACATCACACCATCCACATTTGGGGTTAATGCTACCAATCCATCATGTCAGTGTCGCCAATATGTTCAAGAGAAGTCATTCAGAGAATTCACCTGTGTCTCACCCACTGCAATACATTTACGCTCCATTCTTTCATGACCGCCACCCTGAACCTTATATCACCAGACCGTTTTTCACCTCCATTAAAATCATTTGCTCCGTTCCATGTCATTGATGTGGGATTCATTAAGGCCCTCCTATGACGGATCACTTCTTGTCGATATCAGCTCATTATCCAAGAAGTCGATCTAGGAACACCCCTTCAGTACTTTGAAGCTTGCATGCCTCAAGGGCAAGCTTCTCACTTTCGGCAAAAGGTTTGCATCAATGGCCTTCGACCGAAAGATTTTGCGTGGTGTTCGACGCCAAGTCCTTTATTCACACCACGTGAATTGTATTGCAGTACCTTGAGGGTCATTATCATTATCGGTGATTCCTCTCGTGCCTGTTAACAGCTTACATCATTGGCTAGTAATCAGGCGATGTCTTTCCATGTTCGACTCCAAAATATCTCTCACATGGATCGACTTGTACTTTGAGTGAAGATCGAACGAGATTGAAGACCCCGGATCTAGTTTCATCCATCCGGGCTGCGATATATATTCAGAAAAATAAAGACATCAAATGTACATCATTGCCGCACAGATAATCATCCAATCAAAGGGATGATGGCTCTACTAGAATCATCAGTCTACACTCAGACGATTGTCTATCCTATGTACATGAAAATGAATTTATAAAGCTAAGCATGGGAATGCCCACCTCAGCTAGATCATGAAAATATTATGAAGATAATGTATTGTACTGTATCTTATTACAAGTCTCCTCTCGGCTTGAAAGAACTTCGGATCCTCATTATAAAGCATTTCACCCGACATCAAAAAAGATTAACGACCTCATGCTTTAGGGGGCAACTGTTATAGATATTTTTTGGCCCTGCAACCCCAGGCATAAAATATCCATAAATTAAGGGCTCCTAAGTCCCTAAAAGTGTTGTTCCAACCCCTAAAGGAACAAGGTCAACTAATTACAGCTTCTTCTAGAAATTCTCCATGAAAAACTACTCAAAACTGGTCAAAACAGGATCATTGCACTTGCTCCATGGCCAGGGTGCGATGCATCTCACCTAAGTACACTCAGTGGGTGCGTTGCATTTCAAAAATCCCTTCTATGGGGTGCGATGGGCGAGAAGAGACAAATGGCAGTGTCAATCTGCAAGGTGGAAAAGCATGGAATCTTCCAGAAGTTTCTCCTATGACACTTGCCTCTCTGAATTCGACCAAGGATGAGTAAGAGATCATCAGTCTCCAAGTGGAAGCAAGAACTATCAGAGGGAGGACACTAATCAAAACACAAGCTGACTCATCTCCCTTACAGATATCTATATATGGATCCCTCATCCCAGAGATCCAGAGGCTGGAATTTTGCATCTTATAAGGAATTTTTGTTAGTTTCTTGAGGCAACATCAGTGTGTGTTGGGTGATCTAAGCTTTGTATGAGGTGAAAGAGGGCTTTCTTTCCAAGAGGATGATGCTGGGTCAGAACAGCTGGTTGTAACTCTCTTGGCTTTTTCTTGATTATCAATAAAGCTATTCTAGTTTTCTTCCATACTCTTGTGTAATCTGTGTTTTGTGCATTTGTATGGTCAATTTACATCTGACCCTAGATTGTTTATGATAATAGATCCATGTTCTTGTATAGTTTTGTGCTACTTTGATCCTATAGGTACTCTGTAAAGCTGGGTATACGAGAAGGCAAGTAGTGAAAGACTATCAGAAGAGAGAGGAACCGAACAAGGAGTCAAGCGCAAGACAGAGGTTGGCCTCCTTTATTCTTCTCTCATCTATCTTTCATAAAAGAAAATGAAAGTAGACTTTACTTTGTTTGTTTCTAAGGCAGCTACCACACCTTAGTGGGATAGAGCAGTTCTGTATAGACACTTTTCCCTGTAACAAGTAAGCTAGAGATTGGTTGAATGGGGGCCTCCACCCCTATTATGGGGTATTCCATTGAATATGTGGGGGAGCATATGGATGAAATGACTTATTGGGAGGTTGGGAAGGGCATTGAGGTGCATAAGACCAAGGAGAAGGTGTGGACCATGAAGGATGAGCAGGAGAACACCAAGGGGGAAGGGATGTGTTCTGATTGGGACTGTAATATGAATCGGATGCCCCTTGGTTACCCTTTTGGTATGGTCGAGGTCCTTGACGCCTCCTTTGGCTGATATAAAAAAGTTGTTCAACCATACTTGTAATTCCTTGATATAAAACTTCCAATCCAGGCAGAGAATGGCACTTATCTGTGGAGTGGTTTTCCTCATAGATTGAGCAGACCTCTATAACACTTTTTGAATACTCATTTCTGGGGTTCCTTCTAGTGCATCTAGGGAAATATATAGCTAAGGCTCGCTCTACTTCCTCTTGCTTTCTCCTTATTTTTATGGTGTCCATTTACAGAGCAAGGGTATGTAGCATTTCACTTTTAAATTCTTCCAACATGTTTCCAATTTCACTCTTGATAGATGTTTTCGAGGAAGAGTAACTTGCTAAAGCTTGACTATCCCTACCCTTCTTTCTAATAGCCCTAGAATGATTTTTGAAAACTATATTGGTATCATCATAAGATAGTTGATAGATGTCCCCTCTAGATAGCATGTTTAGGGTTTCTAGGATATCTTCCCTAATCCCTCTAAGAATTACTAACTTGATTGGTTCAGGATCAAGGGTGCATCTAGCCATTTTGTAGTTGAGTTGGAACCTTTCATCATAATCCTCCAAGGATTCATCATGTCCCAAGGTCATTGTGAAGATTTCCTCTTTGGTGTCCTTGGACCTACATCAGTCCCTATACTTTTCATTGAAGGATTGATTCATTTGAGCCCAAGTAGTGAAGTTTTCCCTAGGTAAACCCAAGAACCAGTGCAAGGCTACATCCTTAAGAGTGGATGGGAACAACTTTAATTACTGGTCATCAAAGTTATAAGCATAAGTTTTGTAGATGACAACAAACTCAAACAAAAAGGCATCAGGGTCCTTTGAGCTTAAGCCATGGAAGTGAGGAAGGGTATAGGGGCTTATGTTTTTCATCCTAGCATCTCCATTAGTCTCTCTAATGGGAAAAGCACCTTAATTTCTGTTTTCAGTCCTATTTCTATTTTTAGCCATGCTGTAAGTGTGTGGAATGGTTTCTTCTTCTTCTTCCCCAATAGGCTCTTCAAAGATCTCTGGTTTCTCACCTAATGGGTCCTCCAACTCCCTTGTAGTCAGAAAGGGAAGCTAACATCCACCAAAGAAGAGGGAAGGTTGATTGTCTGATGGTGTGGGATTATTTGGCAAAAATTTCCCTAAATTGTCTCTACTCCTATGAGGCATGAAAGAATATTTTTCCTTTTATGTGTTTTTCAGAATTAATTGTAAAATAGAAAGGAAAGCATAATAAAATCTACCTACTGAACGAAAATTAGAAAGAAAAGTAGAAATTACATCTACCTTGACACGTCCCTAGTAACGGTGTCACAAAGTGATGAGCCTCAGTATTGCAACAAGGATGTTGCAACTCCTAGGGTTACCAACTTTACTTTATCAACTTGGGGTTTCATACAAACTTGGGGGTGACAGTGATATATACACAGCAGATGCAACATTCTACTCATGTCACTTCTCGAATGGGGTGCTATACCACTAGGGTTCCAGACCAATCTTCTATTTACTAGAAGGAGTCTAAATATTGATAATGAATGTAAAGATATTTATAATGCAGTAGGGTAAATGTTTTCCTATTTAGGAATTGAAGGTTACTGAATGGTAAATTTTATGAAATGCCATAAATCATCTAGCTAGGAAATGGCACAAATTACTTGCATAAAAGAACTATGCTAACCTTGCAATTCATCCTCTAGCTATTATCACTGCTTATAAATGGAACTTTGTTCTATCGTTCTAGGACTCATACATTCATGCACTAACTATCTCATTTTACATTTGCAGAGAAATAATCCTTTAATTGCTAAATTTAGAAATGTAAATGCTATGGTATTTTGTTTCATCTTTCAGAGGGAGAAGGCATGGGAGAGTTGATCTTAGGTGGCATTGATATGCATGGAATCCAAGATGAGGATCTAACCTGCTCTTATACTATCATCTTTGTTCAAAACAAGGTCAAGTAGGCTACTACAGGAGATCCTATAGTTGTTACAGGAAACTACTATAGGATGCCTTGGTTTGCTATAGGAAGTTAGCTAAAGGGCTTAAGGGGGTAAGAAAAGAGATATTTTAGGAGATTGGTCTCCCTACTTAACTCCTCAAATCATTCGAAGATTCCTCCACCATATCTCATCATCTCGGAGTTACTAGCAGCCAAGAAAGCCGAGTCCATTGGCAGCCAAGCCAGTGACAATTAAGAAAGAGTCACTCTCGAGTTAGGGTGCCAAGTATCCCTATTTTCTTGGGAGTTGTTGGTAGCTCCAATTTTGTATAAATAAGATAGAGAAGGGACTCATTAGGATTCGATTTTTTGTTGTAGCCAAGAAGTCATTTTGAGCCAAAACATTGTGATTGTTATTGTTATGTTGTGTTTTACATGTTGATGATAATGATAAATTCTACCCTAATCCAACACTGAGTTGACTCAGAGGGCTAAACATCTTCAGTTAGGTCCTAACCCTCACAACAAAAGTTCCTCTTTTTGTATCTGTATTCTTAGATTAAAATGATAGTTAGCCGTTGAAGTTATTTATGTTTTGTTTAGCTTAACAAGTATTTGAGTTATTGATTAAAATAGTTTCCATTAGTTTGAAGAGGTAGATCAACGGTGAAGTAGTGAAAGAAAGTACTTCAGAAAAGCTTGTGACAATGGCCTCTATCTCATCTCGCTCATGGGATCATGATTAGAGGGCCCCACTCTCACAGCCCCAAAAACAAAGTTTGTCTTTTGGTCATTGCATAGCTTAGGGTTCATTCTTAGCTAGATCATTGTTTATGATTTTGTTCGAAGCACCTGCAGTTGTTATCTTGTTTCCTTAAGTTTTCTGTAGCTTAAAACACATTCCATTTCATAGATCTTGTCCTTAACAATAGATAGATCAACTTTCTCAAATTCAATTCACCTTTTCCATCTTGATATGTAGTGATGCATAAATGAAAAGAAAAAAAGGTTTTGTTGTAGGGATTGTTGATCCGTAGGGAGGAACTTATCCAACTAGCTTCACCTAGGTCCTCTC